>Ga0209737_10002008_pt1 | contig 14311 bp, 13 predicted proteins | sample TergutCu122P3_FD_187284 | JGI IMG/M metagenome (GOLD analysis project Ga0209737, IMG submission 187284) | Cubitermes ugandensis P3 segment gut microbial communities from Kakamega Forest, Kenya - Cu122 P3 (SPAdes) (version 2) | ecosystem: Host-associated > Arthropoda: Insects > Digestive system...
TATAAACAATAGCAAAACAATTATTGCCAAAGCCGCGTAACCGAATTCCCGCGTGCCTATGATTTGGTCGAATTTGTCTATAATTACGTTTCGCTTTAGTATAATCATCGAATTTTTGCTCGTTATGGTGCTTGTGTCTATAATTGCTCCGAGCGTCGATATGTATAATTTCCACAAGTCCTCGGTGCTTTGTTCCTGACGTCTTAATTGCTGGCTCATTCTGTCGATTTGCGCAAGAATTAAATGTGCGCCTTCGATTAAATTTTCGCCGTTGGGCGTATTTTTGCTGTAAAGTGTGGCATTTGTCGTGTAAATTCTTATGGGATGCGAAAAGCGCGGTCTTTCCTCCGTTTCGCTGTCTTTCAGCACGGCAAAGGCGATTAACGCGGCAATCCGTTCTATAAGAGCGTTATTGTTTCCGAAAAGAACGACGGGTATTTGCGTAAATAATTCAATGTATTCGGGGCTATCGACAATCACTGCCGACGCGCGCCGTTCTACGAAAGAAATCATCGGCGGTTCCTGCTCAAAAAACGACAGAATCGGGTCTTTTCCGCAAAAACGGTAGAGCAAAACATTGTTTGTGAAAAAGCGTCCTATTCCGTAAGCAAATTCGTCCGGAAGGATAGGCGTTCGCAAAAGTCGTCCGAAAACGGGAATGTTTTCCGTTCTCAACTGCGCCATTTCGATTTCGGCGATGTTTCTGCTGTTGTTGCTGTAAATATAGCCGATATGCGTGCTTGTGTTAAGCCGTCCGGAAAGCGCACGAATAACCGGCGTCGGCGAAGCGGACGGAATGCAGACGATTCCGTGTCTCGTTAAAATCGCAATGTCTTCCTCGCGAAGCGGCGTGTCGGGGATTGTGAAGTGCGGCGGAAGCGTTTCGCCTTCACGGATAAGTCGCACATACTTTTCGGCGGTCAGGGTGGAGAGAATTACAAAAATGTCGGGTTTTGTTGCGGCAATCTGTAAAAGTCCGCTTTTTTCTTCCACGCCGTATCTTTTGCATTCCGCAAATTCATTCAAACGGGCAACCATTCCCTCGGCAAAGGGCAGGTTTGAAGTTCGCGACTGAACAACCGCAATTCTTGCGTCCGTAATCGCAAACAGCAACAAAAATACAAGTAAAAATTTCATTATCATTGAATTTCCTTATCAATAACTAATTATAAAATAATATTCCGCAACAGACGAGTGTATAATTTATTGAAATTGCCTATCTTTTAGGATAATGTTGCTATTTTTTTTGCCGAAATAGTATTTTAGCACTCAAAGAGAGGGGAAAAATGCTAAGAAAGCGAATACTTTGGATTGACGACGAGGTCGAATTTTTCCGAGCGCACATAATGTTCTTGGAGGCGCGCGGTTATAGCGTTCAACCGGTTTACAGCGGAAACGACGGCTTGGCGATACTTCGCAAGAATCCCAACGCCTGCGATATTGTTTTGCTCGACGAACAAATGCCCGGCAAGGACGGACTTACCACTTTGAAAGAAATAAAGGAAATGCTGCCCGATTTACCTGTAGTTATGGTTACAAAAAGCGAAGAAGAGGACTTGATGGAGCGGGCAATCGGCAAAAAAATCGACGGTTATCTCACAAAACCCGTGAATCCGAGCCAAATTTTAATGGAATGCAAGAATTTATTGCAGTCGCACGAAATACTATCCGACGAATTAAAAAACTCCTTCGTGAAAAGTTACACCGAAATAGAAGCGAAGTTGCACGGGGAACTTAGTTTTAAGGAATGGGTGAAGATTTATCAGCAGATTGTCCGCCGCGATTTGGACACGGAAGGCGTTGACGACGAAAATATCCGTCAGAGGCATTGTTCGCAGAAGAACGAAATCAACACGAAGTTCTCCGATTTTCTAATGTACAACTATCCGATTTGGCTGAAAGACGAGACAACCGAAAAACCCACGCTTTCCACCGAAATTATGCAGAAGTATATAATCCCCGAAGTAAATCAAAGCAAAAAATTTGCGCTTGTTGTGCTCGACAGCATTCAATTAGGGCAGTTTGTCATGATTCAGCGATTTTTGAAGAAGAATTTTCAAAACAGCGGAACATATTTCTATTTTTCTACGCTCCCGACAACTCTTCCGCATGCGTATTCATCGTTTTTTACAGGGCTTTTGCCTAAGGATTTTGCAAAAGAGAAGCCCGATTTGTGGGAAAGTTTGGCGGTTGGGGCGAACGTATTCAAAGAAATTGCGGAATACGGATTCAAACGGCATAAGTGCAAGAAAACCCCGCTGTTTTTCAATATCCTGAAAGATAATTTGAAAGCAAGCGATATAATTCCGCAAATAGAGAGCGCGGGTGAAAAGAGTTTTCCGGTTATTTTTGCCGATTTTCTTGATTTGCTTCAATCAAGCAACAAGCAAAGCAAGTTTGTGAAGGAAGTTATTTCAAGCGGAAAAGCGTTTCGCGGAATGACTTCGGTCTGGTTTGAGAAGTCGGAGCTGCACAAACTTTTGCAGATTATGAGCCGCGAAAATTACACCGTCGCGTTCACCTCGTCTTCTGGGAACGTTCTCTGCACGACTGCGGCGGAATACTACGGCAACGCAAGCGGTTACTCCAACATGAGATTCCGCAGCGGCGAAAATATTGACGCGGACAGACGAATCGGCTATCACATAATAAACCCCTCTGATTACGGTTTGCCGATAAAAAACGAAACGACGGGAGTCAATATTCTGAACGGAAATTATTATTTTGCGCCGCACGCAACCTATCGCGAAAACACCAAGCAGCAGTTGAGTATATTTGAGCGCGGCGGCATTTCGTTAGAAGAAATAATAGTCCCCTTGGCGATAATGAAACCGCGAAACGACGATGAACTTGAAATCTAATTCGGCGAAAGAAACACAGGATTTCGGCAGAAAATTCGCGAAGAATTTGCGCGGCGGGCAGGTTTATGCGCTTATCGGCGAGGTCGGTTGCGGAAAAACCGAGTTTGTCAGGGGAATTCTGGCTGAAATCGCGCCGGAGATTGTTGTTTCCAGCCCTACATTTTCTATCGTAAATTCATACGAAACGAAGAATTTTACCGTTTACCACTTCGACTTTTACAGAATCAAAAACATAAACGAACTTTTTGAAATCGGCTTCGACGAATACTTTTCGGATAACTCCGTAGTCCTAATCGAATGGGCGGATATGTTCCCGCAGGCGTTACCTAAAGGTTTTGAGACAATTAAATTTGAAGCAACAGGAGAGAGCGAACGAAGAATTGAGGCGCAAGTGTGAATCAATTCTAAATCATAGTTGCGCCAACGAGCGCAAGTTTTAACTTCCAACAGCAAACACTATCGCTTGCACCAACTTCTCCAATTCTTCCTGCGAAATGATATACGGTGGCATGATGTAGGCGAGTTTTCCGAAAGGTCGAAGCCACGCGCCTTGCGAAATGCAATCTGCTTGAAAACGGGCGACATCAATTTTTTCCTTCATTTCCACTACGCCGATTGCGCCGATTACTCGCACATCGGCAACTTTTTTGTTGTTTTTGAGAGGCGTTAAATGCTCTTTCAGATATTTTTCCATGGAAAGCACTTTTTTCTGCCAGTCCCACGATGTAAGCAAGTCCAAATTCGCTTTTGCCGCCGCACAGGCAAGCGGGTTCGCCATAAAAGTAGGTCCGTGCATTAAGGGCATTCCGTCTTTGCAGGCGGTGTTGGCGACTTCGGCTGTGGTTATCATCGCGGCGAGCGTCATCATTCCGCCCGTGAGCGCTTTTCCTACGCAAATTATGTCGGGCAGGACCGTGTGCGACGGCGCGCTATTTGCGTGTTCAAAAGCGAAGATTTTTCCCGTTCGCCCGAAGCCCGTTGCTATTTCGTCGAATATCAAAAGGAAGCCGTATTTGTCGCATAATTCGCGGACTCTTTGCAGGTATTGCGGCGAATAAATCCGCATTCCGCCAGCGCCTTGGACTATCGGCTCCAAAATTACGGCGGCGATTTTGTCTTGGTTTTCGTGGGCGATTTTTGAAATTTCGGCAAAGTCCTCGTCCGTTATTTCCCTCTCAAAACCAAGGGGCGGCGCGGGGGCGAAAAATTGCTTTTGAATGCTTCCCGCAAAAAGCGAGTGCATTCCGTTTATAGGGTCGCAAACCGACATTGCCCCTGCGGTGTCGCCGTGGTAGCCGTTAAGTATTGTTAAAAACTTTGTTCGTTGCGATAATTTTTTGTTGTGCTGATACTGAATTGCGGTTTTCATAGCGACTTCGACCGAAACCGAGCCACTGTCGGCGTAAAATATATGCTGAAATTTATCAGGCAAAAGCGACAAAAGTTTTTCGCCCAACTCAACAGCGGGGGAGTGCGTAAGTCCGCCGAACATTACGTGGCTCATTTGCGCCGCCTGCTTTTGCAACGCTTCGACGAGTTTCGGCTGCGAATATCCGTGAATAGCAGTCCACCACGAACTCATTGCGTCGATAAGCGCCGTGCCATCGTGCAAATATATTTTACAGCCCTCCGCATGCGAAACGGGATACGCTTCCACAGGGTTTTTCACCGATGTGTAAGGGTGCCAAAGGTGCTTTTGGTCAAATGTTAAATTCGTAGTCGGCAATGATTTTTACTCCCGTCATTTTTTGAAATTGCTCAATATTGGTTTTGCAAATCAATTCGTCGGTTTCGTTTTGCGGCTTAATTGTTTGCGTGAATATTACGCCTTCGATTTCCAAGCCCTCGGCAATCGCCGCTTTTACCGCCAGCACCGACAAACTTATTGCCCCCACGCGATTCGGAACGCAGATTATCACGGGAAATCCGAGCATTCTTGCGAAATCGGCGACCGTTGCGCTTTCCGTAATCGGCGAGTAAATTCCGCCGGCGGTTTCTACGAAAAACAAATCGTAATCTTGTGAAACTTCGCGAATTTTTTCCGCAATACCATCTAAATCAATCGACTGCGATTCAATCGCACTCGCAAGCAGGGGAGAGCAGGGCGTGGAGAATGTGCGGAGAACCAATTTTTCGTATATTTTCTGCGGAACGGATAAGTCCGCCGCCTTGAAAATGAAGTCCAAATCCTGCGATTTCCCGTCGGCGCTTCCGGTTTGAATGGGCTTGCAAGCCATTACATTAATGTTTTTACTAATAGCGTCCCGCATCATGCGGGCTGTTGCGTATGTTTTCCCGCAGTCGGTGTCGGGAGCGATTATCGTAAAAGTTTTTTTCAATTATATTCTCCTTTTTTACTATGAAAAATACTATATTTGCAGTGAAATTTGTATGAAAAAAGGAAAATTTATGTCAATAGTAGCAGAATACGCCGCGTTATTACACCAAAAAGTGCCGAGAACTGTCTCGAAAAACGCTGTTTTTTCATTGGGGAACATAGAAAACATCGAAGCGATAATTTTTGATGTTTACGGGACGCTCATAAACTACTCACCGGTAAAATTTGAAAACGACGCGCAAAAAAAGGAATACCAAACGGAAGTTTTTTACAAAACCGCCGTCGAGTTCGGATTCTTGGAAACATTAAAAAAAATCGACCCGCAAACCGCGCCCGAAACAACTCTCGCGAACTTTTATTCCGGGCTTTTGATAATGCTTTTGGAACAGGCGGAAAAAGACGGCAAAAAATTCTTCGAGCCGAAAGTTGATGATGTCTGGAACTTAATTCTTTCGATTTTGACAAGAAACGGCTACGAAATTGATAAGCACCAAATCGGAAACCGCAACGAATTTGCGAGATGTATCGCGTATTTTTTCCATTTTTTCTCATTCGGTCGCTCGTCGCTTTTTGAAAATTGCGGAAAAACGCTAATGGAGTTGAAAAATCGCGGAATAAAATTGGGAATACTCGCAAATACACAATTCTACACAACGGTAGAACTTTCGCTTTACCTCCGCGAAGACGGAATCTGCGACGACTATTTGGATTTATTCGACGACGACTTTTGCTTTTTCTCCTTTGATTTTAATATGACAAAACAAAGCGGCGTTTTGACACAAAAACTTTTCGACATCCTTTACGATTTCGGCATTTTACCGAAAAATACGCTTTTTGTAGGCAACAATTTGCAAGAATTACAGCGAATGGAAGAAATTGGCTTGAAAATTGCGCGGAGCAAATGATATTTTTAAGGTATAATATTATGAAAAATGGAGAATAAATGACAAGAATTGAAGAAGCGCGCCTTGGAATAATTTCCGATGAAATAAAACAGGCAGCGATAGACGAAGAAATGGACGCGGAGACGTTGCGCAAAAAAGTCGCGGACGGAAGCGTTTGTATAGTTCGCAACAAACTGCGCAAAATTAAGCCGTTGATTTTGGGCGATGGAACAAAAATCAAAGTAAATGCGAACATCGGCACATCGTCGTCACATGTTGATATTGAGCATGAGCTTGAAAAAATGCGCGTTTCGGTGAAATACGGTGCGGACGCAATTATGGATTTATCGACTGCGGGCGATTTGGAAGAAATCCGCCGCCGACTTATTGAAGAAAGTCCTGTTGCAATCGGCACGGTTCCGCTTTATGAAATGGCTTTTCGCGCGACAAAGCAAAAAAAGAGTGTTTTGGATTTAACCGCCGACGATATGTTTGAGACAATCGAAGACCATTGCAGGCAGGGCGTTGATTTTTTGACGATACACTGCGGCGTAAACAAGCAGACGACTGCCAGATTCCACGAGGTAAAGCGTCTTGCGGGCGCAACGAGTCGCGGCGGAACAATAATCATGGAATGGATTCACTACAACAAAAAAGAAAGTCCGCTTTTTGAACAATACGACCGACTTCTCGCCATTCTCAAAGAATACGATGTTGCGATTTCCCTCGGCGATGCTTTTCGTCCGGGCGCAACGGCGGACGCTACCGACCGCGTTCAAATCGAAGAATTGTCGATTTTGGGCGAACTTGTCGATAGAGCAAGAGAGGCAGGCGTGGGCGTTTTTGTTGAGGGACCGGGACACGTTCCGCTAAATCAGATAGTAACGAATATTCAAATTCAAAAACGGCTTTGCAGAAATGCACCTTTTTACGTTTTGGGACCGTTGGTTACCGATATTTCTTTGGGCTACGACCACATTGCCGGAGCAATCGGCGGAGCGGTGGCAGGGCTTGCGGGCGTGGATTTTCTGTGCTACCTGACTGCTTCCGAACACCTGCGTTTGCCGTCTGTGGAAGATGTTAAGGAGGGCGTTATAGCATCGGTTATTGCCGCTCACGCAGCGGATTTGGCGAAAGGTCGTCCGAGTGCGGTTGCTCGCGATAATGCGATTTCCAAGGCGAAAAAAGAATTGAACTGGCAAAAGGTTTATGAGTTGAGCATTGACCCGGAAAAAGCGAAAGCATACAGGGAGTCAATGAAATTAAGCGGTGAAAACAGCGATGCCTGCTCAATGTGCGGTGAATTCTGCGCGATGAAAAGGTCGAGCAAAATAGAATAACGAGTAACGAAGAAAGAGGGAATATGGTCAGAAAAACGGGGTTTCTGAAACTGTTAAAGCACAAATACTTGGGCGAATCCGAAGTGACTAACTACACGAATATGTCGGTTCACAAGTTAATGCTTTTGGTTACCATTGTTGTCGGTGTCATCATGACGATGACGTTTTCGTCTCACACTTACAGGCAAAGCGGCATATTCTGGCAATATTTGCTTTCGCTTTCGACCGTGTGCTTTTTTATGGCAAGTTATTTAACGCTCAACAACAAAAGAATTATTATTCCGACGATGCTTGCCGTGGTTCCGCTTTTTTTGCATTATTTACAGATGTTTTATCAAGGCGGACACGATGGTTTTCAAGGTATCTGGGTTTTGTGTATTCCGCTGGTATCTCTCCTGCTGGGGCTAAGATGCGCATTTGTAATATCTGTCTCGACGTTTTTATTTATCGCGGCGGTCTGCTTTATTCCCGGTTTCGGTTATTCTTATCCCGTTGGAATAGCCGGACGTTATCTGGGGACGTATATCACGATTAGTATTTTCACTTTTGTTTACGAATATACTAAAAACGAAGCGCATTACGAATACGTTAAAGAATTGGAAAGAATCGGGCAAATAGACCCGTTAACCGAACTTTTGAACAGACGCGGATTTAAGCAAAGTGTCGAACGACTTTTCAAGCAAGCGCTTCGCGACGAACTCCCGATTTCATTTTTGATGATTGACATAGACCATTTCAAGAAATTCAACGACACTTACGGACACCCGAAAGGCGACGTCTGTTTGGTAAGTTGCGTCAAAATTTTCAAGGATTGCGTTCGCCGTCCGCTCGATTTAATCGTTCGTTTGGGCGGAGAGGAATTCGGAATATTTTTATTCAACACCGGCGCCAAAGAAGCGGTGCATATTGCCGAAAAGATAAGGGAAAACATCGAAAGAACAAATATAGAGGTTGCTCCGAATACTTTTGCGAGCATAACGGCAAGCATTGGGGTTTCAACTGTGGATTTAAGAAAGAATCACGAAAGAAAACACTTCGATTTCGACGAATTAATTGCCGAAGCGGACGAACTCCTCTACGCTGCAAAAAATAGCGGAAGAAATCAGGTTCTGCATTCTCCCGCAAAAGCGTAAATTTTACCGAGCGTTATTAGGCACTTCCACCGTCTGTCGATACACGCGGTGGATATGTTTTCTGAAATCAATTGTACCCTCTGGCGGGAAGGGCGGTGAGTATGTGAGACCAGGATATATTTCATAACTTGACGCTGCCACTTCGCCTCTTCTATGTGACCTTGTAACTAACGAGATTTCAATATGTCGGACTTGGTCTCGTCTTATAGTCGTAAAATTTGGGTGCCAATCAATCCCGTTACTGCTAAAACGAAAATGCAATGCTACAACATTTGAAGCGATAACAATTGTTTCCGGATTTGCTCCGGTTGTTGGATTGTTCCAAGCAACAGGAGTGTCTCTCCAAACATAACGTTCGCGGATAATCTCATTATTGTTATTAAGGCGATAGTGAATTCGTTCTCTATGCGATATTGTGCCATTACCATTGGGATTTAATGCTATTCTAAAAAATTGAAGCACACCGGCATCAAAAAAGAACGCCGCGTCGCTTTCGGGAGTTGTTAAAGCATCTGCAAGACGAGTTAGGTTAGCGGAAGTCCAACGTTTTGTCGTTCCGAATTCAGTTTCTGTTTCCATTTTAGGGGGATTTTCGGTATTGAAATGTATTTTGTACCCCATTGAAGCAATGTCTCTGCCCATAGCATTTATTGCGTCGCGGGCGTTGAATTGCGCTTTTGACACTGCTCTTCCGTGAGCGTATCCGCCTATCGCTCTTGAAATAACCTGAAATGTCGCAGTAATCACAAGTAGTGCGACAATCATATAAACCATAAGTTCAACAAGCGTTGCGCCCGCATTTTGTTTCATTTTTTCGTTCATAATTTCTCCTTTATAATGGGTCCCAAGCACGTCCGTTCCATTTATACAAATTCAGATAATTTCTGTCTGCTTGACGGATTATTGCGTAATAAATGTTGGTCGTATTGGTGTTTTGAAGATAAAGTACACCCGGACTAATTGTGCCGATTTCGTCGTTTTGAAACCTTATAGTGCGAGAAGTATTGCCTGTTCCCCAGCCATCAGGAGGTGTAAAAGGGCGGTTTGTAGCACTGGCAGCAGCAGCAGGAAGATTTGATACAAATCTTAAATTTCTTGTAACACTGGCTTGATTAGGGAATAACTGTGGAATTACAGCTCCACCGACTTGAATCTCAAAAGTGGAATTTACTGCGGCAGTGTTAGTGTGAAGATTAACAGGGGCTAATATCACATCATACGTAACGTTGTTTCGTTGTGCGTAGCCTCTCATTTGTTGGAGCATTGAGTAGAATGCTACTACTCTTTCTTCACCTCTTCTTTCGAGGACGTAGTTGCTGATACTTAATGCAACGGTAGCCGATAATATCCCCATTATCGTTACGGTTATCATAATTTCTACAAGCGTAAAACCACTGTTTCTTCTTTTCATAATTCACTCCAATCATCTGCTCCTGAATACATTATATGTTAATATACGTTATTTGTCAATAAAAAGATAGAGAATTTTTTGATTTTGTTGTTTTTTTAATTTTTTAAGAAGCGATTTTCATCGCAATGTATCCGCTGACGGCGAATCCGACAATCCCCGAAAGAGCAATTGCAATGCCGAGCCACATCTTTTTTTTGCGCTCTTTTCCGGATTTTTCAAATTCTTCGTCGCTTTCGATTTTATTTTTCCATTTGTTTTTCAAGTGACGGTAATAATGCCCGCGAGAAGTTGCAAAAAGCGCGATAGCCATTCCGACGACAAAAAACGATACGCCGGACAGGAAAAAACAATCGCTCAAATAAAGAATATCGTTCGGGCGCGAATCATTCGCCATTCCGCTTAAATACCAAAATGCCGTTGCGCCGAAACCGCAAATCGCTGTGGAAATTAAAAATATTTGAATTGTTTTTTTCATAATCAATAAATGTTGGAACTTGCTCTTCGCCAGACCTGTCCGCCGCTCATTCCGAAATTTACGCGCACGAAATTTTCACGAATGTCGTTCTCGTTTTTACTCCGCCGCCACCCGGGCTCAACGGAAAAGTCAAAACTTCCTCTTGTACCGAGCGGAAGTCCCATTCCCGCAGAAAGCGAAAGTTCGTAGTCGCCGTCAATCGGTAATTGACGATAAGCCAATCCTCCGCTGTATCGCACTTTTTGAAAATATCGCGACGAAAGCAAAGTCGGCTGCGGAATAAATCTTATACCTGTCGAAGCGGAAAACGCATTTGATAATTCGCCGTCTTCGTAAGTCAAAAGCGGTGCGTTTGTGCTATAATTATCCCACAAAGTTAAGGAAAAATCCGCCGCGGTAATTAGTTTATTGCTAAATTCCCAGGAAGTGCCGATATTTCCGGACGGTGGAAGTTGCAATCTGTAAGTTTCGTTGAAAGTCGCGGATTCACGCGATACGGGGAAATTGTTTCTGTCCATTGTTACCCTTCTTACGCTTCTGTGCATTTCCAAATCCTGCATAAACGGATAAGTTAGCGAAAAGCCGATACCCAATTGTCCGAATTGCCCGGAAATTCCGCCGCGCACCGCAGGGTTTGACTGGCTGAAATAAACGGAATCCAATCCCGACGATACTCCCGCTCTTTCCAATATATCGCTTCTGTGAAAGCGGTTTTTGTATTGTCCGGCTTGAAACGCCGCGCCGATTGCGATTCGTCGTCTGAACAATTCCATTCCCCAACCGAATTCCCAAGCCGAAAACGAAAACACATTTTCAAATTTTCGCAACATTGGTATGCTGTCTGTTCCGTCGGTGTGTCTTAATTGGTCTCTGGCTTCATACGAATAACTGTTAGAGCCGTTTTGCTTGAAACTTGCCGCAAAAGTCCCCGCTTTTCCCAGCGGAAACGCAAATCCTACGAATGACGGCGAAAATCGTGCAAAATCTACATAATCTTCATTTTCTTTTACGCGGACATAATCGGCATTTGCGGACAAAGTATAAACCGATTGATTTATGGAGCCGATATTTGCAGGATTGAGTGAGCCCACCAAATACGGTTCTCTCAACGCTGTTCCCACGCCTCCCATTCGCGCCGAGGTTGTGCTTAACGGATACGAAATCCCCGCAGGGTAACGAACACCCAAAAGCGATTGAGAAAATGCTGTTATGGCGAAAATTACTAAAATTAAAACAATTTTCTTCATTGTTCGCCGCCTTTTCTTGTTTGCAGGATATAGGTAAGAACCGCATCTTCCTGCTCAAACCATATTCGTCCCATTCTCCAATTATCAAGCCAGAGATACAAATAGGTGTTTTCGGGCGCATCGTTTTCAAAAATTCTGTGTTCATACACAAAATCTCTCATTAAATCGGTAAGATTAATTTTTGCGCTTGACGAATCGCGTCTTACTATAAAATTAGTCCGTTTTCTACCCGGAAGTAACGCATAAAGCGATTTCGGCGTGAGTTCTTTGTCAGAAATTATCGCATTTACCAAAATAGAATCGCCGTATTGAGCGGGAAAATCAGTTTTATCACTATCAAGCGAAAGCGTCAAATCAGCAAGCCCGACACTCAAAAAACCGCTGTCTTTTATTTCCGAAAAATATTCGTTCCAGTCCAATTCAATTTTTGCGAATCTTTCAAAGTTACCCGAAATAACCGGATTTGTGTCAGTGAGTTCCGAATGATTTGTAATAACTCTTACATCGGTAAAATTGATAAGCGGCATTTGATGAGAAGTAGTTTTGTCGTCGGTATCCGGGACTCTTTTTTTGTAAGAAACCCGAAGTGCCGGTGTCGCCAAGTGCAAAATATTCTGAATGCTTGAATTTTTGTCGATACGAAGGTACATGTTAAGGACACGAGAAACAAGTGTGTCGTTAGTTAAAATATCAATTAAATTATCATTGCCGCCGACATGTTTTCTAATTATTTTGCGATGGGTGGTGTCGTTTAAGGCGATTTGATATTCAACTTTGTGCTGAATGAGCGTATCGGGAGTTTCGGAACTTAAATATCTTCTGATTTCTATAATACTGTCAATGTCGATGTTTGTGTTGGGGCGTCTTGTAATTGTTCTGGTAGAATCCAATAAAATTCCGGGAACAATGGCGATAATCATAGTATCATTATTTTGGGTAACTGTTCCGACAGCTGTTATCTGAGCGCCGTTTCTTCTGCGTAATACGGTAATGTTTCCGTTGATTTGGGTTAAACTGTCATTATAAAGCGATGATGCAATTAAATCACGCCACGAAATCTGTTTGTCGCTTTTCCATTTTTTGAGTGTAGTATCGGGAATCGTATTTCTTTTTGTTTGAACATTTCCTCCTATGAAAGTCGTATCAATATGATTAATATCGACAAAACGTGTGTGTGTTATGTCAAATCTTTTAATGACGGTGCTATCTCTGTTTTCTTCAAGCAAATATGTTTCGATTGTTAAAGGAATGGAAGATGTCTGAGTTCTCGAATTAATCAAATCATAATTCAGCGGGAAAAAATTTGTGCCGTTAAAAATCGCACCTACTTCAACCGCCGCCTCCGAAGCATTAAGTCGTATGTCATTACTCCAAACAAGTTCAACCTTTATTTCCGTAACTCCGTCGGTAGTTGCTATTGTATGCAAAACACGACGTAATGAATTTGCGTCTGCGGGGTCATGAGTAAGTTTAAGTATCGTCTCTTCATTATCCCAGTTTCCGATAGCCCATTGGGTATAACCGCCGGCGATACTTTTGCCGGAAAAAACCTTATCGGCGACACTTTCTAAACTATCCACAGACAGATTTATCGTTTTATAAACACCGCGATTCAAGCCGTCTTGGGATTTATCTTCAATGATACTTTTGCCTAAACTGCTTGTTTCGTCAAGTCCTGAACAGGAAATTAAAAACGCTACCGCAATAAACAAAACATAAAAAACTGTTTTCACAAATTCGCTCGCTTTTTTGCTTACTTTGTTTTTAAGGCAACTTCAATCGCAAAGTCACCGAGTTCGCATTTATAAGGAACGACAACCGTTGAGACCCCCGTCGGAGCGACTAATTCGTGTCCGCTGCCTATAACAACATTCGGTAAACTGATTGAGACCTTGTATTGCGTAAGATATTGCTTGGCATAGCCGGCAATAATATTAGCGATTTCACCGATTGCGTCGGTTAGGTCGGGACCTACAATTTTCAAATCGGCTCCAAGCATTTTAGATGCGACTTTCAGTGCGGCGAGTTTTGAAAAGCTAATCGCGATTGTACCTTGCGCTTCTCCTGAGATTCCTATGACGCCGGAAACGTCGTAGTGGTGGTCGGTAGTGTTTTTTACTATCGGTTTTTCCATCGTCGGCTCAACACCTATCATTGTTTTAAAAGTTTCGTTAGTTGCCTTCAAAAACGGGTTTACAAATGAAACGTCCATAATTTTCCTTGCCTCTTGCAATTAAGTTTTAATTTAACCGATAGTAATATACTATTTGCCGTTGAATATTAGCGTGAATATTAAAAAAAAATGTTTTTTATTTCCAAGCGGCGTAAGAACGGAAATTTAGAGCCTGAAAAATTCGCATTATTTTCGAAAAACCGGCGTTTTTAAGCCGTTCAAGGTGAATTTCTTCCGTGTCGGTAATCAAAACATTTTCGAGTGCGGCTCTCTTTTGCGAGATTTCGGTTTCGTTGTAGCCGTTGGCTCGCTTAAAATCATAATAAATATCGGTGATAAGCGAATTTTCGCTCGTGTCGGTAATTTTTTCGCTCAAAATCAAGACGCCGTCCGGCACAAGCGCATCATAAATTTTTTGCAAAAGCGAAAGCCGCTCTTCTGGATTTATA
>Ga0209737_10002009_pt1 | contig 14307 bp, 9 predicted proteins | sample TergutCu122P3_FD_187284 | JGI IMG/M metagenome (GOLD analysis project Ga0209737, IMG submission 187284) | Cubitermes ugandensis P3 segment gut microbial communities from Kakamega Forest, Kenya - Cu122 P3 (SPAdes) (version 2) | ecosystem: Host-associated > Arthropoda: Insects > Digestive system >...
CGATATAAATTTCACCGCCGCATCTTAACTGAATATCCTTATACAAATCATAAGTACCGCTACTTAAATTTTCCATCAAAAACTCCTTCCGAATCTTTACTGGTTAAAGATATGCGAAAGGAGTATGATTTAGTACATTAACTGGTAAGGAAATCCGGCACCCTAATTCCGTTTTTTCATTCTGACGGTGATTGCAATTCCACAGACAACCGATACTGCCGTAAGAGTCACCAAAATAATTATCATAAAATGCTCATGGGCGATCAAAGCCGTAATCATTGGAATTTCACGCATTTCCCTTTCTGATGCCCGTTTATCATCGGTGAAAAAGCCTTCTTCACTTTCAAATACTACATCGATATCAAGCTCCACATCAATTTCAGGCTCGCTTGGTTTATTATTTACCTTAATCGCAGTCTCTACTTCATCTTCCATATCCACGGCTCCATGGGAGATGTTATCAGCCACATTATTTACCGGCAACTGTCCACCCATCGCGGATTGATTTGGAGTATTAGGCTTTGTATTTTGCGTATGACCTGATACCGGTGTTGGTGATGATGTCTCCTGCGGAGCCGCCGGTGAGGGTGATTCAGTGGCAGAGCCACTCTCGTTTTTCGCTTCATGAACCGGGGCAAACTCCGGCAAAACCAAAGTTGCACTTGCTATTTCACCAACATATGAATTTATTGTCCCTGCCATCCGCTTATATGCTGTAATTTCATCTCCCGGCATTTTTCCGGTCAAGGTATTGGCATTGCCAAACTCAATCCCATCAAAACTGTATTCCGCACCCAATGTTTCCGAAATCCTGACTGTATACGATTTTCTATTTATAGGTGTATAAAAAATCTTCAAAGCAGGAGCATTCTGGTTGGATTTTACAATACTCACTAAAATACCTTCCGGCTGAATCAACAGATAATTTCCACCAGCCAAACCAGTAAGACTAATATTGGTTACCACTTGATTTTCACCAACATTGGCAGTATTCATCGTTCCATTACCAAGTGTGAAACCTACCCGTGAAACATCAAAATCTAATACTCCATCCAATTCACCACCATTAAGTACTACTGATTTTGTGCCGTCATATGGACGATCCACTGCAGTTACACCACTAATCGTAATCTCTTTTGGGTTGATTACTGCATTGGCAAAAGCAGGTAACCCCGACGGAAGGTTATATTTCCACAAATCAGAGCTGTCTTCAACACTATATCCACTGGCAACTACCGGTATGCTTCCGGCGTCAGCTATAATAAATGAAGCCGTTCCCAAGATAATGGAAATATCATCGTCATTGATAACCCCATTCAAACCGGGTTCGGTTAAAATATCTGCTGTTGTTTCCCCATCATAAATTTTTCCTGCAACTATCCCCGTACCCCATGACAGATTTCTCTTTTGGATGGTAAAGTTTTGGCTTAAACCGATACCAGCATGGGTATCACTTACTAATACTGCTGTCACTTTATAAGTACCCGGTTTGGTTGGCTTGTCAGTTGTTTCCGGATAAATTTCACCATTCGTAAGAACCCCGCTATAAGTAAATGTAAATACATCTCCACCAGCCTCGGCAATTGCCGTGGGTTCACCGATTGTACTACCATACGTTAAACCAGTGGTAGGTGCAATAACTGTTAAAATAGTCGGTATTTTATCCGTCAACATCACTACGACTTTTACCGTCACATCATGAAAGTTGGTAAAACCACTGACAGTGACCGGAATGGTGGCTTTATCCCCAATGTTTCCAGCTTTAAGCGCAAATGTCAGCATACCATCTATGACCTCAATACCCGCCTCAAAAATATCAGGACCGGAAATATCACCAAAACTATATACCAAATCTCTACCATCAACATTCAATGAACCAAACAGTGTGTTAAAGTCAAAGTTTTGATTTGCCATATCAGTATATTGCACCAACTTAGGTTGATTTTCGCTTGCAAAAGTTGCTTTCGTGATATTAACCGTAAGTGACGGTTGGGTCAATAAATAATTATTTGCTTTAGAACCGGTGAGGGTAATATTGGTAGTGACTTTTTTCCCATCTCCGGCGTTGGCATCTTCCATATAACCAAACCCAAGGTTAAATCCCAGCTTGGTCGAATCGTTTGCATCAATAGCTGCCACCCCAAAAAGACTACCACCAATCAACCCGACCGTTGATTTACCACTGACAAATTCACGGTCAACCGCGGTAACACCCATAATAGTCACGCTTTTTTGCTTCGCTGTATTGGCAATACTGGCCGCGGCTGATTCAAATATATTGTCGGCTGCTTTTATCGCCGTAATTGCAAATGTACCCACCCCGACAATTGCAACCTCACCAGTTGTTTCATTAACAATGGCTACATCGGTATTACTTGAGGAAAAAGTCACGGCACCGGTACCGCTGCCCCCACTTGTACCGACAACAAATTTATCCAAATAAGTCACTGATAAAGGCATATTGATAATTGAAAGGGTTGCTTGTTTTGCGGCACTGACATTTATCCTAAGCGTAGTACTCGACGGAGCGTTTGCAGTTCCCGCGCCAATCACACCCCGGGGATTGTATGAAATAGTCAGCACGGTTGGAATATTCGTTGGCAGTGAATCAAGATAAGTTTGGTTAAAAGTAATTTTTCCATTGTTTCCATCGAGGGAAATATTAATCTTATAATTCGAACTATCTACCAATTCGGCGCCGTTATGGACTGCCGCAATGGTATTACCAAAAAGCGTCAACATTAGATTTGCACCTTCAGCAGTTCCCTTGGTGTAGTCAATTGTTTCGTCTGTATTAATGGTGTCGGTATAAACAACAATACCATTTGAATTAATGACGCTCACATTACCCGCTTTATCACTAATTCTGGCATATACCGCACCTTTCCAATCAGCCGGCAGGTTCGGTTTTGAGTTATTGTTATAAATTTGCCAACCACCAATTGCCCTTGCTTCGGTTACATTATCAAATTCTTGGTTCAGGGCAAGCCATTCAATTTTGTCCACTCCCGAACCAACATCTTGTGCCGTTATGTTAATCGTTTGGGACGAGCGATAAAATAAGCCAAATGATATCGTACTAAGGAAATCGGTAAAAACATTCCCACTGATATTTATTTCACCGGTTGGGGCAATCGTATCCGCCACATTTATACATATCACAGAACTGGTTATCGATGCGGTTTTATTTCCGCCATCACCATTATTTGCGATGGTATTGGTCACCACCACATAGTAATAAACCGTTCCTGCTTCCGAAACAGGGGGTGTGAAACTTGCACTGGTCGCACCGGAGATGGCTATACCACCTGTATTTGAATTTTGCGTATTGCGGAACCATTGATAAGTAAGGGTACCATTATCTGTTATACTGGCCGAAACCGTAATCGCTGATGCGGGAAAATTTTGCTCAAAATCAATTGTTTCGATTAAGGGTAAAATTCCGGGCATCTCGGCATTGATTGGATCACCGACAAAAACAAATACCACATTTACCGCACAATTCCGCTCATGGACATTGCCATTTATGGTCACCGAAGCGGTAATTACGGCATTACCAACCCCAACCGGAGTAACCACCCCGTTTGCAGAGACGGTAACAACATTAGTATCACTACTGCGCCATGTTACAGGCAAATTCACATTTCCCAAGGATGTCGCAGTTGCTATTATTGTCTGTGATTCACTACCAATACCATTAAAAGTAAGGCTGGATTGATTTAAGGTAAAAGTCCGGACATTATCAGTTACCCTGACAGTGGTAGTCCGTGATAAATTACTTCCATCTGTTGTTGTAACTGTTATTGTAGTTTCCCCAGCAGCTCTGGGGGTAATAACGCCGGTATCGCGGTTAATTGTCGCTACACTTTCATTACTGCTTGACCAAGTCACTTTCTTGTTGGCGGCATCATTGGGAAGCACCGTTGCTGAAAGAGTCAGCGAATTACCAATCATTATAGAAGCGGCATGGTTGTTAATCGTTACACTGATTACCCTTACATTTGGGTTGACGGGCACTGCCGTTTCGGGCATCCCCGCATAAACCGGAATCTTAAAGACGAAAGCGTTGTTCAAAGCATTGCGGTATGAATTAAAGACCGTTAACGCTTCCGTCCGTGGAGCTTGGATATTCTGCATATATTGATGATGATATGCGCCATTATTCGTTGGGGTCACATTGAACTTTTGCAAGTAAAGAGTATCTTGTCCTTTTTTTATGTAATTGTTGCCAATAAAACGCGAACCACCTTCCAGTGATTTAAGACGGGTATTCCAACCTTCATTCCTTGCCCGGGTAAGACCATTCGTAATTACCTGTGCGGTTGTTGAACCTGATGCACCGATATTAAAATAGTTGAAAAATCCTTCAAAACCGGGGTGAGTACCGGAAATAAGGGCTGAGGTACCGGCAGTACCCTGCTCCTGACGTACACGTCCTGCCAGATGATATGGACTGATGCCGTTACTTGCTCCCAAATTCATAAAGGCCTGAGCATAAGTGCGTGTATCACCGTGAATCGTACCACTCATAAAAGTGCCTTGCAAGATATTATTCATCGATGACAAGTTATGGTACGAGCTGTTATATGTAAGCTGTTCAAATTGGAAAACCCAGCTTTCGGTCAGATTGTTGCGTGGATCCATAATATGTTCCACGGCATCACGGGTCGCAATATGCCAGCGTCCTTCATACCATGCCCCCCGCCATGTTGGGATGGCAGTATCCCAAATCAGGCTGCGGTGCGCCGGATTTAGTTGACCATTTACTGAATTAGTCCAGTTGTGGAAAGTATTCATCCTGACAAATGTCCAGTTGGGATACTTATTTTTCAGGGCATAAAGAGCCGGACGATAACTTTCCGGAAATTGTTCAATATCCGGCGATGTATTGAGATTAAAGGAATTCGCCATTATCCCAACATCGGCAAAAGCAAAACTGGCAAAAGCGGCGCCGACAAAAAATGAATCAAATTCCTCAAGAAACTCTAATTCGTCTTCAAAATATTCTTCTATTTCTTCAAAAACTTCCGGTTCACTCAAATACATTTCCAGTTCAAACAAACTATTTTCATAATGAATTATTGCATTTAACCAAGCGACAAGATACTCGGCTTCCCAACTAAGTAACAGCTCGTCCGAATAAGCGAGGAAGCTGCTTTCGATATAACCGGTAAAAAGAGTAAAGTCGGCTTCCGTTATTTCCTGTTCCTCGGTCACGTTGTCATTAAGTAAATAAAAACTAACCTGATACCAAAACTCACCATCATCAAATTCCACCCCATTGATAGCTACTGTATGTCCGGAAAAAACTGATATGGTCGTTTCAGCTTCAAGGGAAGGGGATTGTTTTACATTATAAGATTCACATAAGTAAACCATGGCATAAATTTCTTTTAATGCCGTAATATTTGCCAATGTTCTGACGGCATTTTCCTGCGCTAATATAACTGCCTCGAAAGCATCTTCCAGTTGCTGTTTTAAAAATTCTAGATTTTCATCGATATCATCACCCGGTAACCAGGTTCCTTCTTCCTCTTCTTCTCCTGCCACTTCTTCTGCTTCTTCAAATTCTTCAGCTTCTTCAGGATTATCGCATTCTATCAAACAGTCTTCAACGCATTCCTCTGAGCATTCATGCAAACACTCATCATCACACTCATGAATTTCTGCATCATCTATTGTTTCGATGTCTAATCCATGCTTGATTTCGTTTTCAATACTCGTCGCCAATGTGTTTATGTATACTACCGTACTGGAATAAAACAGGATTGCCACTAAAGTGAGCGCCATTATTCGACGTAATAAACCTTTGCTTTTTTTCTCTTGCATTTAAACCTCCTGAATAACTTATACTACGAATTTATATAACGCAGAAAAGCGTATTGTGTTCATACTAAATTTACTAGCCTGCCTTCTTCGTCATCTTCTTTATCCATTACATTTACATAACTTAATTAACATAAATAAAATTATGTCAACTCATACACTTCATATTAACAAGAAAAAACAAAAAAAGCAAGTGTTATTTGCTTGATTTTGTGGGTTTTTGCAATTTTTTATCAATATTTAGTATTATTATCTACTTTACATAATCTCGATAATATGTCAATCACTTTTTAATGATTTTGTATTTTCCTTCAACCATTTTCGCGAAGTTTTATAATTTGGCTGAATATGCTCAACATTCTTCCAAAATTCCGCCGAATGATTCATCTGAATACGGTGGCAAAGCTCATGGATAACGACATAATCCAGCACCTCTTCCGGTGTCAAAACTAGCCGCCAGTTAAAATTAAGATTACCTTTCGCGGAACAACTACCCCAGACACTCTTCTGGTCTTTTATACGGATAGAACCATAAGTTACACCAAGAAGCTTCGCAAAGTAATCGGCTTTCTCGTTAATTATCTCTTTTGCTTGATTGCGGTACCATGATTCAAGGGTTGCTTTTTTCGCTTTTGGGTTTGTATTATAATTGATACTTAAGATAATTTCTTTTGTCAGTTCACTTATTTTAATTGTTGGTCTTTTTTTACTGCTTTCATTTACTATTAAGGTATAATCCTTACCGAGAAAAGGTAAGACCTCGCCGCTAATGTATTGCTTTTCAGGTGTACTTTCTTCTTCCAACCTCCGTTGACTGAATCGGTCAATGTTCTTGATTATCCAATCAGCCTGTTTAACTAAAAACTCTTCTATTTCCCGCCCAGTCACAAAAAAAGGAGCCCTGACATGGACACTGGTATCAGGTTTAACGGAGATAGCCAGGCTTTTGCGGCGGGATTTGGTGAGGGTGTATGTTATTGGAGTGTTGTTGATGGTGATGTTTTTCATGGTATAATAAGCGCTTTCAATTTCATCCGTCAACAACGGATGATTTGATTTTCATCCAAATCGCTAGTTGACAACGAGCGATATAAAATTTATTATTGACAATACTATATGATGTTATTATAATTAAGACAAGAGAAGTCTCACCGTTTAGTAAGACGGCAGACTCGGTTAAATCACAAAAGAGTGACCATTACCATGCCTGGAGCGGTCACTTTTTTGTGTGATCTATGTAAGCTATTAGAATCAAAACGATGATTCCAATGATTGACAAAACAACCATCAGCAATTCATAATCACTCATATAAGCAAGCCCTCCTTTCACGTCGATTTCCCTATGAAATTTCCATTTGGATTTCTTTGTTATTGTACCCATACCGGGTACTAGAGGGTCCAGACCCTCTTTCGAGAGTCCGCCGCATACCATCTTTCGATGAGACTTCCTTATTAAAGCCTACACCAACATTTATGACTTGTCAACAAGTATTTTTATTTTTTCGACATCCTATTTGTGTATTGTGTACAGAAAACCAAAAGTGACCACTACCTTGTTGCGGCGCGGTCACTTTTGGTTTGTCTTACAACATAAACTTCCTAAAACTCTTCTTACCACGTTTCACAAGCAAACCTTCACCTTCAAATTGCTCTTTAGCATATACAGCCTTAAAATCGGATACCTTCTCATTATCAATCGACACCCCGCCTTGTTCAACTGCGCGTCGCCCATCGGAACGGGTTCCAACCAACTCACCTTTTACGAGCAATGATACGATATCGATTTTCCCATTCTCAAAATCAGTATCATCAAGGACTGTAGTCGGAATCTCAACACTGCAACCACCGGCAAAAAGTGCCAATGCCCCGGCTCTTGCTTTATCTGCTTCTTCGGCTCCGTGAACCAATTTTGTCACTTCATATGCCAAAACATCCTTGGCATCATTTAACTTACTTCCTTCCCACTTACTCATTTCATCGATTTCATCAAGTGGTAAAAAAGTCATCATTTTAAGGAATTTTATCACATCTGAATCCGCAACATTACGCCAGTACTGGTAGAAATCAAACGGTGACGTCTTATTGGCATCTATCCAGACTGCTCCACTTACCGTTTTACCCATCTTGTCACCTTCGGAATTTAACAGCAGGGCATTCGTTAACGCATAAGCATTCTTTCCTAATTTGCGGCGAATCAAATCAGTCCCGGCAAGAAGGTTGCTCCACTGGTCATCTCCACCAAGTTGCATGACACAACCATATTTCTCAAAAAGCACCAAAAAGTCATAACTTTGCAAAATCATGTAATTAAACTCAAGAAAACTTAAACCTTTTTCCAACCGTTGCTTATAACATTCGGCTGCCAGCATCCGATTCACGCTAAAATGCGAACCGATATCCCTAAGCATTTCAATGTAATTTAATCCCCGCAACCAATCAGCATTATTTACAAAAAAGGCTTTACCCTCGGAAAAATCTAGAAAATGCTCCATCTGACGCTTAAAACGTTCGCAGTTCGCATCAATCATCTGTGTATCAAGCATCGAACGCATATCCGTTTTACCACTTGGGTCACCAATCATTGCCGTCCCGCCACCAAGTAAAACGATGGGACGGTTGCCAGCCGACTGCAGCCGTTTCATCATACAGAAAGCCATAAAGTGACCTATATGCAATGAATCCGCCGTCGGGTCAAAACCCATATAAAATGTGGCTTTTCCATTGTTAATTAATTCTTTTATCTCTTCCTCGTCAGTTAGTTGGGCGATTAAACCCCGCGCCTTTAATTCTTCAAATAGTTTCATTTTTTCCTCCAAATTATTATAACATCATCGGTTCCACCATACTAACCCATAAAAGATAAACCACCGGCACCCACAACAACAATACCACCATTATTGAAAATACCCGGACACCCAAATGGGCATATGACCATTTTTTCAAACTCTTGGTCAAAACCAGAAGTATTAATGGAATATAAAATAAATAACTTGCTGCCGTAAACCATATCGCACTAGCGATAGATAACAATAGCAAAATACCTAAAAGTACGATAGAAAATGACAGTTCAAATTGTCCTTTTTTTATTTGCCCAATCCCATAAACTATCGCACCAAGACAGGCAAGCGCACATATTAAATTTGAGATGAAAAAAGTCATCAATACCATATTACCCGGTAAAAACGGGAAAAACACAGCCTCTTTTGATGATCCACGCAAATCTTCCAAGGAGCTGTTTGCGGCATAGTCAGCAATGGCAAGTACCGTATGTAAATATTGCCATGCGGTATTGCGGTTTAAGTTTTCAAAATTGTCGGATGGCTGATGGTAGTGTTTAACTCCCTCAATACCGGCAAAATTTATTCCTTGGTATCCATTTCTCAAAAAGACTGTTAAGTCAGTATCATTGGGCATCATCCGGTAAACTTCCACAGCCCATGACATCCCAATTGGTTTTGCTCCCGAATTGATAACCGTTTTCATCAATTGATAACTGTCGGGTGAAGATTCAAATAGAAGCACTCCACCACTATTACCTCGCATTTCTAAATTTATTACCATATCAATTTTGTCTTTTAGCTCCGGATGGGCGGCGACAAACTTCCAGGCCCCCAGTAAGCCCATTTCTTCACCGTCGGTAAATAGAAAATAGATATCGTTTTTTAAAGTGTTATTTTGCGCATGTACCCGCATGGCCTCAAGCATTGCACAAACCGGCATCATTGCATCGGCGGCACCGGGGCTGTTATCAACACTATCATAATGCGAAACAAACATTATACCCCGGTCTGTTCCGGGAGCATCCAATTTTACAAGGATATTCTTGAGGGAATTCAAACTGTCTACGTTGATCATATGCGGTATCCAATCATAAGCATTGTCAACACCATAAGATTCAGCTGCCCAATCTTTATTAAGCTCCCAAAGCTCCTCCGGGGTTTTGCCTGTCCATGCCATTGTAAGCTCAGGGATAGTATAAGGAGCATCTTCCACAATCGGGGTTAACCCCATTCCCTCTATCTCGCCAATAAGCTCGGCGCGGACACGGTCAATTTCTGCTGAACCACTGGGATGGGGTAAAGCTGCCCATCTTTCAATATTTGCCATCATCTGTTGAAAAATTGGGAACTTTGAAGATGAAACATTCACCGATGGAGGTTTTACCTGTATTAACCCTATCATGGCAAAGAAAATAACAGCCGTAACCAGCAAGATTTTTTTTATATTTTTTTCATTAAAATTTTTCATTATAACTTCCTTGTTATGCACCCTCAGGTGATGGGAATGGGCTAACGTGTACTCATCAACTCGACCATCGCTTTTTTTAGTCCGGCTACCGTCAGCTTATACATCGGAAAAAGGCTTTTGACCGCTGTTTCGGCTTCGCGCCACGGGGCGTGACCGGGTGCCATCTTGGGATTGAGCCAAACGATTTTGCGGTAATGCCGCTTCATCAAATTAAGCCAGGCAAAACCTGAAAGCCCACCATTAGGTCCACGGTAATTACCGGTATCGGAATAAAGCTCCTCCGGTGCCATCGCCGCATCCCCAACAATAATTACCTTGTAATCACTGTCCAAGTTACGAAAAAGCCATTCCGTTTCCACCCAGTCACCATTTTCACATTCCGGCGTTTTATATAAATGCGCATAAATACAATTGTGAAAATAATAACACTTTACATCTTTATAATGATTCGCTTTATGAACAGACTGGAAAAGTTCGTTCAAAAGTGATGTATAAGGTATCATTGTACCACCGGAATCCATTAATAACAAGAGTTTCACGGCATTTTTTCGCGGTTTTTCCATTACTATCTGAAGAAAACCGCCATTATTGCAAGTTTTATTAATTGTCCCGTTTATATCAAGCTCTGTTTTGGGGACATCAAGACGGGTTGAAAATTGCCGAAGTTTCCGAAGTGCCAACTGAAACTGACGGTTATCAATAATGCGGTCATCACGAAAATCCTTATACTTCCTGGCTCCCAGCACGGCAAAAGCCGACTGATGCCCGGTGACCCCACCGATACGGATACCCCCCATATTTGCACCGGTATTGCCAAACGAGGTCTTACCCATCGTGCCTATCCAATAATTACCACCATTGTGCTCGCTGTCCTGATCCTTCAAACGCTCCTTTAATTGCTCTTCTATTTCATCTTTGTCAAGAGCGGATTCTTCGACTTGGTTAAGCATATTACGCGCATCTTCATTGACCATATCAGTCAATTCTTCTTTATCAAGCCAACGTAGCATTTCTTTTGATATAATATTATCAGACTCTATACCTTTAAAACACTCCTCAAAAGCAAGGTCAAATTTGTCAAACTCCGTTTCGCTCTTTACCAATATCGCCCGGGCAAGATAATAAAATGCGGTCAAACTGCTCCCGCATAAGTCTTTGTCCAGAGCCTCCTGCAGGGTCAACCATTCGTTCAGGCTGAGATCGAGCCCCTTTGCTTTGCATATATGGAAAAAGTTGGTGAACATACTATTAACCTTTACGTATCACTTCCATATCTTCATCCTTCTTGATAATAACCCCCAAAAAAGGCAACTCACTTGTCAAACGCTCTGCTGGAATCCCCCCAATTTGCAAAGCATTTACCCAATCAATCAACTCCGAAGTACTGGGTTTCTTACGAAGATCCTTTAGTGAACGGATCTCATAAAAACGTTTCATCGCATTATTAAGAAGATTTGCTTCTACATCAGGATAATGGGTACGGACGATTTTTTCCATCAACTCACTATCAGGAAATTCAATATAATGAAAAATACAGCGCCGTAAAAATGCGTCCGGCAATTCTTTCTCAGCATTTGAAGTAATAATCACAATCGGACGCTGTTTCGCTTTAACCGTCCGTTTCGTTTCATGGATAAAAAACTCCATTTGATCAAGCTCCCAAAGTAAATCATTGGGAAACTCCAAATCAGCTTTATCAATTTCATCAATCAAAAGAACAACCTGCTCATCAGCTTCAAAAGCTTCACCCAACTTCCCCAAAGTAATATAACGACTGATATCAGCTACCCCCTCTTCACCAAACTGACCATCATACAAGCGCCGGATGGTATCATAAACATATAACCCCTCTTGCGCCTTCGTCGTAGACTTAATATTCCAAATAAGCAGTTTCTTTCCCAATGAATCCGCAACTGCCGCCGCCAACATCGTCTTACCGGTACCCGGCTCTCCCTTTATCAATAAAGGCTTGCCAAGCGATACCGCCACATTTACAGCAATCATCAACTCCTGCGAAGCAACATACTCCTTAGAACCAGCAAAACTATTCATCCCTCAATCCTCAGCCTTCTTATCCCGGAGCATCAACTCCCTAACCGCCCGTGCAGGCTCCTTACCCTCAAACAAAATCGCATTAACCTGCTCAATAATCGGAGTAGCAACCTTATACCTATCAGCCAAAGCAAGCCCGGCCTTGGCAGAATAAACACCCTCAACCACCATTTTGACCTCTTCCATTGCCTCATCCATCGACTTACCCTGCCCGATCAAAATCCCGGCACGGCGATTACGCGAATGAGCAGAAGCACAAGTAACAATTAAATCCCCTATCCCACTCAACCCATAAAAAGTATCAACATTACACCCCATCGCGACCCCAAGCCGGGCAATTTCAGCTATACCCCTGGTAATCAACGCCGCTTTCGTATTATCACCATACCCAAGCCCATCAGCCATCCCGGCGGCAAGAGCAACCACATTCTTTAAAGCCGCCCCTAACTCAATCCCTTTAACATCATCATTACTATAAACACGGAAAACCTCACTCATAAACACATTCTGTAAATACTCAGCCGTTTCAAAAACCTTTGCCCCAATCACTATTGTAGTCGGAATCCCGCGCCCAACCTCTTCGGCATGGGACGGACCGGAAAGAACCGTAACATTAGCCTGAGGTATCTCACTTTCTATCACCTCTGACATCGTCAACAGCGTTTTCTCTTCTATACCCTTTGCGACATTTACAATAATTAACCCCGGCGTTACTAAATCTTTTAAACTACTGGCAGTCTTACGTACATATGGCGAAGCAACTGCCATAACAATAAAATCCATTCCATTGACCGCATCGGTCAATAAATCGACAAGCAACACATCCTCCGGAAATTTCACCCCGGCAAGCGCCGGATGCTCACGATTTACCCGCAACCCTTCGATTTCAGACTTAAGAGCTGACCAAACCGTGACTTTATTTCCATTTTTGTGAAGTAATAATGCGAGAGCACATCCCCAACTACCCGCTCCGATGATTCCTACTTTAGCCATACTAAACCTCATATTAAATCCGTATGCCAAACTAAAAGCTTCTTACTCTTATAACCCGTATGCCAGGCAAAAAACTCTCTCCGTCGCTACGGTCTAAGTCGTTCTGATATACTTTATTCCTCTCTAGAAGGCGACCTAATGCGACTACGAGATGTTTTTTGCCTGGCATACTCACTCCTTGTTATCATTCCTGTGTATCAAACCACAAACTCTCGACAAACTTTAACTAAGTGCCACCCTAAAAGTATATACTTGAGTGAGGTCGTCCGGCAAAAAGAACTCGCAGTCGCCTTAGGTCGCCTTCTAGAGAGGAAAAACGTACACCAGAACGACTTAGACCGTAGCGACGGAGAGTTTTTTGCCGGACGACCGGACTCCCGGATGTCCAAAGCTTTTACCCGACGACCGGACTCCCGGATGTCCAAAGATGTCCAACCCTCACTCACTCTTCTTAGTCAAATACGTTTTCCGCTCCGTCCCATTCAACAAACGCTTGATATTCTCACGGTGATTCCAAAATGCCATAACTGCAAGCAAAAAGGTGACCAGGTACATTTCATACAAATGCGGTGCTGACATATCAAAAAATCCTGTCTGCCCCAAAAAAATAATCTGGGTCATGAAACCAACATATACCAGCAACGAACCCAATGAGACATAATGAGTAATAAAAAGATTTCCAAAAAATAGTGTTACCCCAACCGGAATAAACCAAGGATGGAAGGCAAAAACCAACCCCCCGGTCGCCGCGATACCCTTACCTCCCTTAAAACCTAAGTAAAAGGGAAAATTATGACCGAGAATCGCCCCGGCGGCAGCATATATTTTCAACAGATACAGTATCTCCGGATTGTTCGGACCAAAAATTATCCCACAGATAATAATTGCCAACATACTTTTCAAAATATCACATACCATAACAATCGCCCCGGCTTTTTTACCCATGGTTCGAAGGACATTGGTTGCACCGGCATTACCACTGCCATGCTCACGGATATCAATCCCATTAAGCCGACCATAAATATAAGCGGTTTGAAACAACCCAAAAGCATAACCAATGATGAGACATAAAACTCTTTCCATTACTGTTTTTCCTCGTATAATATCTTTAGAGCCTAATATTATACATTCCTTTCTTAGTTTATTTGTTCCTTGATAATTAAATAAAAGATAATCAATCAGCTTGGT
>Ga0209737_10002010_pt1 | contig 14304 bp, 11 predicted proteins | sample TergutCu122P3_FD_187284 | JGI IMG/M metagenome (GOLD analysis project Ga0209737, IMG submission 187284) | Cubitermes ugandensis P3 segment gut microbial communities from Kakamega Forest, Kenya - Cu122 P3 (SPAdes) (version 2) | ecosystem: Host-associated > Arthropoda: Insects > Digestive system...
GAGCAGTGGCATGAACATGTGCCGCCGTTCTACGGTTCGGTCGATTTGCGCAATGCCGGATTCAAGCTTGCGCCGGTCGACATGAACCTGTTTCCCGGCGGATTCAATAACCTCGACCCCGTGTTCCTGCCCCTGTGCGTGCAGGCTGCGCAGGCGGCGGTGGAACGCATGTGCACCGATGCCTGCCGTCTGTTGCTGATTCCCGAGAACCACACCCGCAATCTGTTCTACCTGAAGAACGTGGCACGGCTGGCGGACATCCTGCGTCTGACCGGCGTGGAAGTGAGGCTGGGCAGCCTGCTGCCGGAGATCACTGCGCCGACGCCCATCATGCTTTCGGACGGCGACAGCCTGCTACTGGAACCGCTGGAGCGGAAAGGAAACCGCCTCGGTCTGGCCGGATTCGATCCCTGCGCCATCCTGCTCAACAATGATCTTTCCGGCGGCGTGCCCGCCATTTTGCAGGGGCTGGATGAGCAATGCCTGATTCCGCCGTTGCACGCGGGCTGGCACGCGCGGCGCAAGTCGCGTCACGCGGCGGCGTATGAGCGGGTCGTCCAGATGTTCTCGGAGAAAATCGGCATCGATCCCTGGCGTATCAGCCCGGCATTTCGTGTGTGCAGGGGCGTGAACTTCCAGGAGCGCGCGGGCGAGGAATGTCTGGCCGAGCAGGTCGATGCGCTGCTCGTCGGCATCCGTCACAAATACCGTGAGCTGGGCATCGAAGACGAGCCTTTCGTTGCGGTCAAGGCCGATGCGGGCACTTACGGCATGGGCGTGATGATGGTGAAGGACGCTTCCGAAGTCGTTGGGCTCAACCGCCGCCAGCGCAACAAGATGGCGGTGGTCAAGGAGGGGCTGCTCGTCGGGGAGGTCATCATCCAGGAAGGCGTGCACACGTTTGAGACCATTGGCGGCGCAGCGGCCGAGCCGGTCGTCTACATGATGGATCATTACGTCGTCGGCGGTTTTTACCGCGTGCACACGGCGCGCGGCAACGATGAAAATCTCAATGCGCCGGGCATGGAATTCCGGCCGCTGGCCTTCGACACGCCCGGCAACATTCCCGATAGCCATCTGGACCCGGATGCCATGCCCAACAGGCTCTACACCTACGGCGTGGTTGCGCGTCTGGCGCTGCTCGCGGCCTCGGTCGAAATCGAGGAAATGTTGTCCGCGCCCAACGATGCGGACGGGGGATGCGGCTGTCGCCATGCCCCCGAACCTGCGCGCGCCGCCTGACCCAGCCATGACAGCGCTCGATTTTGCTTTCATCGTCGATCCCCTGTCCGGACTCAAGGCGTACAAGGATTCCAGCGTGGCAATGATGCGCGCCGCTGCCGCGCGCGGGCATCGTCCCTGGGCGATTCGGCGCGAGGACATCGTCTGGCGGGCAGGCGTTGTTTCGGCGCGCGCCGTACCGCTCACTCTGCGCGCAGACGATCATGACTGGTACACGGAGGGCGAACCGGAAATCCGCGCGCTTGCCGCGTTCGATACGGTGTTGATGCGGCAGGACCCGCCTTTCGATTTTGAATACCTGACCGCGACCTGGCTGCTCGAACGCGCCGTGCATGGCGGCGCGCACGTGTTCAACGACCCGCGCGCCGTGCGCGATCACTCCGAGAAGCTGGCGATCACCGAATTCCCGCAATTCATTCCTGATACGTTGGTGGCGCGCGAACCAGGCCGTCTCCATGCCTTCATCGACGAGATTGGTGATGCCGTGCTCAAGCCGCTCGACGGCATGGGCGGCAGTCAGGTTTTCCGCGTTGCTTCCCATGATCCCAACCGCAACGTGATCGTTGAAACCCTCACGCAACACGGCGCGCGCACGATCATGGCGCAGCGTTACCTGCCGGGTGTTCGCGAAGGCGACAAGCGCGTGCTCATCATCGGCGGCGAAGTCGTGCCTTACGCGCTCGCGCGCATTCCCGCAGAGGGAGAAACCCGCGCCAACCTTGCCGCGGGCGGACGCGGCGTGGCGATGCCGTTAACGACGCGCGAATGGGAAATCGCCCGTTTTCTGGCTCCCATCCTGTGGGCGCGCGGGTTACTGATCGTCGGGCTCGATGTGATCGGCGGGCATCTGACCGAAATCAACGTCACTAGCCCGACCTGCATGGTCGAGATTGCCGCGCAGCAAGGGTTTGACGTGGCGGGGCTGGTGATTGAAACGCTGGAGCGGTTGGGCGGGCGATAAGGGATCACCGTCCGTCTGCGTCGCGCGCTTTTTTCTCTTCGAGTTCGCGGATTCGGGCGTCGTACCGTTCGCGGTCGCGTTGAGCGGCTTCTGCCCGGCGGGCGGCAGCCTTGGCGCGTGCGTTGGCGCTGCTGGTAGTGTTCGGCGGGGTGATGCGGCGGGAAGATATTGCTGTTTCGGGGCGCAGCTTCGGCGTGTCCTGATCGGCGCTTGGCAAGGAAGCTTCCGTCGGGCGTGGGCCGCTGCCAAGTTCTTCGGCCTTTTTGGCCATTTCGGCGGCTGCCCGGCGGCGTTCCGCGAGATCGATTTCGTGCGCCTCGGTTTCGAGTTCGCGGGCGCGGCGGATGATGGTCAGGCGTTCAGCCTTGGCGTCGTCGATGCAACTGTTGACGAAAAAACGTTTGTAGCACGCCGTCTCCGCAGTCTGAAAGCTGGTTTCGGCCTGCGTGCGCAGGTTTGCGGCTTCATTGCGCAACTGGCGGATATGTTCGGCGGGACTGGGCGCGGCGCTCTTGCCCTCATCTTCATCGGCAGCCATGACTCCAGACGGGAAAACCGTCATGGCAAGGCATGCGCCGATGGCAAGAACGTGGCGGGAGAGCGAATGGAAAGTTGAAGGACGGGCAGGCATGAGGAGAGAAACCCGCGCAGTGCGTAATTGAGATATGCGTAGAATAACGCCCTTTATCAACATCTGCGACTTCAAGCGTGATCCGTTTTCGCAATTTGCGCCTTGCAAGGGGTGGCCGCGTCCTGATCGACGAGGTTTCCCTCCAGTGGTTCCCCGGCTGGAAAATTGGTCTGACCGGGGCTAACGGCAGCGGTAAATCGAGCCTTTTCGCGCTCCTGCGCGGGCAGTTGCTCCCGGATCGGGGCGACCTGGAATGGCCGTCCGGCTGGACGATTGCCCATGTTGCACAGGAGACGCCGGGCCTGCCGCGCGCCGCCATCGAGCATGTGCTCGACGGCGATGCCGAGCTGCGGCGCGTCGAAGCCGATCTGGCCCAGGCCGAGGCGGCCCACGACGGCGTGCGTATCGCCGAGTTGCATGTGAGGTTGCAGGAAATAGGCGCTTATTCGGCCAGATCGCGCGCGGCGGCGTTGCTCGACGGGCTCGGCTTTGCGCCTTCGGACGCCGGGCGGGCCGTAGCGGATTTTTCCGGCGGCTGGCGGATGCGGCTCAATCTCGCACAGGCGCTGATGTGCCGCTCCGACCTGCTCCTGCTCGACGAACCCACCAACCACCTCGATCTGGATACCGTCATCTGGCTCGAACAATGGCTGCGCGACTATCGCGGAACCCTGCTGCTGGTCTCCCACGACCGCGAATTTCTCGATGCCTGCGTCGACCATATCGCCCACATCGAACAGCGGCAGCTCACGCTCTACAACGGCTCGTACACCGATTTCGAGCGCCAGCGCGGCGAACGTCTGGCGCAGCAGCAGGCGCTCTTTGAGCGTCAGCAGCGCGAGATCGTGCACATGGAAGATTACATCCGCCGCTTTCGGGCCAAGGCCACCAAGGCCCGGCAGGCGCAAAGCCGGATCAAGGCGCTGGAGCGCATGGAGCGCATCTCCGCCGCCCACGTCGATACGCCGTTTTCCTTCGCCTTCCGTCCCGCGCCCGCCGCGCCCGATCCTTTGCTGCAAATCGAAAAGGGCGCTGCCGGGTACGGAGGGAAAAACGTGCTCGAAGGCATCGAACTCGTGTTGCGTCCCGGTGAGCGCGTAGGATTGCTCGGGCGTAACGGCGCGGGCAAATCCACGCTCATCAAGCTTCTGGCCGGGGAAATCGCTCTCACGGCAGGTCAGAAGAACGAGGGCAGGGGACTGGCGACCGGCTATTTCGCCCAGCACCAGTTGGAAACCCTGCGTAGCGATGAATCTCCGCTCCAGCACATGATGCGGCTCGATCCTTCAAGCCGCGAACAGGACATGCGCAATTACCTGGGCGGGTTCGATTTTCGCGGCGACGGGCGGGATGGCTGTTCCGTCCCGGCTACCACGCCCTGCGGTTCGTTTTCCGGCGGCGAAAAATCCCGTCTCGCGCTGGCGCTGATCATCTGGCAACGGCCCAATCTGCTGCTGCTGGATGAGCCCGCCAACCATCTGGACATGGAAATGCGCTACGCGCTCATGTGCGCGCTTCAGGAGTACGACGGCGCGATGGTGATGGTTTCGCACGACCGGGCTTTGCTCCGCGCCTGTTGCGACCGTCTGCTGTTGATCGACGGCGGGCGTTTGCGCCCTTTCGACGGCGATCTCGACGACTACCGCGACTGGCTGGCGGAACAGCGCACCCGGCGTGAAGAAGAAGGCGCAGGGCGCGAAGCGCGGCGCACGGATCGCGGCGAGGCCAGGGCTGAACGACAGGCCATGCTTGCCGCACGACGGCCCCTCGTCAAGGAGATCGAACAGATCGAAAAGAAACTGGCGGGCTGGACGGGCGAGAAAAAACTGCTCGAAGCGCGTCTTGCCGATCCTGCGTTCTATGGCGCGGGCAATGGCGGCGACAGCGCGCAATTGCAGGAACTGCTCAAACGTCAGGCCGCCTTGCAGGGCTGGATCGAAGAGGCCGAATGTCGCTGGATGGCGCTATCGGAGCAACTCGAGGAACTGGGGCGAGAGACGTTCTGAAGTGCAATGCTGCCGACCCGGCCTGCGATCCTGCAGCCTTCCTCTTGAGGGCGGCCCACCGAAGGCGGGCCGGAGGAAGTTGCCTTCCTCTTGAGGAAGGTGGCACGCGCGAAGCGCGTGACGGAAGGAGTAACAGCGCCTGAATACGCGCTGAATGATGTGGCAGCCGAACCGCTGCTACTCCCTCCGTCACCCGGCTGCGCCGGGCGACACCTCCCTCATGAGGGAGGCATAAAGGCGACGCGCTTTGCGCCACCCCTCCACGGAGAAAAACGCCCGTTTACCACCTCGCCTTATATATATTTGTATCCACATATAAGCAGAACGCCCCTTTTAATTTGTATACGTGTTTTCCACAATAAATCAGATTAATTGTTGATACACACGTGTCGAAAATTTTTACACTTCAGATTTTCTATATATATATATATATATATATATAGAAAATCAATTACTTACAGTTTCTGGCATAAAAATTGCTTATAAATCGGTGTGTCTGTGAACAGACCTGCGAAGCCAAGGCAGCTTCCCCCTTCAACACCGTAAGAGGAAAATTTTATGAACAAGAGAACAATCTCATCGCTGATTCTTGGAGCGGCCATCGCGTTGGCAGCGCCTGCGGCAAGTGCCGCCTACAGCGAATACCCCCTGATCGCGTCCGACCTGACCTTTACATGGTTCCCTGAGACCGATCTGGTCAAAGCGCTGGTCGGCAACAACAGCGCCATCACCATCACCAGCGCAAGCATGATTTCCGCCGATAAGCGCTACGGACAAGCCGCCATGAATGCTGGTGGCATTGCCTTGAGTACCGGATGGCCCGGGGGGCACTCTCTCGATATTGCCAAAGACAGGAAAATATGGGGCCACTCTACTTGGTACGACGAGAAGAAATGTTATTCAGTGAACAGTGTGAACCGCTGCGGCATCAATCCCGACCTGCTGGCGCTGGCCCAAACGCAGCAGCCCGGCACCACTTTGCATGAATCCAACATTTACGACACGAGCCTGCTGACCTTCACGTTCACGCTCAACGACCCTACCATCGACACTGTCTTGACGAGCTTCATCTTCGCCACGGATGAACTCGCAGCCCGAGTAGGGCCCGCTGGGGACGTTTTCGCTTTCTGGGTCGATGACGTGAATTACGCTCTTCTGCCGAACGGCAAAATCGTCACGGCCGAAACGGCGCGGGAGTACTACATCGACGGCTCGGACTTTGGCTACCTCCACAGAACGGAGGAATTTGAGCTCATTGCGAAGCTCGATCCCAACCGTACCGAGCACACCATCAAAATCGGCATTGCCGATTTCTACGACGGGTATTACGACAGCGGCATTTTCATCAACAAGCTGACTTTCACCAGCACCGTCCCCGAACCCGAAACCTACGCAATGATGCTGGCCGGTCTTGCCATGGTTGGCGCTGTGGCGCGTCGCCGCCGCAAGAACGCGTAATCCGGTTTTCCGATCTTTCCTGTAAAGGGTGTAAAGGGGGCTTACGCCCCCTTTTTTTCGGGAGCTACACACTTGCCCCCATCCCAACCTTCCCCCGCAAGCGGGGGAAGGAGTGAAACGGTCTTTGTGGTGAAGGAATCAGCAAGCGCAGCCCGAATGTAGGCTTGATTTCATGACCATTTTGTGCCCCAATACTGGGGAACAATATAGAGAGTTCTGCCATGCAAGCTTTCACTATCCGCGAACTGCGCGAACGTTCCGGCGAACTCAGCCGCGAAGCTGAAGAAGGTCGGCTTTCGCTCGTGACCCGTCACGGACGACCATTGTTCGTCAGCGTGCCCTTCACGGACGATCTGCTTCAGGCGGGCGTACACACGGCACTGGCCGTCAGCCTCTTCAGAAACGGCGAGTTGACGTCTGCGCAAGCAGCCAGATTGGCGCGAATGAGCCTGCCGCAGTTTCTGGCACACCTCAGCGCACGGGGCATTGCTGTGGTGGATTACGAACCGGCTGAATTGGAGCAGGAACTCGCTGCTTTCGATGCATGAGTCGGCCTGTTGTCGTTTCCGATTCCGGGCCGCTGATTGCGCTGGCGGATTGCCATCATCTGGAACTGCTCGTAGCTGTTTTTGATGCTGTTCACATACCGCAGGCGGTGCTGGACGAGACCACGGCAGATCGCTCTCGCCGTGGCGCGGCTGACATTGCGACCTTTGCTCAGGTTCATGCTCAAGTCCATGCCAACCGGAATGACGCCATTTACGCTGCCGCTGCTGAACATCTTGACGAAGGCGAGGCGCAGGCATTGAGCCTGGCGCATGCGCTGGGCTGTGGTGTACTGATGGATGATCGCCGTGGTCGCCAGACTGCCATTCGTCAAAACGTGCCTCTGTTCGGTGTGTTGGGCGTGTTGTTGCAGGCCAAGCGCATCGGCAGGATCACGCGCATAGCGCCTGTGCTGGATCGTATGCAGCACAACGGCTATCGCATTTCGCAGGCGCTGGTTGATGCGGCTTTGAAGCGGGCGGGTGAATCAGGTTGACCCGGCGGTCAATCCGCTCAAAAGGCAATCAAAATACATTTTATTTTCAGCGAAGCGTCATCAATGATCGTAGACGGAATGGGGCGCAGCATAATTCCAGCAACCCCCTCCGCCTGTACGCCGCCAAAATCTTTTAATACCGCAACATTTCCGTAGCAGCCTGATCGTTGTACATTTAACGGGATTGCTCCACGCACGGTCTGTCAACAAGGAGGGGCTCTGAAATGAATCTCATCCAGCAACCGAGCATCAGAAACGACTGCTACAACTGCAACATCAAAGATCCGGACAGTCGTTACGTCACATTCCAGACACGCGGCCCGCTTGGCATCATGCTGCATAGCGTCGGGTGTCCACAGCCCAAGGCGCAGGTATTCGCCGATGCCTGGAATCAGGCCGGGAAAGTGGTTGCCGTGCATGCGGTGCTTGAACCCGATCGGGTCATTCAATGCCTGCCCTGGAACTTTCGGGGCTGGCACAGCGGGGGGAACTCCAATAACACGCACATCGGCGTGGAAATGACAGAACCCGCGACAATCAGATATACGAGCGGCGCGAAATGGGAGGAAACCGGAGACGGCACAGGCACGAAAGCGCACATTCTCGGCGCCTATAAAACCGCCGTCGAGTTGTTCGCCCATCTGTGCAAGGAATACCGCCTCGATCCCATGAAGGCGGGCGTCATCATTTCCCATTCCGAAGGGGCCAAAGCCGGCATTGCCAGCAATCACGCCGACCCTGAACATCTCTGGAAGGCGTATGGCTTGACGATGGATCGTTTCAGGCAGGATGTCCAGGCCGCAATGGAAGGGAGAACTTCCGCGCCGGAACCGTCGCTCCCGCCCTCCACGCCGAAACCGCCTTCTGCGCCTCCTGCATTTCAGCCCTATGCGGTGCGCGTGACGGTGAATGAGCTCAATATACGCACAGGGCCTGGCACCCACTACAACAAGAACGGCTCAATCAGGGACAGGGGGCTTTACACGATCGTCGAGGAAGCCGCCGGTCCCGGTGCAAATAAATGGGGCAGACTCAAGAGCGGCATGGGGTGGATCAGCCTGGATCATACGAACCGTAATGGGGGGTGATAGTTGTCGGCTGCCTCTTGAGGGAGGTGGCCCGCCGAAGGCGGGTCGGAGGGAGTAGTAGCGGCTCAGATGCCAAGTGAGCAAGGAAACACCAGTCATAAGGCATGAAAATATCTTAAACACATATTCATGGAAGTCGACTAAAATAATTGCCATCGTCATTCGTGATGCTGGCCGCCATGAAACGGAATCCCTCCTTCGATACCAGCTACAAGGCGCTTTTCTCCTGTCCGGAGGTCGTGCGCGACCTGTTGCGCGGATACGTTCCCGGAAAATGGCTTGAACACGTCAACTACGAAAGCCTGACCCGGATCAACGCCAGCTACGTATCGAGAAGCGACAAGCAACGCCACGACGACATGGTGTGGCGCGTCGATATTGGCGGGCATTGGCTGTGGGTCTACATCCTGCTCGAATTCCAGAGCGAACCCGATCAATGGATGGCCGTGCGGGTGATGCAGTACGTCAGCCTGCTGGCGGAGCAACTGGTAAAGGAAGGCGTGCAGGATGGGCTTCCGGAAGGCCGCTTGCCGCCGATCCTGCCCATTGTCCTGTACAACGGACGGCCCGAGTGGCGTGCGCCGCTCGATGTGGGCGATTGTTTCCATACGCCGCCTGACGGTCTGGAAACATATCGTCCGGCGCTCCGTTACCTGCTGCTCGACGAGCGCCGCCTGCAACAGCACCCGCTACGGGAAGTGAGAAACTTTGCTGACGCCGTTTTCCGAATGGAAGCCAGCCGACGGCTGCCCGATGCCATTGCCGTGGCAAGGGCGCTCGATGAGATGCTGCGCGCTCCGGGTCTGCAAACGGTGCGTCGCGCGTTCGCTCAATGGATAAAAGCGCTGTTGCTCCGCCGTGCTTCAGCTTCTATGATTGAAGAGATCGGAGCCATCAGAGATGTTTTTGAGGAGCTTGAAATGCTGACCGAGCGCAAAGAAACCTGGTTCGATGACGACATCGAAAAGAGCTTTTTGCAGGGACGTGAAAAAGGCCGGGAAGAAGGCCTTGAGGAAGGCCTTGAAAAAGGTATGGAAAAAGGCCGGGAAGCGACCCTGTTGTCTGTTGCCCGAAACATGCTCAAGTGTGGCAGGCCCGTCAAGGAGATTGCGGAAGTCACCGGACTCCAGCCGGAGGCGATACAGGCTCTGATGCACTGAATCAGAAAAAGCGCTGAGAGCGGTTTCGGTTCAAACCTATACAGTACGAATCAACCTGTCCGAGTTTTCCTGGATCCCCTTGATCAGCGGGGATCCAGAATGGATGCACTTGAGTCAAAACAGCTCAACATCCGCAGGGGCTGCAACAGCCCTCACGTCCCGAAAAACGCCTTGACCTTGTCCATCCACGATTTTGCTTTCGGGTTGTGGTGGTCGGCGTTGTTGCGGGAGAGTTCGTCGAACTCCTTGAGCAGTTCGCGTTGTCGATCGGTGAGGTTGATCGGCGTTTCCACCAGAACATGACAGAGCAGGTCGCCGTGCGATTGGGTGCGCACGTTGCGGATGCCCTTGCCGCGTAGCCGGAAGACCTTGCCGCTTTGCGTTTCCGACGGGATTTTCAGGCGCGCCATGCCGTCCAGGGTGGGAATTTCGATTTCTCCACCGAGCGCGGCGGTGACGAAGCTGATCGGCATTTCACAGTGCAGGTCGTCGTGCTCGCGCTCGAATACTGAGTGACGGCGGATGTGAATTTCCACGTAGAGGTCGCCGGAGGGACCGCCGTTGACTCCCGGTTCGCCGTGGTTGGCGTGGCGCAGTCGCATGCCTTCGTCGATACCGGCAGGGATTTTGACCTCGAGGGTTTTTTGGCGCTTTACACGCCCCCCGCCGCCACAGTCGTGGCAGGGGCTGGGGATGATGCGGCCACTGCCGTGACACCGGGGGCAGGGCTGCTGGAGCGAGAAAAAGCCCTGCTGAATGCGCATCTGGCCGGAGCCGCCGCAGCTTGGGCAGGTGGTGGCGTGGGTTCCGGGCTTTGCGCCGGTGCCGTTACAGGTTTCGCATTCTTCGACAGTGGGGATGCGGATGGTTTTTTCCACGCCGCGCGCCGCTTCTTCGAGGGTAATTTCGAGGTTGTAGCGCAAATCTGCGCCGCGATAGACGTTCGAGCGGCCGCGTCCGCCGCCGCCGCCACCGAAAAGATCGCCGAAGATGTCGGAAAAGGCATCGCCGAAACCTTCAAAGCCGCCGCCGAATCCGGCGCCGCCTACCGAGGGATCGACGCCCGCATGGCCGAAACGATCATAGGCATCGCGTTTTTTGGTGTCGGAGAGGACTTCGTAGGCTTCCTTGGCTTCCTTGAATTTTTCTTCGGCTTCCTTGTTGCCCGGGTTACGGTCCGGGTGGTATTTCATCGCCAGTTTGCGATATGCCTTTTTGATGGTGTCATCGTTGGCGTCTCGGTTGACTCCGAGCGTGGTGTAGTAATCTTTTTTGGCCATGATTGCGTTGCGCTCCGGCTGGTGCTGGATGCGGCAACGGGGATGGCGAGCATCCCCGTATCAGTTATAGAAAAAATGCTGTGAGGGCACGCTGACTTATTTCTTGTCCTTCACTTCGGTGAATTCGGCATCGACCACATCGGCCTCGGGCGCCTTGTCGCCGCAGCCGTTTCCGCATGCGCTGCCATCCGGCTGCGCGCCTGCGGTTTGCTGGTGCTGCGCGTACATCGCTTCGCCCAGTTTCTGACTCGCGGAGGCAAGCGCCTGCGATTTGGCTTCGATGCGCTCCTTGTCGCCATCCTTGAGCGCTTCTTCGGCTTCCTTGATCGCGGCTTCGATCTTTTCCTTGTCCTCAGCGCCGATCTTGTCGCCGTATTCCTTGAGCGCCTTGCGGGTGGAGTGGATCAGTCCGTCGCATTCGTTGCGGGCGGTGACCAGGTCGTGCGCTCTCTTGTCTTCTTCGGCGTGGGTGGCGGCGTCCTGCACCATGCGCTGGATTTCCTCGTCCGAAAGCCCCGAGTTGGCCTTGATGGTGATCTTGCTTTCCTTGCCGGTTGCCTTGTCCTTGGCCGAGACGTGCAGGATGCCGTTGGCGTCGATGTCGAAGGTGACTTCGATTTGCGGCATGCCGCGCGGGGCGGGCGGGATGTCGGTGAGGTTGAACTGGCCCAGGCTCTTGTTGCCCGCGACCATTTCGCGCTCGCCTTGCAGCACATGAATGGTGACGGCGGACTGGTTGTCGTCGGCAGTGGAGAAGACCTGACTCGCCTTGGTGGGAATGGTGGTGTTTTTCTGGATGAGCTTGGTCATGACGCCGCCCAGGGTTTCGATGCCGAGTGAGAGCGGCGTGACGTCGAGCAGGAGCACGTCCTTGACGTCGCCTTGCAGGACGCCGCCCTGAATGGAAGCGCCGACGGCCACGGCTTCGTCCGGGTTGACGTCCTTGCGCGGCTCCTTGCCGAAGAACTCCTTCACCTTCTCCTGCACCTTGGGCATCCGGGACTGACCGCCGACGAGGATGACGTCGTCGATGTCGGTGACTTTGAGGCCCGCGTCCTTGATGGCGGTGCGGCAGGGGTCGATGGTGCGCTCGATCAGGTCTTCGACCAGCGCCTCGAACTTGGCGCGGGTGATCTTCATCGTCAGGTGCTTCGGCCCGGAGGCGTCCGCCGTGATGTAGGGCAGGTTGATTTCGGTCTGCTGGCTGGAGGAGAGCTCGATCTTGGCTTTTTCGGCAGCTTCTTTCAGGCGTTGCAGGGCGAGCACGTCGTTCTTGAGGTCGGCGCCCTGTTCCTTTTTGAATTCGGTGACGATGTAGTCGATGATGCGCTGGTCGAAGTCTTCGCCGCCCAGGAAGGTGTCGCCGTTAGTGGAGAGCACTTCAAACTGGTGCTCGCCGTCGATGTCGGCGATTTCGATGATGGAGATGTCGAACGTGCCGCCGCCGAGGTCATAGACGGCAATCTTGGAGTCGCCGGGTTTCTTGTCCATGCCGAAGGCAAGCGCGGCCGCCGTGGGTTCGTTGATGATGCGCTTGACTTCGAGACCGGCAATTCTGCCCGCGTCCTTGGTGGCCTGACGCTGGCTGTCGTTGAAGTAGGCGGGAACGGTGATGACGGCTTCGGTGACTTCTTCGCCAAGGTAGTCCTCGGCGGTTTTTTTCATCTTACGCAGCACTTCGGCGGAGACCTGCGGCGGAGCGATTTTTTTCTTGTGCACTTCCACCCAGGCGTCATTGTTGTCGGCCTTGACGATTGCGAAAGGCATCAGATCGATGTCCTTTTGGACTTCTTTTTCGTCGTAACGGCGACCGATCAGGCGCTTGACCGCGAACAGGGTGTTTCTGGCGTTGGTGACGGCCTGGCGCTTGGCAGGCGCGCCGACCAGGATCTCGCCGTCCTCGGAGTAGGCCACCACGGACGGCGTGGTGCGCGCGCCCTCGGAGTTCTCGATGACCTTGGGCTTGCCGCCTTCCATGATCGAGACGCAGCTGTTGGTGGTGCCAAGGTCGATGCCGATGATTTTGCTCATTGTTCAGGTTCCTTTATCTTGGGGAAGTTCGGTTGCGGGCCATGCTTCGGCCCGGGAATGGTGTGAATATGGGGGGGCGCAGCGCGCTTTCAAGTCTCAGGTTGCAGCTTTCGCTTTCGAGACGATGACCATCGCGGGGCGGATGACGCGCTCGTGCAGCAGGTAGCCTTTTTGCAGGACAGAGATCACGGTGTTTGGTTCTGCCTCGGCCTCGACTGCGCTGATGGCCTGATGCTTGTTTGGATCGAATTTTTGGCCGATCGGGTTTTCTTCGATCAGCTTCGCGCCCTCGAACGCGGCGACGAGTTGCTTGAGGGTGAGTTCCACGCCAGCGTGCAGATCTTCCAGCGTCTGACTCCTGGTGGTCAGCGCCGCTTCCAGGCTGTCCTTGACGGGCAGCATCGCTGCGGCAAATTTTTCGCCGGCGAATTTCGATGCCTTGACGACTTCTTCCTGCGCGCGACGGCGTACGTTTTCGGTTTCCGCCTTTGCCCGCAGCAGGGCGTCGTGCTGTTCCGCGATGCGTGTTTCGGCTTCGGCAAGACGCGCTTTTGCATCATCGAGCATCGCGTCGATGGTTTCGGGCGGCGGCGCTTCGAGCGGTGGCGCTTCGGGGGCGATGGGGGGCGTTTCCGCAGCCTTGGCGGCGGCGTGAGCTTCGGCGCTTGGCTTGATTCGCGCCTCGGCTTCGGCGAGGCGCGCTTCTGCCTCCTTGAGCGCGGTGGCGTAATCGGCGGGCGGCGGCGTGTTGCCCGGCTGTGCAGTCTCGCCAGGCACGATGGATTCAAAGGGATTGTGCGGTTGCGGGGGGACGGGTTTTCGGGGTTGCATGGGCAATCAATCCTAAAGATGCGATCTAGGCTCCGTATATCGGGATGGTGCGAAAAAATTCAAGCCATCTTCTGTTTTTTTTGGCAGTGCCAGTTCAACCGCGTGGCGCTAGAATCACACGCTCCGCCAGAACGATGACAGGTGACGCCTTGAATATCGGCCCTCAAACTTCCCCTCAACCCAGCTCCGAGCATGAGGCCGGTTTTGAATCCATCGGCGTGCACGGCGGCAGACATCATTTCGAATCCGAATCCACTGCCCGGTTCGTTGCGTGGGTGCGCGCGGCAGCGCCCTATATCCACGCTTTTCGCGGCAAGACGTTCGTGGTGGGTTTCGGGGGCGAGGTGGCGGCGGGCAAGCTGGCGCAAAGTCTGGCCTACGATTGCAATCTGCTCGCGGCGCTCGGTATCCGGCTGGTGCTGGTGCATGGGGCGCGGCCGCAGATCGATGCGGAGGTGGTGCGGCGGGGACTGGAGCCGCGTTTTCACAACGGGCTGCGCGTGACCGATCCGGCGACGATGGAATGCGTGAAGATGGCGATGGCGGTAACGCGCTTCGAGGTGGAGGCGCTGCT
>Ga0209737_10002011_pt1 | contig 14304 bp, 7 predicted proteins | sample TergutCu122P3_FD_187284 | JGI IMG/M metagenome (GOLD analysis project Ga0209737, IMG submission 187284) | Cubitermes ugandensis P3 segment gut microbial communities from Kakamega Forest, Kenya - Cu122 P3 (SPAdes) (version 2) | ecosystem: Host-associated > Arthropoda: Insects > Digestive system >...
TAAGCCCTCGGAGAGTTTTCTTTAACATATCTGCAATTTTCAAGGTTCGGTTGAGCCTTTTTTATTGGCTCACAGTTTTTCATAGATTACTTTACACTACCAAAAACGTAAGCGCGTTGAGATATGTTCCAAAAGCAAGACCCTTGAGAAACGTCGTTACTTAGGCGGCGTGTTTTGCCGCCTTACGTAACGCAACGTTTCTCTCGGAGCGAAAGCGCGTCTTGCGCTGGAACATATCTCATAAGCGCGAACCAGCACCAAAATGTATCAAAAAATCTCTAATAAATCTCCCTCCCCCTCTCATCCAATATCCCACTCTTACGATAAAAATAAGAATTAACCTGATCACACCACTCTCTAGCATTCGCAAGCTGCCACCCCAACCGCTCCTTTACTACTAAATTAACCCGCGCCGGCAACTTCCCTTCAATCCGCTCCCAAACCTTAATCATCTCTTCCACTTCCAATACCCCTTCAAAATGACTATCATAAATATGCTGAATCAAAGACTTGCCACTCTTCAAAACATACCTATAAGGAACATAATGAAAAAACAATAACAACTCCTCCGGACACGTTTCAATACTGTTGTAAATGGAAGCATTTGGCTCCTGATACTGTTTCGTATACCCGGTACCCTTATCAGTCCGGTCAACCCCGATACCATTGATATCAGCCCGATGATACGTACCCCAGCGTGAATACTCATAACCGTCTACACTTGGACCATAATGATAATGGGGAGTAACCATCCAACCAATACCCAACGGACAAGTATACTTTTCATAAGTTTCCCGCGATGAAAGTAATATCCCCTTTACCGCTTCGACCACCTCTATATCATTTGACAAAGACAAACGAACCCACTCTTCGGCAATTTCCTCAGCTGATAAAGAAACAGACCAAACCAAACGCCCAAAACCATAAAGATTCGCCGCCGCAAGATCATTACCCGTCCAGTTTTTATCATCACCGGTATTGGTAACCGCAGCCACGCCATTATCTTTAACTACATCAAAAATACTCTCGTTATCCACACCACCAACTCGGAAATCCAATACCTCCTTAAACATCGGTATCAGATAACAGACATCAATCTGCTGACCTGTATACTCCTGGGCAATCTGGACTTCCAGCATTTGATTGGTTTTCTTAAGCCCGCCAAGCAAAGGTGAAACCGGCTCCCTGATTTGAAAATCCATCGGACCGTTTTTAATCTGCAAAATAACATTATTGTGATAATCACCATCCGATTTGATAAAATTGTCATAACCGGCTTTCGCCCGGTCAGTGATTCTATCACGCCAATCCTGGGTACAATTATAAACAAAACAACGCCATATCAGCAAACCACCATGGGGTTCCAAAAGTTTTGCCAGCATATTTGCCCCATCTGCTTGGGTACGCCCGTATGTAAAAGGACCTGGCCGCCCTTCCGAATCAGCCTTAATCAAAAAACCACCTAATCCCGGAAGCTCCTTATAGACCTGCATAAACCGGTCACGCCACCATGAAACCACCCGCTCATCAACTGGGTCGGCGCTATCCGGCCCACCCAGTTCAATCGGAGCGGCATAATTCAAACTAAGAAATAACTTTATCCCGTAACCGGAAAAAATATCCATCAGCTTCTTGACTACATGGAAGTAAGTAGGGGTAATCAAATAAGTCGCTTCATCCTTGACATTAACATTATTGATGACCACCCCATTTATTCCGATGCTGGCAATAAAACGGGCGTAATCAACTGTCCGCTCACTAATAATAATATCGTTATCCTTGAAAAAGAAGGACTGACCGGAATAACCACGCTCAATACTTCCGTCCATATTGTCCCAATGGTTGAGCATCCGGTTTTTGATATCCGGTTTTTCTTTTACATCCAACCCCTTAAGCGTTTTCTCCATTGCAATCAACCGCAAAAGATAAAAAACACCATATAGGACTCCTTCTTCTTCAGAAGCTTCCAAATGAATCCGTTTAGCATCAACCCTAAGACTAAAACCTTCACTGACTACAATCGAAGAGTCTACCTTCGTAATCAATAGACCTTTCTCACCCAATCTGGCACTACCCGGTTTAGGTTTCAGGTTTAACATCCCACTGATACCACGCTTAAATTCATTTAGGGCATTCGCAATCACCTTATTATCTTCTTGAAAACCATCAAGATAATAATTTTCGCAAAAAACCGCATTACCTACATCAGCTTTCGCTCCATACTGAAGCCATAAATCAGTCCAAGTTTTTTCCATATTTTCACTTTCCGAACACCAACATGCTGAAACTCTTATCTGGAAGAGTTACCTTAAGCCGTCCATCTTCTACCTTGCCATTACCCTTAACCGGTGCGACATTCAAAGGATTAGCTTCGGTATTAACCGCTTTGACATCATCATGCCGTAAAACAATGTGTTCTTTTACTTGATATCCGGCAAATTGGCGCATATCACAATTAAGTTCCATTGCTTCTTCCAAATCTTTATTTACAACAAACAATACCAATTCATCTTTTTCCTCATTCATAGTAAAAATAGCATCCAAATACGGTGCATCACCAAATTTACTTTCATAAGAAGGCACTACGCAGACTGTATTCAACACTTTACCCCGCCCATAATTACTAATCAATTCAAAGGGGTAATAAATTGTCTGCTTCCATGCGCTTTTGTCCGAGGTCATAATCGGGGCAATGACATTTACCAACTGAGCTATACAGGCAATTTTTAAGCGGTCGGCATGTTTCAGCATCGTAATCATCATCCCCGCAACCAATAACGCATCTTCAAAATTGTATATATCTTCCAACTGATGAGGAGCTTTGCACCAACGTTCAAGTTTGGTATCGGCTTCATTGGAGTGGTACCAGACATTCCATTCATCAAACGAAAGGTGGATTGTTTTTTGTTTACGCTTTTTGGCTTTTACCGCATCACATATCGCAATGACCGAGCTGATAAACTTGTCCATTGCTACGGTATTTGCCAGAAAATCGGGGGTATTATTATCACGGTTGCCATAATACTGGTGGAGTGAAATATAATCAGTTTGATCATACGCTTCACTCAAAACAATATCTTCCCACTCGCCAAAGGTAGGCATATCAAGTCCTGAGCTGCCACAGGCAACCAGTTCAATCGATGGGTCAACCATGCGCATGACCCGACCTGCTTCCGCGGCGATACGTCCATATTCGTAAGCCGTTTTGTGACCTATCTGCCAAGGACCGTCCATTTCATTACCAAGGCACCAGAGTTTGATATCATGGGGTTTTGCGTAACCATGTTTTTTACGGAGATTGGCATAATGGCTGTTGCAATCTAGATTACTGTACTCAACAATATTTTTGGCATCATCCACTCCCCTGGTTCCCAGATTTATTGCCATCATCGGCTCAGTTCCCGCCTTCCGGCACCAATCAACAAATTCATTTAATCCAAATTCATTGGGTTCAATCACGTTCCATGCCAAGTCGATTTTTTCCGGTCTTTCATTTTTGGGCCCTACCCCGTCTTCCCAGTTATAACCGGAAACAAAGTTGCCACCCGGATAACGGACGGTCGGGACATTTAAGGTATTGATCAGGTCAATAACATCTTTTCTAAAGCCCTGTTCATCAGAAAGTGGGCTTCCCGGCTGGTAGATTCCGCCATATACGGCGCGTCCAAGGTGCTCGATAAACGAGCCGTAAATCCGCTTGTCGATGTCCCCTACTATAAAGTGTTTGTCGATAATTACTGTTGCTTTTTTCATACTTTTCTCCTTGATTGTTTTGTTTTGCTGTTTCGGCTGTTTTCATTTTGCTTCATGATTTCTTCAACTATTGCATCTTCACTTGTAAAATCCCCCTTGTTTAACCAAATTACATCACGTTCACGGCGAAACCAAGTCAACTGCCTTTTGGCAAAGCGACGGGTATCGCGTTTAAGTAAGGTGATAGCTTCGTCTAATGACATTTCTCCGTCAAGATAAGCGAAAATTTCTTTATAACCTAATCCTTGCATCGAAACAAGATCGCGGCTCAAACCCTCTGCCCTTAAACGACTGACTTCTTCAATAAGACCATCGGCAACCATAATATCGACCCGGCGGTTAATATTTTTATAAATTATTTCCCGCTCATCATTTAATACGAAATATGAAAAATTGTAGGGAGACTGTCTCTTTTTCTCTGTTTCGTTATGTGCAGAAATTTTGCTGCCCGTCTGTCGATGATATTCCAAGGCACGAATAATCCGCTTACGGTTATTGGGATGAATGGCTTCCGCTGCCTGTTCATCAACCTCTTTCAATAAATCATGCAGATAACCAGACCCCATTTCATCAGCTAAACACTCCAATTCCACCCTGTAATTATTTTCTCCCGTTTCCTCACAAAAATTAATATCATACAATAATGCCTGAATATAAAAGCCTGTCCCCCCAGTAACAATCGGTATCATATTACGCCCATATATTTCTTTGATACATTCCTTTGCCAATTTTTGAAACAACACTACATTAAACTCTTCATCCGGCTCCAAAATATCAATCAAATGATGCCTAATCCCCTGCCGTTCATCTTCCCTGATTTTCGCCGTCCCAATATCCATCCGACGATAAACCTGCATCGAATCCGCCGAAACTATCTCCCCGCCAACTTCACTCGCCAACTTAAGTGATAATGCCGTTTTCCCCACCGCCGTAGGACCTGTTAATATTATTAAAGGTTTCATAACTTACCTGTTTCTGAAATAATTTTTATTTACTCATCTCTTCAAAAAAGTCGGCTGACGTGGACAGGAAATGCCTTTCCAAAAGTCAGCCCTTGAAAAACGTCGTTACTTAGCTCGTGTACTTTACGAGCTTACGTAACGCAACGTTTTTCTCGGAGCGAAAGCGAGCTGACGCTGGAATGGCATTTCCTGTCCACGTCTCCACACACTTCAAAATCACACACCTCAAAATCACACACCCAAAAATTCACACCCTCTTAAACTTCCTCTCAACCTCCCGCTTACTCATCATAACCATAGTCGGCCTCCCATGCGGGCAAAAATAAGGATTGTTAAGCCCTATCAACAACTCCACCAAAGCATTAAACTCCTCCCGACTTAACCCCTTATTCGCCTTAACCGCCGCCTTACATGCCGCACCAGCAACCTTCTTCTCAACCACTTCATAAACCTCAGCCCCGGAAAAATCACTCAACTCATCAAGAATCTCATTAAACAACCCCTTTTCCGACAACCCAAACAACTCCGCCGGAACGGCTCTCAAAGCATACGAAGAATCACCCAACTCATCAATCTCAAAACCAAAACGGGCAAAAACACTCATATGACTTAAAAGAATATCCTCTTCGCTTTTTGATAATTCCAAAACAATCGGGGGATTAATATTTTGCGAATCAATCTGATTCACATTTATTTGAGAAAGCAACTGCTCATACTTCACTTTCTCATGAGCGGCGTGCTGGTCAATAAAAATCAATTTTTCATCCATCAGCACCAACCAATATACCCCAAAAACCTGACCCAGAACTTCATAATTTCCCTTAGCTTCAAGCGACAGGAAATTACCGTCAAAAATTCTTAACTGTTCGGCATAAACATTTTCATCCTGCTTAATGATATTGGATGATTCTTTCGTATAATGCATATTTTCCAAAGGAATATCCAGCTTTTTGAAGTCCTTACCTTGCAGGGCATCTTGCAAAACATCTGATTTTTCTTGCAAATTCGGCAAATTATCTTGCAACTTGTATTCAAATTTTTCATTAACCACTAAATCCTGATTAATATCACGATAACTACGAATTCTTTCGATTTCAAAAGGTTCGGGTGATGGCTTAACAGAAACCACCGGTTTTACTCTACTAATCGATTCAGCCGCCGAAATATGTTCATGTTCTGCCAAAGTATTTTTGACACTTTCGGCAATAAAATCAATGATTTCCTTTTCATCGGTTAAGCGCACTTCCAGCTTGCCGGGATGGACATTGACATCAATTTTGTCGGTATTAATAGTTACCATCAAAATTGTAAAAGGAAAACGGTGGTGCATCAAATATGGATGATAACCATCTTCCAATCCGGTTTTCAAAATATCACTGGTCACATAACGACCATTAATAAAGAAAAATTCAAAATTGCGGTTGGCACGGTTTAGTGCCGGAAGACCAAGAAAACCATCGACACGGATACCAAGCTCCGCAGACTGGGCTGATATCGGAATAATATTGCTGGCTATCCCCTTGCCAAATAAGCGGTAAATTACCTCCTTCAAATCGTTATGCCCGGAGGTATGGAAACGGGTAAGACCATTGTTGATATATTTAAAAGAAATATCCGGACGTGATAAAGCAAGTCTTTCCATCAAATCGGTAATATAACTACCCTCGGTTTGGGACTTCTTTAGGAATTTTCGCCGGACCGGAACGTTAAAAAACAAATTACGTACCAAAAAAGTCGAACCGTTTGGCGCACCAATTTCATTTACCTGCGGTTCCTCCCCAGCGGTCATGATATAATGGACACCAGTTAAAGATTCACGGGTTTTGGTGATGACTTCAACCCGGGAAACGGCGGCAATACTGGAAAGTGCCTCACCCCGGAAACCAAGGCTCGTAATATTTAAAAGGTCAAAAGAATCCCTGATTTTGCTGGTCGCATGACGTTGGAAGGCTATTGCAAGCTGCTCTTTTTCAATCCCGCAACCATCATCTGTGACACGGATAAATGAAATGCCACCTTCTTTTATCTCAACGGTTATATTCATTGCCCCGGCATCAACCGCATTTTCGACCAATTCCTTCACGACACTGACCGGCCGCTCAACCACTTCCCCGGCGGCAATCTGGTCAATCGTATCCTGATCCAGTAACATTATTTTCGGCATATGTTCCTCCATCCTGCTGTGAGCTTAGAAATTCTTTTCACGTTACCACCTATTATTTAACAGGTTCTGCAAGCGATAAATCGTATTCAACGCATCAAGCGGGGTCAAAGTAGTTACATCAATCTGCTTAAGTTCGGATAAAACATCTTCATCTTTTACGGTATCAAATAAAGTCATTTGTGTCAAATCAACTTCATCATATTTGGGAGAATTTTTTTTCTCACTTTTTTGCTCGACCGAAATATCTTTTAAACGACTAGTTATGTCATTATCATCAAACAAACCGGCTATCTCGGTTGCCCGGTCAGTAACCATTTCCGGTACCCCGGCGAGTTTTGCCACCTGAATCCCATAACTACGATCAGCCCCACCTTTAATAATCTTTCGTAAAAAGACGATGTCATCACCTTTTTCATGGACGGCGATACAATAATTGCTGACATTATCAATTTTTCCCTCAAGCTCAGTTAGTTCATGATAATGGGTGGCAAAAAGGGTTTTAGCCCCAAGTAGACGGCGGTTGCTGATATGTTCAATCACCGCCCAAGCAATCGCCAACCCATCATATGTTGATGTCCCCCGCCCGATTTCGTCCAGAATCAACAGACTGTCGGCGGTGGCATTTCTTAAGATATTGGCGACTTCATTCATCTCAACCATAAAGGTACTTTGCCCGCTGGCTAGGTCGTCTGATGCCCCAACGCGGGTAAAAATACGGTCAACTATCCCGATGTCAGCTTTTTCGGCCGGGACAAAACAGCCGATTTGGGCAAGCAGAACGATTAAAGCTGTCTGCCGCATATAAGTAGATTTACCCGCCATGTTTGGCCCGGTAATAATGGCGACACAATTTTTCCCTGTATCAAGGTTGGTATCGTTTTCAATAAACATACCATTATCCATCATTTGCTCAACTACCGGATGACGACCACCTTTGATACTGATGTAACCCTTTTCATTTAAAGCCGGACGGACATAACGATTCACTTCCGATATGTATGATAACGAAGTAAGGGCATCAATTGTAGCAATACTTTTAGCCGTCTGCTGGATAATTTCAGCTCTTTCAGCGATATATTCACGGATCTCACAAAAGCGGTCATATTCCAACCCATATAATTTATCTTCCGCATTCAGAATTATATCTTCGAGTTCTTTTAAACGGGGATTGGAATAACGCTCGGCATTTGCCAGGGTCTGCTTACGCTGGTAATCCTCCGGTATCATGTTGAGGTACGAATTAGTGACCTCGAAATAGTATCCGAACACTTTATTATACTTAACCTTAAGGTTTTTAATTCCAGTACGTTCACGTTCATTGGCTTCGAGTTCCATCAGCCATGTTTTACCCTCGCTTTTAGCATTACGGAGCTTATCTATATCAGGATCAAAACCGGGTTTTATTATCCCTCCTTCTTTTGAAGATAACGGCGCTTCATCATTAATCGCTTTTTCCAATAGCTCCAAAATATCGCGGTGGTCATCCAGTTTATTTTGCAATTTTGCAATCAATCCCGTTTCCAGATTGGAAAGGACGATTTTTACCGGACCTAGCATCGCGATTGAGCTCTTAAAGGCAATCAAATCACGGGGATTAACTGACTGATAACTGATTTTCGATAGCAATCTTTCAAGGTCATAAATCGGATTAAGGTATTCACGGATTTCATCGCGGACAATACTGTTTTCACAAAAAGCCTGAATCGTATCAAGCCGCTCTTCCATCAATTCCTTTTTCCTAAGTGGTTGTTCCAAGAAGCTTCTTAAGGTTCTTGCCCCCATCGCCGTTTTTGTTTTGTCAAGCACCCAAAGAAGTGAGCCTTTTTTTTGCTTATCACGTAAGGTTTCGGTGAGCTCAAGATTACGTCTGGTCGCTGAGTCAAGCAACATGTATGATGCACTATGGTAAGGGCTTAAGCGTAAAATGTGGCTTAGCGAAGTTTTCTGGGTATCATATAAGTGTAGGAGCAAAGCCCCGGCTGCAATGGTGCCAAGCGGATAATCTTCAAGCGATAGAGCTTTTATATTGTCTACCCGGAAGTGGTCTTTCAGACATCTAATGCAGTTTTCATCACTAAAAAACTTGGGTTCTAGGGTATTGACCATGATGCCGCTCCGGTCTTTTAAATCCTTTATGTCGATTCCACTTAATAGAAAAGCATCATTTGCAACGATTTCGGATGGAGCATATTTTGCTATTTCATCGATTATTTTGCGGTTGTCTTCGGCTTCAGTCAGATGAAAATCGCCGGTCGTGATATCAGCAAAACTAAGTCCGGTTTTGCCTTCAAAGTAAGCAATGCAGCAGATATAATTGTTTTTTGCTTCATCAAGGTTTTGGATATTCAAGTTAGTCCCGGCGGTAACGATGCGGGTTACTTCCCGTTTAACGATACCTTTGGCATGTTTGGGGTCTTCGACTTGGTCACAGATAGCAACTTTGTAACCATTATTGACCAGCTTGGTCAAATAACCTTCCAAAGCGTGATATGGTACCCCACACATCGGAGCACGTTCTTCGAGACCACAAGCTTTACCGGTCAAGGTGATACATAACTCTTTCGAAGCAGTTAAAGCATCTTCGAAAAACATTTCATAAAAATCGCCTAGACGGCACATCAGGATGCAGTCAGGATATTGGTCTTTTATTGCCAGGTATTGTTGCATCATCGGGGTCAAGGTTGCCATTTTTTCTCCTGTGTATTTTACTAATTTACTTTACTCTATAATTTAGGTAAGGGTTTTTGGTGTGTTTTACTCCGTAAGGAAGGTAAAAATATTCTCCGGTGCTAACGCCTAATTGGTACTTATGTAAGTATTGCCTCGCTAGAAGGCGGCTTGAGGCACCTACGAATTAATTTTTACCTTCCTTACTCCTCGACCAACTCGAGTACTCGAGTATTTAACATACAGTAGAGTCGTGAGGTCGAAAGTGCGATTCTATAGTCAAACCCTTGAAAGACGTCGTTACTTAGGCGGTGTCCTTTAGCGCCTTACGTAACGCAACGTTTTTCTCGGAGCGAAAGCGCGTTTGACGGTGAATCGCAGCTTTCGACCACGCGGCAGTAAACTAAACCTTAGCACCACAAACTATTACCAGCCTATAAATTAAATCTCAACCCAAACACCTCCGCAACACTTCCAACACCTTCTCAATATCAAGCGGCTTACCCAGATGCCCATTCATCCCAACTGCTTCACAAGCATCTATATCACTCTTAAATACATTAGCCGTCATCGCAATAATCGGCAATTGCACAGCATCATATAATCTGCGGATTTGCCGGGTCGCTTCATACCCATCCATTTTGGGCATCTGGATATCCATAAAAACAATATCAAAACCACCAGGATTTTTCAAAACCAAATCCACAGCCTCCTGCCCATTTTCAGCAATCTCTATAACAATATCCGACTTTTCCAAAAGAGCTATCAAAATCTCGCGGTTTATATCAACATCATCAGCGAGTAACAATCTTTTACCCGCAAACTCAGCTTCCACTACTTCATTCACCTTGTTTACATCACTTCCTGCTTGTTGGGGGTCATTCGCCCGTTTTAGCTTAACCGTAAAACCAAATTTTGCCCCCTTACCAAGCTCAGATTCCACCCAGATACTACCGTCCATCAACTCAATCATCCGTTTGGCAATCGGAAGACCGAGCCCGGTTCCGCCATACTCGCGGCTGGTTCCACTCTCAGCCTGCCTAAACGGTTCAAATAATTTTGTTTTCCCTTCTTCGGAAATACCGATACCGGTATCCGTCACTTCGACTTTTAATTCACAAATCCCATCCACCTCGTTTGCCAATAAAGCTTCAAAACTGATTTCGCCCTGCTCCGGAGTGAATTTAATCGCGTTGCTTAATAGGTTCATCAGCACCTGGGTAAGCCGTTGGTCATCACCAACCAAAAAACGGGGAATATTAGTATCGATTTTTATATTAAGTTTTTGCTTCTTATTCGCAGCCCGGACATTGACAACGGTCATGACTTTCTGAAGCATCTTGTCAAAATTAAACTCAATCGGTGAAAGCTCCAGTTTATTGGCTTCAATTTTTGACATATCAAGAATGTCGCTGATAACCCCTAAGAGATGCGAAGAGGCATTGTCGATTTCGTCAAAAGCATGCTTGATATCTTTCAATTCATCAGCATGTTTGCCAATGGCGGTCATCCCGATAATTGCATTCATCGGGGTTCTGATTTCATGGCTCATATTGGAAAGAAACTCTGACTTTGATTGATTGGCAATCTCGGCGGACTCTTTCGCTTCTTCCAATTCCTTTACCAACCTACTTATCATAAATGAAACAAAAATGGCAAACACAAAGAGAATCACCAAAACTGTCCCCAGCAAGCTGAGATTCAGATTTATGCTTACTCCCATCAGGTCGGCAACCGAATCACTAATTAGATTATGAATGGCAAAATAACTAGTCGTATCAAGGTCAATGAAAAGTACATACTGCACTCTCGTCCCTGCCATAATCGGATAATATATTTTGGCATTTTGCTGATCGATGATTAACTCAACTTCGGCGAAGTCTTCAAAGAAAGTAGCTATGACCGATGTTTCACGCGGTATTGTTTGTCCTTTTATATATGTAGGGTTAACCCCCGCAGCATGATTGCAAGTCAAGGTCATCAGGTCTATGTCAAATAGATTGATTGCCCGGATACTGTCGTTATTGTCTATAAACATTTGCAAGTTTTCTTCAATACGGCCCGCATCTAGGGCCGATTCGAGTACACCCCGGCCGTCCGCGCGGGCTATTGCGGTGAATTTAAATATTTCACCGGTTTCAACTTTCACCTTCAAATCCGAAGGTAAATAATCCGCTTCCCCAGTGACCAACATCCGGTAACCCTCCCAGATATCAAATAGTGACAGCGGATTGTTAGGATCCATCGCTTCCGGTTCGGTACTCAGAATAAAAACACCGTCAGGACCACCCAGATATAAATCAGACATCCCGGTCCGGTCACGTAACTCGATTAAATCCTCCAAAGTAAGGTTTCCTTCGGCCAAACGATCCATTTCATATAGAACCAACGCGGCATTCAACATATTACGGTCGATTTCCGCTTCAAGGGTAACAATACTGTTGCTGATATTACCGACTAATTCATATAAATCCTGCCAGACATCATCGGCCGATTTTGCATCAAGCTCGGTGATGATAATGTCGCCCTGTTTCCGTATCTCGCTGATATTAAAAATCATGAAAACAGCAAGTACACAGGATACCATGAGAACCATGAAGATAAGAAGAGCGGTTATTTTGGTACTGACTTTCATATTAATAACCAACCTTTCCAATGCAAATCGAAATTATGATTAGGGTTTACTCCCGATATAATAAAACCCTTTGGCTTCGTCTAACTTAACATCCACTATCTGTCCAACAAGTGAAGTATCTCCGGCAAAATGGACGATGGAATTATTTGATAAACGTCCGTTTAGCATACCACTATCCTGGCTATTTTCCTCTTCGACTAAAACCGGATGCACTTCCCCGCACAAGCGGCCGATTTGGGCACGGGCTTGTATCTGTACCTCTTTTAATAATCGATCAAAATTTCTCTTTACTTCTTCTTCCGGTACTTGCCCTGTCATCGCCGCTGCCGGGGTTCCGGTCCGTTTCGAATAGATAAAGGTAAAAGCATTATCAAATTTTACTTTTCTGACGACATCAACTGTCTCATCAAAATCGGCTTCCGTTTCACTGGGAAAACCAACGATTATATCAGTTGTAATGGAAATATCGGGCATCGCTTTTCGTATTTTTGCAACCAGCTCGATATAGTCTTCTTTGGTATATCCGCGGTTCATCAGTTCAAGGATACGGCTCGAACCGGCTTGTAAGGGTAGGTGTAGGTGACGGCATATTTTGGTTGATTCCTGCATCACTTTAATCAATTCGTCAGACAAGTCTTTTGGATGGGAGGTCATAAAGCGGATGCGTTTAAGTCCTTCGATTTGCTCAACTTCCCGGAGCAAATCAGGAAAAGTAACTGAGTCAAGCGTCCCATCGGAACGGTTTTCCAACCCATATGAGTTGACATTTTGCCCAAGTAACATTATTTCAATAACACCATCAGCAACTAAGCGTTTGACTTCGTTTATTATTTCATCTGCCGGACGGCTCCGCTCACGCCCCCGGACATAAGGCACAATACAGTAGGTACAAAAATTATTACAACCGAACATGATGTTTATCCCCGATTTGAAGGGATACTTCCGTTCTACCGGTAAATCCTCAACGATTTGGTCGGTATCCTGCCAGATATCAATAACCATTTCGTCGCTATAATGCATAGCCAGTAGAAGTTCGGCAAATTTAAAGATATTATGGGTTCCAAAAATCAGGTCAACAAAGTGATAACTTTGTTTTATTTTTTCAATAACTGTATCTTCTTGCATCATACAGCCACAGAGACCGATTTTCATCTGCGGATTTTTCTTTTTGTAGTGCTTTAGTTTACCAAGCCGTCCGTATACCCGTTGGTTGGCGTGGTCGCGGACGGTACAGGTATTATAGAGGGTAAAATCGGCATTTTCATCTTCTATCATCGTATATCCGGCAGTAACCAATATCCCGACCAGTTTTTCGGAATCGCGGGCATTCATCTGGCAACCAAAGGTGGTGATACAGGCGGTTGGTTTGCGCTTATATTCCTGCTCAATTGAAATGACATAATCCTTTAGCTGTTCGATAAAATAATACTGGCGTTCCGGCTCATTTATCGGTGCTGCTTGGGTTATATTTATGTACGTTGGTTTATTATTTTTACTCATCGTTGTTCCATACTAATTTGATTGTCATTGCGGTTGATCCGCTATCTCACGTATCAAATCTAAGAATTTACAATATATGTAAAGGCATTCCCCTTTTTGCCAACCCGTTCAACAGCGCCAACATGGTTTAGGATATTTAACACTAAGGTCGCATCGCGTTTGTGAATCTTGATTGCTTTTGCCAGTTCTTTGGATGTAAAGTTCCGGTAATTCATATGGGATAAATTGTAAATAATCTTCTTTGCATTCAATCCGTACTTCGTCCTTTAAGGCAACCGGAACCCGGTCATATCGATGCGAACCTTTCTTTTTGTCCTTGCTCCATCCATCAAGCAGTCGGTATTCCTCGATATCAATAAAGGGAAAGCAGAAGCGAAGGTTTTCGTGGTTCAAAAATTGTTTGATACGGTACAACTCGATAAATATTTGGTATATCGAGCCTATTTTGGGTGACTTTCGTAATTTTGTGATTTCACCAGTTTCTTTGTCAATCCAACCGAGCCATTTTTGGTGTGGGATTGGATAGACTATGGTGACCGGGTATTGGGTTAAAAAGTAGCTTAGTTTTCTTCTTAGCAGGTTCATCTGGGTAGTCTGGATTTCAATGATTTCCTGTCCGGTGT
>Ga0209737_10002012_pt1 | contig 14302 bp, 13 predicted proteins | sample TergutCu122P3_FD_187284 | JGI IMG/M metagenome (GOLD analysis project Ga0209737, IMG submission 187284) | Cubitermes ugandensis P3 segment gut microbial communities from Kakamega Forest, Kenya - Cu122 P3 (SPAdes) (version 2) | ecosystem: Host-associated > Arthropoda: Insects > Digestive system...
CCTATGCACCCTTTGCGCAAAGCCGCGCCTATTTCCTCCTCGCTGATGTCGCTGCCGTCTCCCTCGAGAAACTTCAGCATCAACACGTCATCCACCTCGGCTACCTGCTCCAACAACTGAAGGCGCGCCGCCGCTGCCGCCTGAGTATATTCCGGGGGAATCTCCACAACCTTCACATTGGAGGTTTCTTCGCTCTCCTCAAAATAGAGCGCCTTCATGCGCACCAAGTCAATGGCGCCTGCATATTTGTCTTCGCTCCCCATGGGCAGCTGCACAGCACAGGCATTGCCGCCCAGGCGCTCGCGAATGGAGCGAATGGAAGCCTCAAAATCCGCGCCGACTCTGTCCATCTTGTTGATGAAGCAGATGCGCGGTACGCAGTGTTTGTCGGCCTGACGCCAAACGGTTTCGGACTGCGGCTCCACACCGTGGACTGCATCAAAAACCGCAACCGCACCGTCCAAAACGCGCAGGCAGCGCTCCACCTCCAGGGTGAAGTCCACATGCCCCGGCGTGTCGATGATGTTGATGCGGTATTTCTGGCCTTTGCGCTCCCAGAAGGCGCTGATGGCAGCAGAGGTGATGGTTATGCCCCGCTTGCGCTCCTGCTCCATGAAGTCTGTGGTGGTGTTGCCGGCATCCACATCCCCCATCTTGTGAATGGCACCTGTATAATAAAGAATGCGCTCTGTCGTTGTCGTCTTGCCCGCATCAATGTGGGCCATGACACCAATGTTTCGATAGCGCTCGATTGGGCTTTCGCGCGCCATGCGCATTCTCCAAAGTGCTTCGAGGAAAAACCTTCAGCCGCCGTTTGGGCTACCAGCGGTAGTGGGCAAAAGCCCTGTTGGCTTCTGCCATCTTGTGTGTGTCTTCGCGCTTCTTCACCGAAGCTCCGCGGTTGTTGGCCGCATCCATAATTTCTGCGGCCAATCGCTCCATCATCGTCTTTTCGCCGCGCGCTTTGGCATATTGAATCATCCAACGCATGCCCAGCGCAACGCGCCTGTCTTGCCGCACTTCGACGGGGACTTGGTAGTTGGCTCCACCCACGCGGCGGCTTTTCACTTCCAGCACGGGCTTCACATTCTCGAGGGCCTTCTTGAAAGTCTTCAGCGGATCTTCCTTGGAGCGCTCTTCAATCAACGCAAAGGCGTCATAGCAAAGACTCTCTGCAATGGACTTGCGCCCACCTGTCATCAAGTCATTCACAAACTTTGTTATGAGTCTGTCTTGGTATTTAGGGTCCGGAAGAATCTTTCTTTTGCTTGGGACGCGACGGCGCGGCATTTCTCATTCCTTCTTTTATGCAATGTCTCTTTCAACAATGTCTCTTCAATGTCTCTTCAATGGACGAAAACAGCTGCTTCAGCTTGGCTTCTTCGCACCATATTTGGAGCGCGACTGCTTGCGGTTTTGCACGCCGACAGAGTCCAAACGGCCCCGGACGATGTGGTAGCGGACGCCCGGCAAGTCCTTCACGCGGCCACCGCGGATGATGACGACGGAGTGCTCCTGGAGGTTGTGGCCTACGCCTGGAATGTAGGAGGTGACTTCAATTCCATTCACCAAACGGATACGGGCGACTTTGCGGATGGCGGAGTTGGGTTTTTTCGGCGTGGTGGTGTAAACGCGCGTGCAGACACCGCGCTTTTGGGGACATTCTTTGAGCGCTGGGCTTTTCCCTTTGATCTCGAGCTTTCGGCGCCCTTTGCGTATCAACTGATTGATGGTTGGCATAAGGTTTCTTCGGGTAAATACAAAAAGGTGGGCCTAGCTATCTTTTTTGCCCCCGCCTGTCAAGCCCCCTCCTTCAATAAACCGCCTTTCATTCCCTCAACGGGCAATCCATCAACAGGGCATCCTCCCCATCCCGGTAATAGGCCTTGCGCAAGCCCACCTGGGAAAAACCCGCCTGCGCATACAGTCCCAACGCCGCTGTGTTGCTTTGCCGGACTTCCAGGCTCAGCTTCTGGACCCCCTGCCGCCTCGCCACCTCCTTGGCTTCCTCCAACAGCCTGCGGGCAATGCCTTTGCGGCGATGCTCCGGCAATACGCACAGCGTCATCACCTGCCATTCGTCCAACACTTCATAAAACAAACCAAAACCCAACAAATGTCCGTCTTCTTCTGCGCCAATGCTCCATGCGCCGCCCAGCGCCAGGGCTTCTTCCAGCATGCGAAAACCCCAGGGACTTTGGGAGCAAAGCGCCTCCATGTGGGCCATGTGGGGCAAGTCCTCCCTGGAAACAGGGCGCAGCCTCATCCCGGATCGCCGATGCGGGAAAAATTTAACAATACGCGCACATCCGCCTTTTTTCTTTGCGCCTCCAGCTCTTGCCTGGACAAGAGTTTGAATTTTTCTTCGAAAAGCTTCGCTCTCAGCTGCTCCTCGGACAAGCCCGGCGAAGCTTCACGCGCTTTTTGCATCTCCAGCTCGTTGGGTTGAGCGCGCAGGCGTACGCGGGTTTGCAGGTTGCTTTCTGCGCGCACAATGCGCTCGAGAATGGCCTGTATGTCGGCTGAGTCCATCTCGTATTTCTGTAAAAACCGCTGGTAGTCGGCCTCTGTTCCAAAAGCTGTTTTCAATTGTTCTGCCATCAGCGCAACGCTGCCAAGTTGCTCTATGCCAAGCTCCATTCTCTCGCTGCTTGCGGCCCACAGGCGGTGCGCAATAATCATATCCAAAAGGGCCGGCCAACTGCTTTGAGGAATCTGCTCCAAAGCCTGAACGGAAACGCCTGTACGCAGCAAATTCAGGCGCGCCTCAAACCTCAATTGAGAAAGCAAAATGACTTCGCCATTCACAATGGCGGCGATGCGATCTTCCAACTTTGGGCGCTTCGCATCCGCGAAGGCATTTGCGGGCGCCAGGAAAATGCTCAGACAAAGAAAAAGCCATGCCAACTGCGTGGCCTGTCGCCCAATTTGTTGGCAATGAAGTTGCGTTGGACTCAATTGCAGCATAGAGCGTTCTCCATGTCGAACAGCTATTATGACATTCTCGGCATATCACCAAAAGCCTCGGAGGCCGAAATAAAGAAGGCCTATCGACGCCTCGCCAAAAAATACCATCCCGATGTCAACCCGACGGACAAAAATGCCGAAGAAAAATTCAAAGAGCTGAACAAAGTTTTTGAAGTTTTGGGCGATAAAAAAAAGCGCGCACTCTACGACGAATTCGGCCAGGAGGCGGAGGCCTTCGGTTTTGACGAGAAAAAAGCCAGCGCCTATCGCGCCTATAAAAGCGCTGCTTCGAGTTATGAGGGTGTTGGCAGCGCCCAGGAAGGCCCCTACGCCTATGAGGCCAAAGGCCCTCCCGGCTTTGACTTCGAGTCTTTTTTCGGACAAATGTTTGGCCGTCGCGCACCCACCAAGGGCATTGACTTTCACATGCGCATGACGCTGAATTTGGCGGAAGCCGTGCGCGGCGTTGAGCGCAAAATTCAACTTGACGGCAAAAGCCTCAGCGTCAAAATCCCCGCGGGGGTGGAGAAGGGCTCTCAAGTTCGCCTGGCGGGGCAAGGCAGTCCGGGGGATCGGGGGGGGCCACCGGGAGATCTCTTCATCGAAATTGATGTGCTTCCTCACCCCATCGTCAAGAGGGAGGGGAATGACTTGCTCATGGATCTCCCCCTCACCTTGAGGGAGGCAGCCCTGGGGGCCGAAGTCCAGGTACCCACCTTCACGGGAAACGTCACCGTCTCTGTGCAGCCCGGGACTCAGTCGGGAACGCGCCTGCGTCTCAAACAACGCGGCGCGCCCTCCTTAAAAAAGGGCGGTGCGGCGGGCCATCTTTTTCTCATTGTCCAAATACAGGTGCCGCCCATTCAAAGCCCAACCTATGTCCATGCGATAGAGCACCTGGAAACCGCCTATAAAACGAATGTGCGCGAGCGCCTTAAACTTTAATGCCTGTTGTACCCTGGAGGAATTGCCTTGGGATTTTTTGATATTTTTCACCGATCTCCCGCTCAGAAAGCGGAGAAACTCAAAGCCAAGCTTTCTCAAAAATATGGCGATCCCTCCATCCGGCAATCCGCCATTGTCTCTTTGGGCGAATTGCATGTGCCCGAAGCCATCGACGCTTTGCTCAGTCGCTTCACCTTTTCCGTTGAGCCGCAGTCGCGCGATGGCGAGGAAAAAGAAGAAGTCTTCAAGCTGCTGTGCGAGCGCGGCGAAGAGGTGGTGGAGCTTACCCAGGCTTTTTTGAAGCGCTATGAAGTCGGCACCAGCTGGGCCTTGCACCTTTTGGAAAAGGTGCTTCCCGAAGAAGACACCCTCACCTTCGCGTGTGACTTTCTGGAAAAACTCTCGCGTACCTATACGCGATCGCCGGAAAAGAAACTGGTGTTCCTCCAATATGTCGCCGACAAACAACACCCCTCCATCGCCGCCTCCGCCATCCCCTACCTCGAGGACATGACGGACGACGTCAAAATTAATGCCCTCATCGTCCTCGGGAAACACCCCTCCGAAGCCGCCCGCATCCCCATCCTCGAGTTGCTTTTGGCCCCCTCCACCGCCAAACGCGTCCAAACGCATGCCCTCGAGGCCCTCCACACCTCCGGCCTCCACGTGCAAGGCTACCGCGAGAAGGTGGAAGCTCTGCTTTCTCCCCCCTGGTACCTCAACCGCGCCGGAGTCCTCCGCCGCCTGGATGAGGAGGCTGTCAAAAAAGAAGACGCTTCCAAAAAAGAAACCTGAGCTGCCGGCAGCGCACCGCCTTTCTTTTGCCCACCCTTTTTCTGCCCCCCATGGCTTCATGACGCTCTCTGTCCTTCAAAACTATAGAAACCAATTTGCCAAGGCCCTTGCCGATGCGCTTTCGCAGCCTCTTTGCGAAGTGGACAAACTTTTAAAGAGTGCCGAAGAAGTCCACGGTGACTTTGCATTGCCCATGTTCAGCTGGGCCAAAAGCGCCAAAAAATCCCCCGTGCTTCTGGCTGCCGAAACCGCCCCCAAAATTGCCGTCGAAGGCCTCGAAGTCCACGCCGCAGGGCCCTATGTCAACGCGCGCATTCTGCCCATGCCTTTTGCTGCGCAGGTGCTTCAAGCGACAAAGCAGCAGGCTGAGCGCTATGGCTTTGGCACTTCGGGCGCAGGCAAAACCGTCGTCATTGACTTTTCTTCTCCCAACATTGCCAAGCCCATTGCCTTTCACCATATTCGCTCCACTGTCATCGGCAACGCTTTGGCCAACCTCCATCGCGCTTTGGGCTGGAAAGTGGTGGGCATCAACTACCTCGGGGACTGGGGCAAGCAATTTGGCCTTGTGGCTGCGGGCTTCAAACTCTTTGGAGACGAGGCCCAAAAACACAGCATGCGGCATTTGGTGGACGTCTATGTCAAAGCCCATGCGAAGGCCCAAACGGAAATGGCGTTTGACGAAGAGGCGCGCGCTTTTTTCGCGCGCATGGAAGCGGGAGACGCGGAGGCTTTGGCGCTTTGGCGCGAGTTTCGCGAGGCTTCTTTGGCGGACTTCAAAGCCCTCTATGCGCGGCTTGGCATTCACTTTGACGCCTATGAGGGAGAGAGTTTCTACCAGGGAAAAATGGAAGAAGTCATTGAGGAGATTTCAAACACGCTGGGGACAAGCACCTCGGAAGGGGCCCTCATCGTCAACCTCCCCTGTGCGGAGAATGAGCCGCCTGTCCTCCTTAAAAAAAATGACGGCTCCACGCTGTATGCCACCCGGGATTTGGCCGCCGCCATCGATCGCTTTTGCCGCTTTCACTTCGACAAGTCCCTCTATGTCGTCGCCGCAGATCAGTCCTTGCACTTCCGTCAGGTTTTTTCTGTCCTCGAAAAAATGCACAAGCCCTGGGCTTCACGCCTCATGCATGTCGCTTTCGGCCGCGTACATGGAATGAGTACCCGCAAAGGACAGCTTCACCTCCTTGCCGAAGTTTTGGATGAAGCCAAAGCCCGCGCGCTGGAGAAAGTGCATGAAAACATTTCTTTGGGAAAAATGCATACCGAAGCGCCCGAAGCGTTGGCAGAGCAAATAGGCACAGGCGCCATTGTGTTTGGGGACTTAAAAAACCGGCGCACGACGGATTATGCTTTTGACTGGGAGGAGGTGCTCAGCTTCGAGGGCCACACGGGGGTGTATGTGCAATATGCCCACGCGCGCGCGTCGGCCATTTTGCAAAAGGCCCAAGGAGAAATTTTGTGCAGCGACGAGGCATGCGCGGGGGAGTTGACGTTGCCCGAAGAGCAAAGCCTTTTGCGCTGGGTGGCGAAGCTGCCGGCGCTGGTGGAGGAGGCTGTGGAGCAGAATGAGCCTTCTTTCGTCGCGCGCTGGCTGCTGGAGGGGGCTTCAGGTTTTGGGCGCTGGTATACGCTGGGGAACCAGGACAGAAGCAAGCGTGTCCTCATTGAAGGCAACCTGGCGGTGCGCTCCGCACGCCTTGCACTGGTGGGGGCGGTACGCACGGCACTGGGCGCGGGGTTAAGGTTGTTGGGGGTGGCGGCGCCAACAAGTATGTGAGGGGGGCCGCTTTATATTTTCCGCGTCCTCAAGCTTTGCATGTGCGCGTTGCCGCTTTCATTTCCTTCACAAATGCTGCCAGGGCTTCGTGCAGGGCGGCTGTGTCGTGGAGGTGCTTTTCAATAAGGGCAACAACGGCTGAGCCACAAATGGCGCCAGCGGCGCCGGCCGCAAGCGCGGTGCGGACATGCTGGGGCGTTGAAATGCCAAAACCGACAAGCGCCGGGGCTGCCCCTGCGGCCTTCAGGGCTTCAAAGCGCGCAGGCAGCGGCTTTTGCATCTCCTTGTCGGCGCCGGTGACGCCTGAACGGCCGAGCACATAGGTATAGCCGCGCCCCTTGCGCGCAATTTCATGGAGCGTGGCCTCCTGCACATGGGGAGGCACAACAAAAACCGGCGCCACCTTCGCTGCATCCGCCGCTTCGACGAAGGGGGCCGCTGCACCCACGGGCAAGTCCGCTATCAACACCGAGTCCGCGCCTGCTTTTGCCACCTCCTCATAAAACGCCCGGAGGCCTTGGCTTGCAGGAAGGTTGGCATACACCAACAAGCCCAGCGGAATTTCCGGGTGCCTTTTGCGAAACTTCGCCAACAGCTTCAGGCAGCCTCCAGGCGTTGCCCCCGCCGTCAATGCGCGAAAACCCGCCCGCTGAATGACGGGGCCGTCAGCAACCGCATCCGAAAAGGGAATCCCCAACTCCAAGGCGTCGGCGCCGCTTGCCACCAACGTCTCCATCAACGAGAAACTCGTTTCCATGTCCGAGTCTCCCAGCATGACAAAAGGAATGAATGCGCCCTCCCCTTTCTCTTTCAGGCCGGCAAACATCGCTTCATAGCGCGTGGGTTTCATCGCTTTCTTCTTTCGTTGGTTGAGGGGTGAAGGGAATGTGCTGCATGACAGTCTCCATGTCTTTGTCGCCACGGCCAGACAAATTCACCAAAAGCAGCTGTGGCTGCGCTTTGGACTTCGCCAGCTTCAGCGCATAGGCAAGCGCGTGCGCTGACTCCAGGGCCGGGACAATGCCCTCTTCGCGCGACAACAACTGAAAGGCTTCGAGTGCTTCATCGTCGGTGACGCCGACATATTCCGCGCGGCCGCTGGTGTATAAATGCGCGTGCTGGGGGCCGACGCCGGGGTAGTCGAGGCCCGCGGAAATGGAGTGAGACTCTGTTATTTGTCCGTGCTCGTCTTGCAGCACATAGCTGTGGCTGCCGTGCAAAATGCCAGGACGGCCCTTTTGCAAAGTCGCGCCGTGTTTGCACGTGTGCAGCCCGTGCCCTGCCGGCTCAACACCCATGAGGCGCACTTCCGGGTTGTCGATGAAGTCGGCAAACAGCCCAATGGCGTTGGAGCCGCCGCCGACGCAGGCGATGGCCGCATCGGGAAGGCGCCCTTCCCTCTCGAGAATTTGCGCCTTCGCTTCGCGGCCAATGACGCGTTGGAATGCGCACACCATGCTGGGGAAGGGGTGCGGGCCTGCGGCTGTCCCCAGAAGGTAGTGGGTGTTGGGGTAGCTTTCGGACCAGTCGCGCAGGGCCTCGTTGACGGCGTCCTTCAAGGTGCCGCTGCCGCTGTGCACGCTCACCACTTCGGCGCCCATAAGACGCATTCTAAATACATTCGGCGCCTGGCGCTTCATGTCCTTGTCGCCCATATAAATGCGCGTCTGCATTTTAAACAAAGCCCCCACCATGGCGGTTGCCACACCGTGCTGCCCCGCCCCCGTCTCCGCTATCAGCCGCGTCTTCCCCATCCGCTTGGCAAGCAAAACCTGCCCCAGCACCTGGTTGGTTTTGTGGGCGCCGCCGTGCAGCAAGTCCTCGCGCTTTAAATAGAGTTTTGCATGCGTCCCCCTTGTCAGGTTGCGGCAAGCATAGAGGGGTGTTTCGCGCCCGGCATACTCTTTCAGCAAGGCCTCCAACTCCCGCCAGAAGGCAATGTCCGCTTGTGCCTTTTCAAAAGCATGGGCCAAAGCTTTCAAGGTTGGCACCAGAATTTCCGGTACAAACATGCCGCCGAAGGGGCCAAAAGCACCCTCTTCAATGTTCAGTGACTCCATAGGCTTTTTCATACACACCCTCTCAAACGGGAAAATAAACGCTCCACCGCCTCCGGGGACTTCTTGCCCGGGGCGGACTCCACGCCGGAGTTGACATCCACCGCATAGGCCCCCAAACGCTGCGCCTCCTCCACATTCTCCGGTGTAATGCCGCCGGCAACAACCACTCGGGACAACAAGGCCTGGGGGAGTTGCTTCAAAAGCCCCCAGTCAAAACGACTGCCGGTGCCCCCGCGTGCTATGGGGTGGAAGCTGTCCAACAGCACATAGTCCACCCCCGGGGTTTTCAGGGCCTCCTGGAGTTTGGCCTCCCCCTTCTCCTCCTCCATGTGGACTGCCTTCCATAACTCGCACCCCCCCGGCAGCTTTTTTCGCAACGCGTGGACGTATGCCGCTGTCTCTTCGCCATGCAGCTGTACGGCCTTAAGCTGCAGCGCGTGCGCCCAATGCACAACCCTCTCGGGCAAGTCGTTGACGAAAACGCCCACCATCGGCAAGGGCGAAGCACCGGCCACCTCAAGCGCCCTGGTTTCACTCACACAGCGCGGGGACTCCGGTGCAAAAATGAGTCCGCCGAAGGAAGCTCCCGCTTCATAGGCCATGCGTGCCGCCTCGGGCGTCTGAAGGCCGCATATTTTGACGCGCCCAAAAATGAGTGCGCGTACCGCCAAGTCAACCCGCGCTTCTTTCATCAGCCGGCTTCCGACAAGGAAGGCATCCACAAGGCCACCCAGCGCTTCAATGTCCGCACGGCTTTGAATGCCGGACTCGCATATGAGGGTTATGCCCTTTGGAATTTTGGGCGCCAAGCGGCGTGTGGTGGACAAATCCACCTCCATCGTCTTCAGGTTTCTGTTGTTAATGCCCACCACCTCCGCCCCCAGGGACAGGGCCCTTGCCACCTCCTCCTCGTCGTGGACTTCTGTCACGGTGTCCATGGAGAGGGCCTTTGCCGCCTGCGCGCAGCGTTGGTAGTTTGCGTCATTGAGGACGGACAGCATGAGAAGCACCGCGTCGGCGCCCTGCATGCGCGCTTCGAATACCTGGTAGGGCTCGACAATGAAGTCCTTGCATAAAACCGGCTGAGGCAGCACGGCGCGCACCGTCTTGAGAATGTCAAAACTGCCCTGGAAATAGGGCGCATCCGTCAGCACCGAAACGGCATCGGCAAAACAACCATAGCTGTGTGCAATTTTTGTTGCGTCGAAGTCAGGGCGAAGGAGTCCTTCGGAGGGCGAGGCTTTTTTGAATTCGAGAATGAAGCGAAGCCCTGGCTTTTTGAGTGCCTCATTCAGGCGCCGTGTCGTCGGCTCCACCTGTTTTTCCAAAACCCACAGGGGGGTTTGTGCCATGCGCTCGGCAACGTCCTTGTGCTTGCGCACAACAATTTCAGAAAGCAGCGGCATGTGTGTCTCCCTTGGTTTCGTCGCATGCATGTGACAAGCGCGCCATCGCCTCCAGGCGCTCGAGTGCTTTGCCGCTTTCCAGAATGCTTTTGGACAGTGCAAACCCCTGTTTGAAGGAGTCCACCTTCCCTCCCAACACCAACAATGCCCCCGCGTTGACAGAAATGGCCGCCGCGTGGGCTTCGCCGCCGCCACCGCCCAACACGGAGCGAATGGCCTGTGCATTCTCTTCGGGTGTTCCGCCGACAATGGAGGACAATGGGAATTCGCGCACCCCAAAGTCCGCCGGGGTGAAGCGGTGGGCGACAATTTCTCCATTCCTCAATTCGGCAGCGTTGGTTTCGCCGTGCACCGCAATTTCGTCAAGGCCCAAACCATTCACCACCAATGCGCGCTCACAACCCAAAAGCTTCAACGTCTCGGCAACCAGCGTGCACAGGGCATAGTCATAGACGCCCACCAGCATAATGGGCGGCCGCGAGGGGTTCACCAGTGGCCCCAGCAAGTTGAACATTGTCCGTGTGGCCAGAGTCTTTCTCACGGAGCTCGCATGGCGAATGCCCTTGTGGTAGTGCGGCGCATAAAGAAAAGTGACGCCCATTTCATCCAGCAAACGCCGCGCGGTTGTTGGCTCCATGTCGAGTTTGACGCCAAAGCGCTCAAGCAAGTCCGCAGCACCACAACGTGAGGAGGCCGCGCGGTTGCCGTGTTTGGCGACAGGCAACCCCGCCTGGGCTGCCACAAAAGTGACGGCCGTCGAAATGTTGATGGTGTTGGCGCCGTCGCCGCCCGTTCCGACAATGTCGGCAAAGAGGTAGTCCGGGCGTGGAAACGCGCGTGCACCTTCGCGCAAGGCTTGTGCCGCACCGGCAATCTCCTCGGCCGTTTCGCCGCGCATTTTCAGTGCCACCAACAATGCCGCCATCTCCACATCGCTGACTTCTCCGCGGATGAGCAAGTGGAACAATGCGCGGCTTTCTTCGCGCTCCAAACAGCTGCCGGACATCAACTTGTTCAAGAGGGTGTCGTTCATACCCGCCCCTCCTTTGCAGTCGACGACAAAGCCAACTGAAAAACATTGCCAAGCAGGGTTTGCCCATGGGTTGTCAGAATGGACTCCGGGTGAAATTGCACGCCATAAATGGGCTGCGTGTTGTGTGCCAGGGCCATGAGCAAGCCCTCGTCTCCCGCATCCGTTGCGAGGACGTTGAAAACTTCCGGCAAGTGTTGCACGGACAAAGAGTGGTAGCGTCCAACCTCAAAAGTTTCAGGAATCCCCGCAAACAGGGGGTGGCCCAAATGCTTCACCCGGGACTTTTTGCCATGGACAATTCTTCCTGCCGGGCCCACCCTTCCGCCAAAGGCTTCTGCAATGGCCTGGTGTCCCAGGCATACGCCGAATAAGGGCACCTTCCCTGCTGCTTTTTGAATCAGCTCCAGGGTGCAACCGGCTTCGCGCGGCGTCCCGGGCCCCGGCGACAACACAATCAACGACGAGTGTTTTTCCATGGCAATGTTCAGTGCCGCTTCAGCGCCCATGTCATTGCGGTATACGTCAATGTCTGCACCCATCAGCGAAAGTGCATCCACCAGGTTGAAGGTGAATGAGTCAAAATTGTCGACAAAGAGAATGTGTGGCCTAGACATGTGTTTCCTCCCGCTTCTGGATGTTGTGTTGTTGCTTCGTTTCTGAAATGGCAATGGCCCTCAAAACGGCCTCGGCCTTGCGCCGGGTTTCATCCGCTTCCATCAGCGGCACCGAGTCATGCACAACTCCGGCGCCGGCACGAATGTGGGCAATGCCGTTGTGCACCAGCGCCGCGCGGATGACAATGGCTGTGTCGAAACTGCCGTCACCGCGCAAATAGCCGATGGCACCACCATAATGGCCGCGTCTTCCGCCTTCATAATGGCGCAGCAACTGCATGGATTTAATTTTCGGGGCACCTGTCAGCGTGCCCATATTCATGCTTGCCTGGTAAGCGTGCAAAGCATCCAACCCGCTTTTCAATTCGCCGCACACGCGCGACACGAGGTGCATGACATGTGAATAGCGCTCCGTGCGCAGCAAGTCCGCGACATAGCGTGTTCCCGTCCTGGAGACGCGTGCCACATCATTCCTCGCCAAATCCACCAGCATCATATGCTCAGCGTTTTCCTTTTCATCCAGGCGCAATTCGGCTTCTATTCGGCCGTCCAAATCCGCGTCCAGGCTGCCATCGTCTCTCATGCCACGGCGACGGGTTCCGGCGATGGGTGAAATTTCCAGCCTTCGGGTTTTCCCATCCACTTTCACGGAAGACTCGGGGGAGGCACCCAACAGTGCAAACGCAGGGTGACGCAAATAAAACAGGTAGGGGCTTGGGTTTAAAGCCCGCAACGCGCGGTATGCTTCAAACGGGTTTGTACACGGCATGAAGAAGGTGCGCGACAACACAACTTGAAACAGATCTCCGCAAACAATGTGCTTCTTCAAGGCCTCCACTTTCGCAGCGAATGCGGCATCATCCATGTCCGTTTCGACAGCCTCGAGTGTTGCGTGCGCATGGACATGTGCAGGCAACACCTCTTCAGAAACGAAGAGCATGGTTTCCAGCTCTGCAAGTGCCGCTTCGCTTTCTTTTTGCGCCTGCTCATGGTTTTGGGCTGCAAAAGTGCAGGCCAGCATGCGAGCGGAAGCGTTGAGATGATCAATCTCAATCACCTTGTCAGCGAGATAAAAGAGGTAGTCGGGAAAAGGGTTGGATGCGGGGGCTTCCGGCAAAGGCTCAAACTGCTCAATCAAGTCGTAGGCGAATATGCCTGTGAGGAAGACGGCCTCCGGCATGGTTGGAAATGCTGTGCGCAGCAAGGCTGACAATTCACGCAACACCGTCAAGGAGGAGTCGGCCTGCAAACGCTCATGGTCCGAGAATGTTCGGCCTTCTGCTGTGGAGAGGGGCACACGCAGACGCAAAACCTTCTCGTCAAGCTGCGCATAAAAGCGCTCAAACTGCTTGTGGAGCAGCGGCAGCAGCGCTGTGCCTTGTGCATTCAACGCCGTCAGCACCACCTGCGCGCCGCGACATTCAATGGACAAGGCGCTGGAAACCACCAGCAGACTCTTTTGTGTTTTGCGGCTTGAAGGCTCCGCTGACTCCAGCAAAACCGTATGCGGCCGCAATCCGCCCTCCGTCAGCCGTGCAAACAGTGCCAAAGGTTCGAGAACGCATGCCAATGGCCGCATGGCCGCATGCATACCTTTCTTCAGGAGGGGTGTGGGTGTCGTTGTTGTTGCTTTCATTGTTGAGGTCCTCGTTGCAAGTTGTGGGGTTGGAGTTTCCCGTCAGGCGCGGACCACAAAAAAGCCCGCTCTCGGCGGGCCTTGTGCACTTGTTCACTTCAATCAGCAATTCACCAAGCGTGCAGGCACCCGCCTTGAAAGACAGAGCGCCACCACCCATTTTGTTGGTTTGTGTTGAGGGAAATGGACAAAGGAGAATTCATTGCTGGGCCTAGGTAACAGTTGTGAGGCAGTCTGTCAACAACGAATGTTGAGACGTGGGAATTCTTGTGGGGGGTGGCCTGTTGGGGCCGTGACGACGTACGCGTTTGAGGCTTCATTCAAATAAGGCCCTTGGATTTTCGCCCCTGCCCTCCGCTCCCCCCCCCAACATTTTCATTTCCTCCAATCAACAAAGCTGCTATGGGTTGGACAGGTGTTTGAACACACCTCTAACAGCGGTCTTTCCGCGCCCGACAGCGTGGCTTTTTTGCGCCATCCTGGCCGGGTAGCGCGTAAGCCGAAAAACAGCCGGCGGCAGAAATGCCAAGGGCTAAGGCCTCGGACCGACTGTTAGCGGTGTTCAAGTACCTGGCCTTCCCCTTGAACAAGGGAAGTGTCTTCTCTTAGCTAACAGGAGGCCACACAATGGCTGACAAATACATTGAAACCACCGGACCGCCCTAGGTGAACCCCTTCAAAAGCCCCACGCTGCGGCTTCCAGGTGTCCATGCCCTGAGGCCGTTGACGAGCTGACATTCCGGTCAAGTAAACCCAACCCCCGCTTCTTTATGGAGGCGGGGGTTTTCTTTGCCCTCTGCTCTCCCTCTCCCTTTCCCTCTCCCGCAAGGCGGGAGAGGGGACTCATAACGCACCGTCATTGCGAGGAGCGTCAGCGACGAAGCAATCCAGAGCTGCGAAGGTTTGCACTTCTGGATTGCTTCGCTGCGCTCGCAATGACGGGAATGTCGTTGTTCTCTGCTGCATTTCGGGAGCCGCACGGCAGGGTGAGCCTGGGCGGCCCACGCGGCCTGGGGGTGCTGCAGAAAAAGCTGTGTTTCTAACCCCCCCAGCCCCCCTG
>Ga0209737_10002013_pt1 | contig 14296 bp, 16 predicted proteins | sample TergutCu122P3_FD_187284 | JGI IMG/M metagenome (GOLD analysis project Ga0209737, IMG submission 187284) | Cubitermes ugandensis P3 segment gut microbial communities from Kakamega Forest, Kenya - Cu122 P3 (SPAdes) (version 2) | ecosystem: Host-associated > Arthropoda: Insects > Digestive system...
ATTGATGGTAAATGAGTTACCCTGCCTGATTTTACACACAAACACGAACTTTAGTAAAAAAAAGCAACCACCTATTCAAAGAGTATAATTCTCAAACTATTCCACTATACAACAATTTTTGAAAAACTTTCAGCAAATACGACATCTCTACAAAACAAAAACTTGATTGTGTAATAAGGTAACTTAAAGCTGATCCCTGTGTGGGAAAAGTTTTACGGGAAAATTTTGCAGGGAAACGCTCAATTAGAGCCTGTTAACATTAATTTTTACGGAATTACCCAAGTTGTATAATTAAATTGAAAGATTTTTCTTATGCATCAAATATTTTTACAAACATTCACCCGTTACGACAAACTTAGCATAAACTATACACAAGCAAACAACATGATTCCAATTTATAACGCTATCTTAATGTGAACAGACTCTAGAAACGGCAACTATAGAGGCATATACATGGTAAATGAAACAGAGAAAATAGTGCTACTATATGATACGGGACATAGAAAGAAAACCTACACGTAATTTTTATTTGAGTTCCATTTTTTGATGTGAACTTCAATTATTGATTGGTTAACTCGCGTAAGCCTAAACTCTCAAAAGCCTTAAAGCACTCTTTAACCACTAAAAATCAGCTGATTGCTATGAAGAATCAAAGTCCAGCTTTGCTGAGCTATATTGAGGAGCGCGGAATTAGTCTTCAGAGCCTAATTGATAGTGCCCTTGAGATGTATGTTCCTCATCCCGGTATTGAAACTGTGCAAAAAGCCACCGAGTTACTAAGAGAGGAATTTCTCGATATACTCCAAGATGTCAATATCTCTACACTTATTGTTGCGGCATTTCATGCTCAAGAAGAAGCCCAAAACGGTCGAGTTCCAGGGTTAACCATTGAGCGCTTTATGGGCAAGCCGGGGCTTGTCGCAGATGAGCTTATCGGAATAGCCATAGCTACCTACATTGGCGGTTCGCGGGGTATGTTTGAGTTTGTACGCTTTGATCAAGCCAAACCAGGTATTCTAAGAGAGCTACCGCCGCTGACCAATGATGCGATTGGAGCTTTGGTTGCGGGAGCATCCTCAAATGTTTATACCAAAGCACTCAAAGACACTGGGCCAACAGTCTAGTTGGCGTAAATTTTAATACCGTGCCGGCGGTGGGTTAGTGTTGGCTCGGATGGTTAAATCGCGTCTCAGTATTGTTACCCATACGTTTCTACCCCATGTCGGCGGCATTGAGAAAGTAGTAAATGAGCAAAGCAAACGATTGTTATATAAGAATTATGCACCAAGGGTGATAACTAATCGTATTCAAACCCCTAAACACTATCAGGTCGATGGGGTGCCGGTGGATTGTTATGAATCGCTCAATACAGGTTTTCGCTTAGGCATTCCCTACTCGATTCCAACCATCCCTAGTTTGCCCACATTCACCAAAGCCATAAAACACGCCCAAATCGTGCATGCTCATGGCCATCCCTATCTTACCTCGCTTCTTGCCGGTAAATTGGCCAAGTTCTATGGCAAACCCTTTGTACTCACTCAGCACAACACATTTATCGACTACAACAATTTTTTCAATCAAGTGGAATTAGTCAATGACTTTGTTGTGGGAAAACAGAATCTAAACACTGCAGACAAAATCATAACTATAAGTAATGCCACCAAAGACTATGTGCTTGGTTTAGGGGCTAATCCAAACAAGATCAGAGTTATCTACAATGGGGTGGACTTGGTTAGATTTCGACCCCAGCCTGAGCAAAAACCAGCACTGCGCCAAAAACTAGGCCTTCCAAAAGATGCAGTGGTTGTTTTGACGGTTAGGCGGCTGGTATATAAAAACGGCGTAGATACTTTGCTTGACTGTGCAAGCATTGTGGCTAGGGCAAATCCCAAGATTGTGTTTTTGGTTGCAGGTAAAGGTCCCGACTTGGAGAGTGTGCGCCAGCAAGCCAAACAACGCAAAATCTCGGCCAATTTTAGATTGGCGGGGTTTGTCAGTGATGAAGATTTGGCGGGATATTATAATTTGGCGGATTTGTTTGTGTTGCCCTCCAAATCTGGAGAAGGATTGCCGCTTGTGGCACTGGAGGCTATGGCATGTGGTTTACCGGTCATAGCAACAAATGTTGGGGGCATAGGAGAGATTTTGGTGGCAGAGTTTGGGAAGTTAGTGCCGCCCAATCAACCCGAGCAACTTGCAGAGGCAATTTTAGAATTTGCCCAGTCAGATTATAATGCTCAAAAAAGTGAACTCCGCGCAAGGGTAGAAGAACGCTTCAGTTGGGAAACAAACATCAAACAATTACAGGAAATATACAAAGAACTTATTTAATGGATGCAAAACAATATAGCCCTCTAATACAGATGGTAACCAATGACGACTAAAGTTGAACTGGTCTCAGTTGTTATTCCAACACTCAACGAAGCCGGAAACATCTTGGAAGCCATAGAAACCATTCAAAAGACTTTGATTTATCCCAAAGAAATCATTATCGTTGATGGCAACTCTACAGATGGCACCAAAGAAATCGTCAAAAGCCTAGGTTATTGCCGCTTAATTGTAGAACCCCGGCGCGGCTATGGCTTAGCACTCCTGACAGGAATGAAAAATGCTAAGGGCAACATCATCATCATGGTCGATGGCGATGGTACCTACGAAGTCCGCCATATCAATCGTATGATAGCCAAAATGGTTGAAACCGACGCAGATATGGTTCTAGCTACCCGTATGTATGACCCCAACAAAGCCATGGGGTTGATGAATTTCATCGGCAACAAAGTCATAACGTTTACCTACGACTTTGTCTATAGACAATTTCTAAGTGACACCCAATCAGGATTCCGAGCCATATCCCATGAAGCCATCGACAAAGTGGAACTAAAAGAAGGAGACATGGCCTTTGCCACAGAGATGCTTATCCAGTTTGCCAAAAAGGGCTTTAGCATGGTTGAAGTTCCCACTACATACAAAATACGTCGATATGGCAAACCCAAACTGCGGAGATTCAAATCGGGAATTGAAATATTTAGCACCATCTTTAAGGGGGTATTGGATGCGGAAACTATTCGGAATCAGAAACGTTTTGGATGAAGAAAACGGCTACGTTATAGCGGTTTTCTTGGCACTAGTTATTGTTGCCGCGGTGGTTGCAGGCTACTACATCTTGGGTAATCATGCTCCCGAAGAATACAACACCATAAGCATCCTAGACAATCAAAATCAAACGCTCAATTATCCAGAAGTTATTCTAACCAGTCAATCCAGCGAGTTTAGTGTCTATGTCAATGTTGGAAATCACATGAACACTCATCAAAACTATATGGTGCATACCAAAATTGCAAAAAACCTTCCCGCCAGTTTGCCAAACGGCCTCGAAGTTGATCCTGTTGACACCTATAGATTCAGCCTCTCACCTAACGAAACACATCAACAACTAGTAACAATCACAGAGGACACACCGGGTAGCTATGCAATAGTTTTTGAGCTATGGCACGACACAGGCTCAGAGTATGTATTTACTGAAAACTATTGCGTTCTAAACATACAAGTCAAATAACACAGGTAAAAGAGAAGAGTTTTCTCTTCGGGTTGTTTTGTGGCCTTATAGAAGGCCGATTATTTTGTTGGTTGTTATTGGGCAGGTATTTGTTTCTTTCGTGTGCGCTGAGTTGTTGGTGGTGTAGGGATGGTGATTTCAGGTTGGGGTTCGTTTAGGGGTGTTTGTTGGGTTGTGGGGGGTTTTTGTTTGTCGGAGTATTTGTTTTCTATGGCGACGCGGTGTACGTTGTTGTAGGCGCAGAAGGGTATGATTTTTTTGTCGGGGGTGATGTAGTGGACTACGCATCGGCGAACGCGGTTGACATCAAAGTTGTAGCTGTCCATAAATGCCATGCAACCCAGCAAGAAGATGCGTCGGCGGATTTTGCCTAGGGATTGGTAGGAGGGGGAGATGTGCATTTGTAGGATGCTTTTGATAAGTGTAAAGGTTCCAACTTCTTTGGTGACAAGCATCATGTTCATCGATATCATGGCGCCCATAAATAGGGAGGTGAGGAGTTGGAAGCGGTTTTTGGTTTCGGCGGTTTCGGCGGTTTTGCGGATGGTGTTGAAGAAGCGGTCAAAGTTGACAAAGCGGTTAATGGGATACATTTTGCCTGTGCGGGGGGATACGTAGATCCAGTTGACAATACCGCATTGGGGACTGCAACTAAATAGCGGCCAGGGTTTTTGCATGAATTTGCGCATGATCTTAATTGGGGAGGTCATGACCGACATGGGAAAGAGGTCGGTGGTTTGGATTTCGGCGTTTGTTTGTTTTTCTACGTCTTCAGCAAAGCTCCATTCGCGAAAGTTTTCTCGGAATGGGTTCTCAGTTGCTCGACCGGTAAATGCGATGGGTTGAAAGATTAGGCCGCGGATGATATCGGTGTGTTTGGCGGCGAAGCGGATCATGTCGCCGACTTCTTTGTCATTTAGGCTCTTCATAAGTGTGTTAACTAGAATGATTTCAATGTCGTATTTGCGGCAGACATCAATGGCTTTTAGTTTCATATTTACCAGTGGCAGGCCGCGGATTTTTTTGTTGAATTCTTCATGAAAACTATCAAAGGAAAGATAGACTATGTTAAGACCACTGTCTTTGAGACGCTTAGCTAAACCAGCATCCGTTACAAGATGGGTACCGTTGGTTGCTAGAATGGTCATGAATTTTAGTCGGTGGGCGGCTGCGATGATTTCGGGCATGTCTTCGCGTTCGAGGGGTTCGCCGCCGCTAAAAAGTATGGCGGGGGGTTTTGGGTTGGCTTTGGCGGCGAATTCGAGCATGTCGATGAGGGCTTTTTTTGTGGGTTCATAGTCGGTTGTTTCTTGGCCGGGAAAAGTTGAAAAGCAGACGGCGCATCGAAAGTTGCATCGTTTAGTTACATCGATGACGCCTATGACGGTTCCTGAGGCGTGGTTTTTGCAGGTTTCACATACATAGGGGCAGCCTTCGGGGTTTTTGGATGCGTTTAGATCGCCTAGGTATTGGAAGTGGTCGTATTTGTTCATGTGATTAAAGATGGGTGGGCTTTGCCAGTGGGTGGCTTTAAAGTTGCCGTGGTTGGGGCATTGTTTTGTGAGTTGGATTTTGCCGTTTTGGTTGCTGAGTTGGGCATCAATTTTTTTTTGGCATTCGGGGCAGATGCTTTTGGTTTGGCTCATATTAACCATCCTACGAGGGCTTCAACTATTAGAGCAAGGGGCAGAAGCATCATAGACATGGTGATGATGCGTTCGTATTTGCGCACGTTTTGAATTGTGGAACCGGATGTGAATAGACGAATTGAGGAGTAGATGAGCAAAACGCTCCAAGTTAGGATGAATGGCAGGTAGTAGAAGGTAAAGTGGTCTGCAAATAGGGGTAGTGCGGGTAGGGGTGCAAGCAGTCCGGTTAGCAGGAAGAATATGGCGCCGACTTTGGCTGCATTATAGTTGCCGATTTTTTGGGGCAGGGTGGGGTAGCCGACTTTTGTGTCGCCCTCCACACTTAGCACATCACGCAAAACGTTGCCGCCTATGGTACCAAATGCAATGGGGTAGAGGGCTAGCGAGATCAGGGTTATGGTACCCGATATTGCGGCTTGGCCATACATAAAAGCGGTTCCAGTTAAAATGCCTACTACAATGTTTGCAAAAAATCCAGATTTTTTCTTCACCAAATATGAGTAGAGGATCAAAACCAGTGAATCAATGACTAATATAACAAAGCTAAGAGGCGGTAGCCAGTAGGTAAGACTTAGACCTAAGATAAAGAGTGTGCTTGATATGGCTACTACTTGTCTTAGGGTTAGATTGCCTGCGGGTATGGGTCGTTTGGGTTTTATGACTGCGTCGCTTTCGCGGTCAAAATAGTCATTTATAGCAAATCCCGCAGAGGTGATACATGCCATAGAGAAGAAGATCAAAAGCGCTGTTTGCAGACTCATGCTTAGGGGGTCTTTTAGAATTGCAAATGCTGTTAGAAGCGAAAGACCACCGGTCATTAGCCAATAGGGGAGGCGCAGAAGTGCAACTATGCCCTTAAGGGGGGAGTTACTCATATGCTGATTTTCCTATCAGTGATAACTTCGCGTATACTGTTCTCCAAGCTGACCTTAGGAGTCCAGCTGAGCTCTTTTTTGGCTTTGCTTATATCAAACCAGATCTTGGTTACATCACCCTGCCAAGATTGATTGGTAGTGGTGACAACAGTTCGATTCTTAAGCCCAAGAATATCTAAAATAAGATCCGCCAATTCTAAAATGCTGGTTGTTTTGCCGAAGCCTAAATTGTAGGTTTGGGCGTTGAATTGGTTGTTGGCACCAACAGTTAGGAGAGCCTCCACCAAATCAGAGACATGAACAAAGTCTCGAGCTTGTTTGCCTGTACCGATAATTTCGAGTTTGTCGGGGTTTTTGGCTAGTTTGTCCAAGAAATCATGGATAACGCCATGACAACGCAGTCCATACACATTAGCAAACCTGGTGATAACAATATCTAAACCATATTGTTCCCGATACATATGGCAGTATTGTTCACCCACAACTTTGGATAACCCATAGCAAGAGAAGGGGTGAAAACCATAGCTCTCAGGCGTTGGAAACACTGCGGGGTTACCATAAACAGCTGCACTTGAGGCAAACACGACTTTGGCGTCGTCTTTTCGGGCTTTTTCAAGCACACAAAGCGTACCCTTAGCGTTGGTTTCAAAGTCAATCAATGGATTCTCCATAGAGTAGGGCACCACAACCTGTGCAGCTAAATGATAAATCAAATCTTGCCGCGGCAACCCATAGAGAGCCTTTAGATCTAAAATGTCGCCCTGCACAAACACAGCCGAGGGAACATCGTTGACATTTTCTATTTTTCCACTTGACAGATTATCATATATCGTTAGATTGTTAGTTATGGTTGAGAGTTTTTTGCACAGGTGATAGCCTATGAAGCCTGCTCCACCAGTAACTAGGATCTTTTTCTCTTCCACATTAACCCCTGAACCTAACAATAAAGCCTATATTCTATTTAAATAAGTTGTAAGTTATGTCACCTCTGAGGGTTGGAAAAGTTTTCAAAGACCTGCTGTCTTTTCTCACAATCATCCCATTGGGAGGAAAAGAAGACTTTATCTTCACAACCGCAACCAACATGTGGCTATTTCCCATAGTCGGCGGTTTTATCGGTCTCCTGGGTAGCCTATACTATCTACTCTCAAGTAACATCACCACATTGTTGCTAAACTTAGCCAACACCTATGTAGCGCTACCTATGGCGTTTTTGGGTGCAATCATACCATCGGCTATGACTATAGCGTTTCTTCTTGTCCTCACAGGACTACAACACTTTGACGGCCTAATTGATCTGGGTAATGCTTTGGGTCTGCGCAATCTACACGACCGCAAAATGAAAGCCCACGCCTGGACCGTAAGTTGTGCAGGCGCAGTTTTAGCCTTAGCTGTAGAGTGTGTTGCGGTTGCGGGCTTGTTTTTGATTAATCCACTGTTTGCTTTCTCTGCGATCATTGTTGCGGAGGTTTCAGCTAAACTTGCCATGGTAACCATTGTCTGGATAGGCAAACCCTCGCACAAAGGTTTAGGCTCAATTTTTCTATCCAAAGCCAAAAAACCCCAAAACGCCCTAGCCTATTTGCTCTCAGCCCTAATCACCTATCTAATTTTCTACTTCACAGGGTATGCCATGCTAGGGTTAGCGGCAATGGGCTTAATGTTTATTAGTGTTCCCATAGCGTTTGCTATGAGCAGAGTATCAAATCAGGTGTTTGGCGGCGTCAGTGGAGATATGATTGGAGCAACCAATGAAACTACAAGAGCCACAATACTAATCCTGTTTGCACTGCTACTTATCGGGGTGGCTGTTTGAGGGTTCCAGCATTGATTATGGCAGGTGGCAAAGGAAGTCGCATGGGACTACCCATCGAGAAACCAATGCTGCCCTTTTTAGGTAAACCCCTGATTGATTGGGTTATCGATGCGGTTTTGGTATCTCAAAAAATATCTGAATTCTACGTTATCACAAGTCCAAATACACCCAAAACCGAACAACACTGCCAAAATATGAATTGGAAAATTCTACACACCGATGCCAAAGGCTACCACGAAGACCTAAAACAAGCAATAAATAAACTATACTGGAGAGGTCCAGTGTTAACTATGCCCTCAGACGTTCCAGCCATAACAGGAGAAATACTAGATAGAAGTATCTTGGAATTTGAAGGATGTGACAAAGACTTTTTAGCGGTGTTTGTACCCATTGAAAAACGGCAGAAACTAGGGCTATCTATATCCTCAACCGACGAATATCAAGGCGTTTGGTATGCTGTGTCAGGCATCAACATAATAAATGGCGCCAAAATCTTAGGCGAAGGTAAAACTGAAACTGCTGCCATAATCACTCAAGAAACAGAAGTCGCCCTAAACATCAATACCATCAAAGACTTAGAGATTGCAAAACAGTTAATAAATAAAGTGAAAAAGAGAATATTGTAAAAAGAATTATAAGGGTGTTAATCCTTTGTACATGCGATAGTTATGAGGTGCCCAAAGTGTGGAAACCAACATTATGTAAAAGCAGGCTTTAACCACAACAAACAACGCTACAAATGCAAAACTGCAAATACCAATTCACACAAACCAAAGACAAAAACAACACAAAACGCGCCTTTGCCCTCTACCTCTACATTGTTGGCTTATCGATGAACGCCACTGGACACATGCTAAACGTTGAACCCTCCACCATGCTGTACTGGGTGAAAAATTTTGCCCTAAAAACCTACGAGAAATCCACTCCACAAGGCGAGGTCATAATTGAGCTTGATGAGATGTGGCGTTTTTTGTGATCAAAAAAATGTGGTCTGGGTGTGGAAGGCATATTGTTGAATTACTGGGGGGTTTGTGGATTGGGAATGTGGAAGTCGAAGTGCCCAAACATTGAAGATGCTGCTTGATCGGTTGTAGAGTTTGAAGGTTGGGGTTTTCTTTGCGGATAATTGGGAGGCTTATGCTGAACTTATTCCTCTGATTTATTGGTTTTAGACTAAGGCGGAGACGTATGGGGTGGAGCGGATTAATTTTTGTCAGTGTCATTGGTGTGGTTGGTTTTGTCGGAAGATTTGTATGGTTTCAAGTTTGTGTATGATTGGTTTGTCGGTTTTTTTGTTTGCTTGTTTTCATGTTAATGGTTCGCGAGAGTAGATTTGGAACCTTGCACATAATCCCTTTTGAAATACTCTCAAAATTTCAATAAATACCTGTAAATTCCCATTAAAAACACAGAAAATAATAACGACTAAGGCATAGTGTATCTTTATGATACAGGATATCTCCAGTAAAATTTTGCTTAAACTCAAGGGGCACATTAAAGCAAACTGGAGTTTACCCTTCCTCTTTGTTTTTGTAGTGCCCTTGGCAGGTGTTGCTGTTTTCTTATCTGCCGGCTTATTCTACCTATCTGTCACCCTTGTGATTTATGCTTTTTATGCCCTAGTCGCTGGTGTGGCTTTGCAGTTTCTTTCTTTTTTAAAACCCATCAAACATGTAAACCGAGGGCTAACTAATGAGCCAAGTTGAACTTTCATTTATTGTTCCTGCATATAATGAGGAGAACTTTATAGAAGGCACTCTTGGCATAATTGATACCATTGTAATGAACAAAAATCTTTCATATGAAATAGTTGTAGTAAACGATGGAAGCGTAGACAACACTCTAATAAATGCAAAAGAATATGCCGGCAAAAACGGTCATGTTAAAATTATAAGTTACAATAAAAATTTGGGTAAAGGGCACGCCGTCAAAACCGGTTTTATGAATGCTAAGGGCAATGTTGTTTTTTTTACAGACAGCGATATGGAAATCGATTTGAACAAAATACCCGAATACATTGATGCCCTAAACAAAGCTGACATTGTTATAGCCTCCAAAAAACACAAAAATTCCCATGTCACCGTACCCCTCTCTAGACGGATTCAAAGTGAACTATTTAATATGCTTGCCCGCGTTTTTACCGGCATACCCCTAAAAGATACCCAATCAGGCCTCAAAGCGATGAAAAAAAGTGCCTTTGTAGATATTCTTCCCCGTTTAGCTGTAAAACGCTATGCTTTTGATGTAGAATTGCTAGCAGTGGCTAATCTCTACGGTCTAAAAGTTATCGAGTTACCTGTGAATATAAAATTGGATGCTAAATTTAAACCAAGTGAGATGTGGCACATGTTTTTGGATTTATTGGGTATAACCTATCGACTGCGAATTATTCATTGGTACCAGCGCCCACTTCAAACAAAATATGGCCTGAAAAATATATAGCAAATTGACTTTAAATACATAATGTGCTGTGTGTATTTAGCTCTCAGGGAAATTACGGCTTTATATCACGATACATACACATAATTATATATTTTTATTCAGATTTATTGAACAAAAACACCACAAAAAGTTAAAACAAACCACCTGAACTAAATACACAAAGTTGCCATAAAACAAAAAATACAGCCCCAATTTCAGATAGAACACCCGAGCGTAGATTCCTAAACCTTTAAAGCCGTTCTCATTCAATATTTATTGTAGGTGTATTTTTTTGTCACAAAAAAAAGTAACCCGTCAAGAACTTGAAGCCAACAACGGCAAAGACGGCAAACCCGCCTGGATAGCATACCAAGGCAAAGTCTACGATGTATCTGAGAACAGCTTCTGGATCAGCGGTGAACACATGGGTATGCACAATGCAGGCAAAGACCTAACAGAAGACCTCGACATGGCACCCCACCAAGACGAAAACTTTAACAAACTCAAACTCATCGGCGAGCTAATTTAACCAACAACTAACATAGTAAACAACAACAAACACTATCAACCCTACACAACTTATCCAACACATTTTTTATTTCTTCGACCATCAAACCCTCATTCAATACCGAAAACATAAACAGCCCTAACATACGGTACACTATATCAATTTGATTAATGTTTTACTGTATGTACCAGTTGTGTTTGAACCTGAATTCCAAAAAAAATTAACCCACAGGCAGAGGCAATTCGAAAGCTTTGAACAAAATTTTTGTTGACGTGTCAAAGGACGTAAAATATTTTGTCCATCAATACAAACAGATTTCAACTTTGACAAAGACAAAAACAAACGATCAAAAGTAAACTCTCTACAAAGCCCCTTCTCCCTCAAAACATTATAAATAGACGAACACAAAATAAGCGCCATCCGAAAACTCGCGTTTTATGTTTCAAACCCATAGAAACAAAATGAATACAACCAATTAGCCCATACAAATTTCCCTACTTTACCTTTTCCACACATTATGCCTTGCTAGTTAAGAGGCTTTCGGAGATTGCCTATATAAACTATTTTTGAAAGAGTAAATGTGTTACTAATTGATGGATGGGAAACGAAAAAGACGCTTTTACACTGCCCGGCACATCACGGGATAAAAGGAGTTGGTTTGCGTATTACGCGTAAATTAAGTGTATTTTTTTCTTAACATTGCTGTATTGATTTTTAATTTTGTATTTAACTTATTTAAACGTATTTTTGTATTAAAAATGGGTTTTTTAGCGAAAACTGGTATAAAAGTGTGAGTAGGATGGTGGGGCTTCCCGGATTTGAACCGGGGTCTATAGCGCCCGAGGCTACAAGCCTAGACCATGCTAGCCGAAAGCCCCAACCACAACGGATGTGTTCTATGTTATTTATTGGGTTGGCTTTAACTTTAGCGGTTTAAAACCCAATCAAAATTAAAATCAAACTAATATACAATACAACAACTGCATTTTTAACTTAGTTAGGTGAAAGTCTTGAATTTTTATAGTGATTTTTATTCTAATAATCCATAAATTTTTAAACTCCAATTGGCACTTATTTAGCGCTCTTTTGAGGTTATGTTTATGTCGGAGACCCAACAAAAAAAGAAACGCAAGAAAAAAAGTCAACTCTGCCTCATAGAAACCGAGCAGGTAGAAAGTGAACTTTTACCTGAACTATTCACAGCGTTAGATGAGTTGGCTAAAGAGAAGAAGTATTTAGATATTCAAGTCTGCCCTAAATGTAAGAGTCCTCGAGTTAAAAGAGTCAATACTATGACAGGTGGCCTGTTTTCTCACATGGGCATTACTCCACCTAGCCATGAATGTAGCGAATGCGGCTGGAGAGGCCAATTAGTCCTTAAAGCAACAAACAAACCAACAACAATCCGCGATGTTGTAATAATGGCCGAAGCCAACAAATTAGACACTGAAAACAAAAACAAAAAACTCACCCAGCCCTAAAAATTAACCCCCAAAACCAACCTTTCACCAGACACATCTGCAATGATTTCTTTCATCTAAATAAACTCTCTTATAGTCGCCTCTACACATAATCATCAAAATAATCTGTAAAATATACTTTCCAAGTTAACCGCCACAAATAAAAACCTGAACCCTGTCTATTTCGAACAGGTAATTGGCATAACAATCAATACCCAATACCTAAAATCCACCTCACCAACTCCAAAAGTATTGCTTAGTAATACCCCCAAATATGAGTGATTAGATGACGCCATCAATTTGTAGTTGCTGTAAATTCAATGAAACCTTTTATTTTAGACCATACTCCGGCGAGCGCCTATGCCAGCGATGCTTCACCCAATCAATCGAAGCAAAAGTCCGAGCCACCATAACCCGTTCACACATGCTCCAATTCGACGATCACCTAGCGGTGGCTGTTAGCGGCGGCAAAGACAGCATAGCCCTTCTCTACATCTTAGCAAAACTACGCAAATTCCGACCCAAAACCACCATAACAGTTGTCACAATAGACGAGGGTATCAAAGGTTACCGCGACGAAGCCCTAGAAATAGCCGCCCAGAGTTGCAAAAACCTCGACATACCCCACAATATTTTCTCCTTTCGTGAACTCTACGGATTTAGTCTTGATGAAATCATGGAACGTACCCGCCAAAGAGGCCAAACCGAGCTCACCGCCTGTGCCTACTGCGGAGTACTGCGCCGCAGAGCCATAAACGCCGCCGCCCGAGCCGTTAAAGCCGACAAAGTCGCAACTGCCCACACCCTAGACGATGAAGCTCAAACCATTCTTATGAACATCCTACGCGGCGATATTGCCCGTCTCACCAAAGAAAAACCCATAAGCGACAAAGTCCACCCTCTATTTGTACAAAAAATCAAACCCTTCTGCGAAATCCCCGAAAAAGAAAGCGCCCTCTACGTATACGCCAAAAAAATCCCCTTCCAAGACACCCCATGCCCCTACGCATCCCAAGCCCTGCGCAACGATGTCCGCGGTATGCTCAACCACATGGAAGAAAAACATATAGGAACCAAATTCACCGTATTTCGAGCCCTAGAAAAACTACAGCCAGCGCTTGAAGAAACCCTAAAAAAAGCCGACTTTAAAATCTGCACTGAGTGCGGTGAACCCTCAACATTGGATCTATGTAAAACCTGCGAATTATTACGTCAAATACGTTAGTTAGGATTGTTTTTGTGATCAAAGCCTCGTTCACTTTTGAGTTTACGCAACAACTCTGAGGCCTCCGATGCGCTACCAGTAGCGGCAATACGCTGAGCACGCTCAAGATTCACTCGTGTATTGCAGTAAGGACATAGTTTTGTTTTTTGCGCTTTAGTGCTAAGCATGTAACCACCGCATTTAGTACATTTCATGATGAGTGTTGGCGCCATTGCGTTTACTTCCAAAAGGGTTTGCTTACTAACCAAACACATCTCAGTGTAATATTTATTTTTATTAACCAAAGTCGATCAGCTTCATAACTGTCCAGTTTTGTTGCGTATAGACATGTTGTTTTGAGTTTTTCGAAACAAGATCGCATAAATGGGTGGTGTCATAAGTTAAGTGATGTGTTGTGTCTCTGTGAAAGGCCTAAAAATTCAGAGTAGTTCAACAATGTTTTTGACATAAACGGAGCTTTGGTCAGTAAAAGTTTTTCTGACAAACAGACCACATCAATTAAAATACTTCAGGACACCTCCCATAAATGAGATGTTGTTTGCTATTTTGGCCGATTTGGTTTGGTTTTTTTTGGTTCTCTATAATGATTGGGTCAAAACCAGCCATAAAGCTGTGTTAGTTGCTGATTTTGGTTAGAGAATGGTGGTGTTGAGTGGTTGACATATGGGGTTTGTATCCTAAATTCTGACTAAATTTGTGCACATACAGTTTTTCCATAGAAAAATCACAATTTCATGGTCTGAACCTTTTTATGTATGTGCAATAACATACACATACAAAAAGGTG
>Ga0209737_10002014_pt1 | contig 14290 bp, 7 predicted proteins | sample TergutCu122P3_FD_187284 | JGI IMG/M metagenome (GOLD analysis project Ga0209737, IMG submission 187284) | Cubitermes ugandensis P3 segment gut microbial communities from Kakamega Forest, Kenya - Cu122 P3 (SPAdes) (version 2) | ecosystem: Host-associated > Arthropoda: Insects > Digestive system >...
AGCTTCTGATATCTTCGATCATCGGCGGCGCAATCGGGCGCGCTGAAGTTCTCGACATACTGCAGACGCCATTGCTTCATGTCATATATGCCCGCCAACTGATGAATCTCATCGTAGATGATGAAGGGCTGGATATTGAATCGTCGCGCAAAATGATCCATCACCAACGGTAGGACGTTATGTTTGGGGTTCACCTTTGCGTAATAGACGCCGTTATCCATTCGCGCAAAGCGAGCGAATTGCATGATTCGTCGTGTTTCCATCCAGACATCGCGATAATGCCTCTCAATAGGATTAACAGCTTCATGGGCGATGTCGACGTGCACCTTTCTCCCAACCTTGAATCCATACACGAGATACCGATAGAGCTGAGTATCCTTATCAGGCTCACAAGAAAGAAATACCGCTTTGACCTTGCGATAACCATCCATGCCGAGGTGCTTTTTTATGCCCGTATATACTCGCTCATACTTTCGCTCTTCAGTCTGAACGTAGATGGTTATCTGTTCAAGCCGATCTTGATAGCAGTCACTTGCGGAAATCACATCAGGTTTTTGCGGAAGCGTGTAGGCATCAAAGATCGCGCTGAAAAATCCTTCCAAAGTGCCGTCATGAAGATATGCAACGATCGTGGTATCTGACATCAAAGTTGACCCGTCAAGGACTTTCGAACGTCTTCTTGAAGTGGGAGATAGGCGGTATTGTCGAAGAGCGTTAGTTGATCAGCTGTATTTTGTATCTCCATGACCTCTCTGAATCCACGTTGCTTACTCGCGTCTGCCGTGAGCCTTCGGTAGATGAAATCATGGGTGAATAATGCATCCGATGCATACTTGCCGTTGCACGTTATGAAATACTGCGCACGCTTGAGTACAATGCGAAGTTTCTTGAGGTGATCGAAGGACAGGGTCTGCCCCCTTCTTGCGCGCACTATCCGTCTGGCTCCTTGCACTCCGATACCGGGAACACGAAGAAGCATTTCGTATTCGGCTTTGTTGACCTCGAGAGGAAAGAGATCGAGGTTATTCATCGCCCAATTGCACTTAGGGTCGAGAAATGGATCGAGATGAGGATTGTCCTCAGTGATTATCTCTCCCACATCGAACTTGTAGAAGCGTAGTAACCAATCAGCTTGGTAAAGTCGGTGTTCGCGCAGGAATTGGACAGTAGTATTTTGGGGAAGCAGCGCGCTCGTGCTCACCGGAACGTACGCTGAGAAGAATACTCGCTTTAGCTTATAGGTCTCATACAGCGCGCTGGTAAGGCGCAGTATCTGAAAATCCGTGTCGGGCGTCGCCCCGATGATCATCTGAGTCGCTTGTCCGGCGGGGGAGAAGCGCGGCGCAGATCGATACTTGACGATTTCGGTGCGACTCTCTTTGATACCGTCACGAATTTGTTCCATAGGACCCAATATCGAGTGTTTGTGCTTATCGGGAGCAAGTCTCTCAAGACCTTCCGCTGAAGGTAGCTCAATATTGACACTCATTCGATCGACGAGCATTCCCATATGCTCGATCGCCTCTCGAGATGCCCCTGGTATTGCCTTGGTGTGGATATAACCCCTGAAGTTGTACTGATTACGCAAGATAGAAACAGTCTGACTCATGCGCTCCATTGCATAGTCGGGGTTTTTGGTGACACCTGAACTGAGAAAGAGTCCCTCGATATAGTTGCGCCGATAAAACTCGATAGTCAAGTCAGCCAGTTCCTGGGGGGTAAACGAAGTGCGCTTGACATTGTTACTTGCACGATTGACGCAATACTGGCAATCGTAGACACACTCGTTGGTCATAAGGACCTTGAGAAGCGATATGCACCGTCCATCCTCGGAAAAACTATGGCAGATACCGCACGCATCCGCATTTCCCAACGCGCCCTTCTGGGCACTTCGATCAACGCCACTGGAAGTGCATGCGACATCGTACTTAGCCGCATTGGTCAATGCCTCAAGTTTCTCTAATACATCCATAACTAGCTCCTAACCATATTCAATCTTAATAGAACATATGTTCGATGTCAACTGGCTTTGACGCAGGGCAAAAGAATGCGCTATACTGTAATGCGCGTTTGGAAGGACAATTGAACACTACTTTTTGGAAGTGGGTTTTACCCGCTTCTTTTTGTCAAGAGGCGAGAAAAGGAGCTGACGTGGCTGAGATGACCTTGATGATGGCGCTCAAAGAAATTGCGGATGAGCGCGGTATCGATGAATACGAATTGCTCGATAGGCTGGAGCAATCACTAGCCGGTGCGTATGAGCGCACCTTGAGGCTTGAAAATGACTGCCGGGTCACGATCGATCGTGAGACCGGAGCGATCTATGTCTACGAGCTGATTCCTGATCCTGATTTCGACTGGATCAATGCGGAGGAGGACGAGGAGCCTACGTATGAGGAGCGTGACGTCACGCCATCAGACGTAAGTCGTCTTGCAGCGCATCAGGCAAAGTCCGTTATCAACAGCATGGTTCGTGAAGCAAAGCGCGAGAAGATCTTTGATGAGTACATCAATCGGGTCGGCGATATGGTTTCCGGTCCGGTCCAACACTCCCGTAACAATTTCACCATCATCAAGCTCTCCGACGAGGTCGAGGCTGAGCTTCCTGAGAAGGAGCGTCCCTCAACGGAGCGCTATCATCACAATGATCGTCTGAAGGTCTATATCACGGAGGTTCGTCAGACGAAAAAGGCCGGGGAGTCCTCGATTATCGTATCTCGTAAGCACCCAGGTCTCGTCAAGCGCCTCTTTGAGGTCGAGGTGCCTGAAGTCGATGACGGTATCGTCGAGATCAAGAGTATCGCCCGTGAAGCAGGAGTCCGCTCGAAAGTCGCGGTTTCTTCCCGTCAGGACAATCTTGATCCTGTCGGCGCTTGCGTCGGTCCTGCCGGCTCTCGTGTGCGCAACGTCGTACATGAGCTTCGCGGTGAGAGAATCGATATCATCCCATTCAATGAGAACGCGGCTGAATTCGTCAAAGCGGCTCTGTCGCCGGCAGAGGTGCAAAGAGTCATCATCGATGAGGAGACGCGGACCGCAAACGTTATTGTTGCGCCAAACCAGCTTTCACTCGCCATCGGAAAAGAGGGTCAGAATGCGCGTCTTGCTGCGCAATTGACCGGATGGCGTATTGATATCAAGTCTTCTGAGATGGCAAGCGCGGCAGGTCTTATCCCTGACTCAAGTGCTATGGAGGATCTGGGTGAGATCGATACCCAGTGTATCGCTGAAGTTGCAGAGGGACATCGTTGTCGCAATCATGCTCGTCCGGGCTCTCAGTACTGCGGTGTGCACGAAAAACTCCAAGAGAAAGAATAGTGAGGTGATACGCGAAATATGGCTGGAATCAAAGTACATGAACTTGCCAAAGAGTTTGGCATGTCGAGCAAAGAGCTTATGGATCACCTTGCTGATTTGGGTATCCCTGCAAAGAGTCATGCCACCTCGCTGGTTGACGCATACGTCGATCTAATACGTACGCAACTCGCACCTCAAATTGCGGAGCGTCAAGCTCAGATCGAGGCTGAGGAGCAAGCTGCTGCTGCAGAAGTTGAGGCAAAGCAGGCTGAAGAGGATGCACAGCGCAAGGCCGAGGCTGAAGAGCGCAAGGCTGCCGAAGAGGCAGAGCGCGCGCGTCGTGAAGAAGAGCGTAAGAAACGCGAAGAAGAGCGTAATAGGCTTGAGGCAGAGGCTGCAGAACGTGTAGCCGAAGACGAGGTCGGCATTGAGATGCCTTCGATTCCTGTCGAGGAAGCCGTTGTCGTCGAAGAGGTCGAGGCAGTTGTCGAGGAGCCTGTAGAGGAAAAACCGAAACGCCGCTCTCTCGCTGACAGTATCGAGGCGGAAAAGACGCGTCTTGAGACAGAGGCCGCTGAAAAGAAGAAGGCCCGTCAAGCTGAGCGTGAAGCTGCTCGTGTTGCGAAAGCAAAGCGCGCGGAAGAAGAGCGTTATCGTCAGATGGCTCAAGAGGCTGAGAAACTTGAGAAAGATAAGCCTGCAGCGGAAAGCGGTGACCAAAAGAAGGGTCGCGACGCTCACCAGCAGCAAGCACCTCAAAAACGCGGCAAGAAAGCCAAGCGTGGCAAGAAGGGCGCGATGGCAGAGGCTGAAGAGGAGCGAACGATAGTCGATGTGGAACTTCCGCATGGTGGAGAAGTTCTCGAGGTTCCTGAGGCAACCACTGTCGGCGGTTTTGCGGAACTTCTCGGTGTCAGCACCAGTGACATCATCAAACGTCTCTTCATGCTGGGAAGCGCGCTTACCGTCAATCAGCCGATTGACAATGAAACTATCGAACTCATTGCCGTCGACCTCGAACGCGAGATCGTTATCGTCAAACTTGAGGACGAGATGGCGTTCACTTTCGAGGATGATGAGGCTGATCTCGTAGATCGTTCACCGGTCATTACGGTTATGGGTCACGTCGACCATGGTAAGACATCGCTTCTCGATGCTATTCGTGAAACAGGTGTCGCAGCGACTGAAGCCGGTGGCATTACGCAGCACATCGGTGCAAGCGTCGTTGAGAAGAACGGACGCAAGATTACCTTTATTGACACACCGGGACACGAGGCGTTTACCGCTATGCGTGCCCGTGGTGCGAATATCACTGACGTCGTCATCTTGGTTGTAGCTGCTGATGACGGAGTTATGCCACAGACTGTTGAGGCTATCAGTCACGCGAAGGCGGCAGGGGTACCTATCGTTGTCGCAGTGAACAAGATCGACAGAGAAGGTGCGCAGCCTGATACCGTTCGTCAGATGCTAACCGAGCACGGACTCGTTCCTGAAGAGTGGGGTGGAACCGACATCTTCGTCAATGTTTCTGCAAAGAAACGTGAAGGTATCGATCAGTTGCTTGAGATGCTTCTGCTTCAGGCAGACATTCTTGAGCTTAAGGGTAACCCCAATGCTGAGGCATACGGTACCGTTATCGAAGCGCATCTTGATAAAGGACGCGGCCCGGTCGCAACCGTACTCGTTCGTCGCGGAAAGCTCCGTGGAGGAGACACGCTTGTCGCAGGTACGGCATACGGCCGTGTCCGTGCGCTCATCGATCCATTGGGCAACCAGGTCGATTCCGCAGGTCCGTCAGATCCTGTCGAGATACTCGGACTCTCCTCTGTGCCGAGCGCGGGAGACGACTTCAAGGTATTTACCGATGACCGAGCAGCACGTCAACTTGCCGATGAGCGTTCGATGAAGGCTCGCTTACGGGCACATGAGGCGACTCGTCGTCACGTATCGCTCGATAACCTGTTCGACCAGATTGCTGCAGGAGAGGTCAAGGACCTCAACCTTATCGTTAAGGCAGACGTCACCGGATCGATCGAGGCACTACGTGATGCTCTGGATAAGATGGACCAGTCAGAGGTTCGCATCAATATCATCCATAGCGCTGTCGGCGGAATCACCGAAAACGATGTCCAGTTGGCTACTGCCTCAAATGCGGTCATCATCGGATTCAATGTGCGCCCCAATCCTGGCGCGAAGGTCATGGCGGAAGAGGAAAGCGTCGATATGCGTATGTATCGCGTTATCTATCAGGCCATTGAAGAGATCAATGCCGCGCGCGTGGGGATGCTTGCTCCTGAGTTTGTCGAGCAGGATACCGCACGTGTCGAGGTACGTGAACTCTTCAAGGTTCCGAAGATGGGTGTTATCGCCGGAAGTTATGTTACTGATGGGGAGATTAGTCGTGACGATGAGGTCAGGTTGGTCCGCGATGGTACGGTAGTACATGAAGGAAAGATCGGGTCGCTCCGTCGTTTCAAAGAAGACGTCAAGAGTGTCCGAGCCGGATTTGAATGCGGTGTGGGTATCGAGGGATATCAAGACCTCAAAGAAGGCGATGTCATCGAAAGCTTCCGCATCGTAGAAGTTGCAAGGACCGAGTAGGAGGGTATATCATGACAAGAAACACGCATCAAAATCACCCCAAGCAAGGCATTCGCAAAAGTGATGAACAACTTCGTGAGGTTCTGGCCCTTATCTTGATGAAGGAAATCAGCGATCCTCGTGTCGAGTTCGTCACCATCACCGGTGTCGACCTCAACAGCGACCGGACTCTTGCTGATGTATACGTAAGTACTGAAAAGGATAGGTACGATGAGGTTCTTGCGGGACTTACTAGTGCCAAAGGACGCTTTCGCTCTCTGGCCGGAAGGGCACTCGGATGGCGCGAGGCTCCCGATCTAAGATTTGCGATAGACCCATCCATTGATGAGGGAGAGCGCATCGATCGCGCGATCCTTGCGGAGAATGCGCCTAAATAGGTAGGGTAATGTCGATAACAGAAACAATTGAGTTCTTACAGGGCTTGCAGCCTGATGAGCGTATCGTCGTGTGTGGACATGTCCGCCCTGACGGTGACTGCATAGGCTCGACCCTTGCGTTGGTCCGCTCGCTTCGGCTTGCAGGACTCAATGCCTATCCTATGCTTGCGGACAATAAGCGAGCACCTGAATTCTACGATTGGCTTGAGGGGTTCGATGACTTTCTCACGCCTGAGGAGGTAGGCTCTTGGAGTGAGGTCGATGTCTTCATTGTGGTCGATAGCCCTGTTTCAAAGCGCTTGAGCGGTGCTCAGCCGATCCTGGAGCGTGCAACACGCTCACTAGTCATAGACCATCACCCCGAACTCGAGGATTTCGGTGATGTTCGTTTTATCGATCCGACAACAGCTTCCTGCACGCAGATGGTATGGGACCTCCTGCATCAAGCAGGGTTTCCTATCGACAGGGATGTCGCTACCGCATGTTACGCCGGACTTGTCAGCGACACGGGACGATTCATGTTTACCAATACGACTGCTGACACCTTGCGGGCTGCAGCTGAGATGGTCGAGGTCGGTGTCGACATAAATGACGTCAATGTACGCCTCTTCAGCTCAAAATCCGCAGAGGCCCTTGAGCTTGAGGCACTGATGCTTGAGCGCATGATGATTCTCAACAATGGAAAAGTTACCGCATCCTGGCTTACCCAGTCTGATTTTGAGACAACGGGCGCGCGAAGAGATGAGGCGGAAAATATCATCGATATCATCCGCACACTCAAGGGCAGCGAAGTTGCGATTCTCGTGACCTTTGGGGACTCAAGCACACGTGTATCACTGCGCTCGAAGACTGATTTTAGTGTTGCTGCGATCGCTGAGGAATTTGGTGGGGGAGGTCATCAGGCGGCAGCGGGAGTCAATTGGCCTGACAGAACTGATGATCTTTCGACAATCCTCGATGAGCTGACACCACGACTTCCCGGAGCCTAAGGTGTGCCCCAAAAGAGGAGCATCAGGTCTTAACGGGGTACTTCTTGTCGATAAGCCCGTGGGTATGACGAGTCACGATGTCGTCAACATTTTGCGTAAACTTACCAATGAAAAACGAATCGGACATGCGGGAACCCTCGACCCAGCAGCTTCCGGACTCCTCATCATGATGGTGGGCAAAGCAACAAAATTCAGCGACCAGCTCACGGCGACCGAGAAGACTTATCGTGCGACGATAACGTTTGGTGCGGCTACTGATACCGATGATGCTGAAGGCAGCGTCATTAAAACCTGTGATGTTGACAATGCGATTTTCGATGAGGATTTCGCTCAAGAGACTATTGCTGGATTAATCGGATCGCATGAGCAGATGCCACCGCAATACAGTGCCATCAAAGTTGGGGGACGAAAAAGTTATGCCGCGGCAAGAAAGGGTCAAGCTCTCGATCTGAAACCACGCATGGTCGAGATACTCTCTGCGGATTTGCTTTCGGTTGATAAGGATACGCAATCCTGGGATATCGAGGTAACCGTCTCCAAGGGCACGTATATTCGAGCTCTCGCGCGCGATTTGGGTATCCAGCTGGGCACTTATGCGCATCTGAGTGCGCTGAGACGCCTTGTATCGGGTGAATTCAGTATTACTGAGGCCTATACCCTCGATGATCTAAAAGAGCAGGTAGAACAACCTCATGAACTCGCTCAATTCTTTATTCCGTTCAACGAGACCGGTCCAAGCATTATTGATGCCGAAATGGTGATTGGGGTATTCGACGGGCTCCATACCGGACACCAGGCCTTACTTGAGAAGTGCGTAGCATCTTCCCGAGATCGTGGTGTGCCTGCGGTTATGGTTACGTTTGATCAACTGCCTGAAAGAGTATTGCCTGAACGCGACGTACCCCCACAGCTCTATTCTTTAGATGAACGTATCCGATATGCCCATGCGTATGGAATAGATCATGTCATTACCATTCCTTTCACGCATGAATTATCCCGTCTTACTCCCGATGAATTCATTCGCGCTCAGTTGTTGACCCGAGTAATTCCTCGAACCGTATGGGTAGGGGAGAGCTTCCGATTTGGGGCACATGCTGAAGCTTCGGCACAAGATCTTAAAGCGATGGGCAATGAGTACGGCTTTGAAGCTCAGATCATTCCACTTGAGAGAGGCGAGGCCGACAATGTGAGCGCTACTGCAATTCGAGAAGCACTTCGTGCTGGAGATGTATTGCAAGCCTCAAATCTTCTTGGTCGTCCTTATTCTATTACGGGCACGATCGATAAAGTGCGCGGAATCGGAAGAGCGCATGGGTATCCTACCGCGAACATAACAGACAACACTCTCTATGGGCATATAGGTGACGGTGTATATCAGGGAACTGTCACGGTCGAGGATAGTAGTGCGTATGATGCGGCCATCTTTATCGGTATCCCCTCAAACTCGCTCGATCAAAGACGAGTGCTTGAAGCACATTTGATCGACTTCTCCGAAGATCTCGTTGACTCAACTGTCACTATTGAATTCTTCAGAAAGATTCGCGATGTAGTGCAATGTGATACAAAAGAGCATTTGACAGAAGTAATCAAACAAAATGTCAAGGATGTATCTAACCGCTGAAACCTGCGCAAGCATTAACATTTGCATAAAATAGCCCACGTGCTGCCAAACTATGCTATGGTTATCGAGAGTGCCTTGAAATGCAAGGTCGTTTTAATGCGTTACGGGAGGAAGATTCAGATTGGAATCGAGCAATGAGCTGACACGCAAGAAACGTCGTGCGAAGAAGAAACGTAAAACCTCCATATTGATAGGCGCGATAGCCCTGACAGCCATCCTTGCAGTCGGGGCTCTTTTTGTGACCCAATCGTTTTCAATCAAAGGACTGATTGGCACCTACAGATCGGGTGCTGACATCGATGCGCAAGTCGACTATTTCCTAGATCAGACCCCGGAACTTTTCACCGATGCATACGGTGGACATTCCCCAGAAGAGCTTCGTCAGCGTTTCACGGATTCGCACATGGATCGAAATCTCCTTGCCAAAGAGGCGAGAAGACGTGGTATCGGCAATGTTGATGAGAAGGTCGAGAGTAGCCTAGGTGCCCTCAAATCCAGTTTTTCCAACTCAAACGAGTTCGAGAAACTGCTAGCTGATCGTGGTATTACCGAAAAGCAGCTTAGGGCGACTCTTGAGGCAAACATTCTTATCAATGAGCTTGCCAAAGACCTCGTGAAAGAGAGTGATGTCACCGAAGAGCAGGCTAAAGCCTATTTTGAAGCTAATATCGCCAGATACTCAACCATTGCCTCAAAGAGAGTGTCACACATCCTTTTCGCATCAGATGATCTCGGTACAGCCTCTGCTGTCCATGAACAGCTCGTCTCAGGCGCAGATTACGGCTTACTTGCAAAAGAATACTCAAAGGATGCGGGAAGCGCGAAGCGTGCAGGTGATATCGGATGGTCGACATCAACCTATCCCGATGCGTTCCAATCCGCTGTAGATGTGCTTGAAAAGGGAGATATCTCGACCCCTGTCGTCACTGAGCACGGAATTCATATCATCAAGGTGACCGATACAAGAGCGGGATCTGCAAGTTTTGAAGCATCAAGAGAACAGGTCATGTTCGATCTGCTCGGGGCACTGCGCGCTCAAGCGATAAATACTCTCCTTCACGAGCTGAAAGGTTAGATTTCATGCATAATACTACATCCAATAGACTGCGCTCGACCCCGATGCGTTTAACCACCCTTTTTATCGCATCCATTTTCCTACTCAGCTCGTTTCCCGCCGCCATTGCGGCGACCGAATATGTCGTGGAGCTTGAACACGTTTGCGCAGATGAGGAGTGTGAAAAGTCCCATATAATCGAAGCACATGAGGCTGAGGATGCCGCACTGGTCGAGGCAGCTCAGGCACCGGCCTCAAAACCCAGTGGCCCTACTCTTCAAGAAGACGATGAGGACCCGTATTCGATTCCTGAAGAAAGCATCACTCAGGCCGAGCGAATGGAAGACGGCAATCCTCAATACGACCCTGGGGCAATACGTGAAGGGGAGCTTCCCGATATGCGGACACAGACCGCAAAGATCTATGCGCGCAGCGATGGTATCTTTGAAGCGATAACAAGTACCGGTCCGGTTCATTTCGAGAACAAGAAGAAGAATTTCATAGACATCGTGACCGATCTGGTTCCCTCAATCGAGGCAACGAGGACTTTCGGGGCCCTTGACACTTTGTCCACTGAAACCACCACCACGTTTTCAGCTTTTGGCGATACAGGGGCAGTGTCGCTTTTGGGTGATAGCTGGAAACTTTCGATGACCTATGCAAAAAGCGACACTACTGTACCCACGGGTATCGGCAATATCGCTTGGTATTCAGATGTCGATGAAGGTGTCGATATTGAATACAAGAGCATGTGGTGGGGTATCAAGGAAACGGTCGTACTTACCAAAAAGACCGATAAGAACACGTTCGATTTCAGGATCACGTTTGAGGGTCTCGAGCTTGTCCGAGACCTTACCACCTCGACCTATCGACTGGTCGATATCGAAACCGGTGACCCTGTTATCGATATCGGCGATCTTCTCGTCACCGACAGTAGATATGATTGGGACAAAGGCGAATATGCGATTTGTGAAGATGTGCATTGGGAAGTGCATGAGAGCGGTCAAGGTTGGGTGACGCTTCGCGCCAATGTTGATAAAGATTGGATGGTAGATGATGAGCGCATCTGGCCGGTGCGCATAGATCCCCCAATCGTTTTGCTACCCAAAAAGCAGCACAATGTCATGAAGACCGGCATGGACACTTTTGTCTCCTCAGCGACCCCAACAACCTCATATCATGGGTGGAACGAGCTAAGGGTCGGATACTTCGATGCCTCGACCGGACATAATCGCGGTCTTTTGAGTTTTAGCATACCTAATCTGACCAATATGCGCGTCGATGATGCCAAGTTGGTTGCGCAACAATTCCATCAATACTACGTGACCACACCGGCAACGAGAACCTACGTGGCAGAGCTTGAGAAACGTCCGGCTCATTCAAATACGTGGAGCACGATGCCAAAGGTTACCAAGTGGAACATCGCAAACACAATGACCAGCACGAGAGTTACGCATGTGACCTTCGATCTTACGAACTATATGAAGGACAAGGTATCCAAAAATCAAGAGATGTTTGGATTTGTGCTTTATCAAAGCGAGCAAGGGGATCAAAACACCACGCATTGGCGTAAATATCGTTCCGGATGGACGGGAAATCATCCCACACTCTCGATCCTTTTCTATCCTGATCTGAAAACAGTCACCAACCTCAGGTCCACAAGAACCTCTTCTGAGCAGTGGTTCAAAGAAGTCGCAGGCAAGGCAAACCTTAATGACCGAAACGATTTAGGCAGAGGCAACGTCGAGCTTGATTGGGATCCTGTTACTAACGCGAAAGGGTACCTGATTTATGGCTTTGACGGCACGAATTACAACATTGTGGGAAAAACCGTAGGTGTCAACGCGACGAGCTGGTCAAGTGAGGGTGGCGGGATATTTCCCACAGACACCTCGATAAAAAATCTTAAATCAGGCTTTGACGGCAATTCGTTCATATCGGCATCCACACCGTCAGATGAGTCCTATCTTTATGACACCATCATCAACTATCCCTCCAACTTGATGCCAAATTCCGCCGGTCATCTAGGGGTGGGATTGGTGGTCTTTGATGGAAAGGATATGTATGTCAGAGCAAGACATGGCTATCCGGGATCTCCTAGTTGGGTCAAGTACACACCCAATGGCATGGGATCATCGGCCAATGGTTTTGCGCCGACATACAGCACGGGCAAAAAGATCGCGGCAACCGATGGAATCTATAGCACCAAAACAGCCTTTGCCCTAAACGGTGTGCTTTACGAGGGGCGTGCAATGAGTGTCTCGAACGGGACTGCTACCATTCGTGGTACGGTACTTCGCAACATCACCACTGAAACGGTGCGACATACACTGACCCTATCCAAGCCTCCCTATGACGCAACCACCGGAAACGAGGTGACAGCCGCCAGCAATAACATCATGCTATGCGCTGATGATCATTTTATCTATTCGGGCGCGATGGTAGAGACTTCGGGAAATTTCAAGATACGTGTTTATAACGAGCACGGCACTTGGGTGCGCGATTTTAACGTAAGTCGGTCGGGGCAGAACAGGTACGTGAACTTCTCAGGATTTACAACCGATGGGAAGAATCTTTACTTCTATGATTGGGCAGAGCCCAACGGCACTATCACCAAAGTGTCTCTTGCAACGCGCAAGATCGTTAACCAGTGGTATATGAAAGAGCACGTCTCGCGTCGCGCTATCTCTTTGGCCTATGACAAGGAGCATAATCGTTTTGCGATGGGCAGACTCCAGGAGGGCAAAAGGATATATTTCTTCTCTGGTGTAGGGGTCGATCCTCGCGATAATCCGAATCTTTTATACAGAAAAACCAAGAGTAACGTCTACAACGATTCGACGAACTACTGGTTTCGGGTCGTCCCATATAGTGATTATGAATCTCGGGATGCCTGGGGTGGAGCGCTTGCGCAATTTACCTTTGCAAACCGCACCGCTCGTGTCAGTGATGCTGCGCAAAGAAGCTTCGTGCCGCTTGCATCTGTTGCAGGCGAGGTGTTAGAGGGCTCTCTTGCCGATGCGCACACCAGACTTCGAACCGCGGATCTGGCTGTTGCCACATCTGGTCCTGCTGCGGCACTCACCCGATCGTTTGCATCCGATATGGCACATGTGAGTCCGTATCTGCCTTCGGGCTGGATATTTGGTTTTGAGGCCAACATGAAGGTGAACGGCAGCAATGTCACGTATACGTCTTCGGATGGAACCAGGCATGAGTTCACTTCAATCGGATCCAATACTTTCTTGGCGCCTAACGGCATGAACGCGAAGCTGACCCAGACCTCTTCGCAATACACCTTGGAGTTTGCCGATAAGACGAAAAGGGTGTTTAGCAGGACGAGCGGTCACATGCTTTACGAGGAGGACCATCTCAAAAGGCGCACAACCTATGGTATCGACGCGGATAAGGTGACGATAACCGCTCACAACAATCATCAGATCAAGCTCGAGCGAACCGCAGGCTCCCAGCTCAAGGCGTCCTATTCCACGAATGCGGGAACACGGCAGTTTAGCTATCAGCATAACGGCACTACCTTGTATGTGACAGGATACCCCTCAACGGATGCATCGCTCTCTCGCGTCTATGAAATGTCAGGAAAGAGAATCGTGAGCATCTCATCGGGCGATGATGTCATAGACATTACGCACGCAACAGGCTCTATCAGCGCACAGCGAAGCGGTTCTGTCGATGCTCCCCCGCAAAAACATGCGATCACCTACCATCCCACCGGATCAAATGATAATCCGAACTTTAAGAAGACCACCTATGAGCGTGGGACCTTAGATACCCAACGTGGATTCAAGGGTGGTTATGAGAAGACCGAGTACTATATCAATCCGGCCAAACAGGTCGTATGGTCAAGTATCGCACCATCACAAGACGCAGATGGCTCCACTGGAGTCTATATCGAATACGATGCGGAAAACAATGTCAGAATGACGCAGGCACCGACCGTACTCAAATTGACCAAGACCACTTCGAGCGTGAAGGGAAAGGGTCCGGGTGACAAGTTCATCCAAGAGCAATTTACCTATGATGGAAAAGGCAACCTGATCAATACCACCGATGCAAGCGGAGGGTACACGCAATACTTCTACAACGCCAAAGACGAACTCATAAAACTGATCGATCCGGCACGAAGCGTGTCTTGGTTTGCTTATGACAGCCAAGGAAGGCTTGTGGTCACCGAGCAACTTGTGGAAGGATCGGGCAGAAAGGGTAGGACCGAATTCACGTATGATTCCGCGCACAATCTGACACAGATGCGCAGAGCGATCTCCCAATCGGGTACCACTTTTACTTGGGAGACCACTCAATACTCGAATTTCGCCGATAATGGAGCTGCGCA
>Ga0209737_10002015_pt1 | contig 14290 bp, 11 predicted proteins | sample TergutCu122P3_FD_187284 | JGI IMG/M metagenome (GOLD analysis project Ga0209737, IMG submission 187284) | Cubitermes ugandensis P3 segment gut microbial communities from Kakamega Forest, Kenya - Cu122 P3 (SPAdes) (version 2) | ecosystem: Host-associated > Arthropoda: Insects > Digestive system...
CAAAGGATCGGCGCCCATTTTGGAAACGGGAATACCACTCAAATGTCTTTGATCGACTTAGGCAGGACTCTCCGAAAGCTGCTTGCAACATTTCGTACGTTTCAGCACCAGTTTTCCCAAGACGGAAACAGAAATCGATGCACACACGCTGCTGAACTTTCTTCTCCATCGTGAAATGCGACGCACACTGTGGGTAGACGTTCACTTACAGGCTTCCACAGAGCGAATGTGGGGAGATAACGGCTTCCGGTTTTGCACATACACTTGCACAGAGTTGCCACGTGTCCCATACTGTTGCCACTTCTCTACGTATTATAGTTTCCCGGAAAAAATCAGACCCGGAATTAAATGACTAGCCCTTGTATAGAACTGTAATATTGCCCATTGTTCTGTAGGGGCGTGAAACTTGGTCGCTGACATTGAGGGAGGAACGTAGGCGGGGGTATTTCAGAATAGGGTTTTTAGGAGAGTATTTGGGTCTAAGAGGGACGAGGTAACAGGGGAATGAAAAAAATTACATAATGAAGACCTTTGTGTTCTGTACTCCTTGTCGAGTGTGGTCCGGGTGGTAAAATCGAGTAGAATGCGATGGGCGGGTCATGTGGCGTGTATGGGGGAGGGGAGAGTGGTGCACATGTTTCTGGTGGGTAAACCGGAGGGAAAGAGACCATTGGGGAGACCCAGACGTAGATGGTAGGATAATATTAAAATGGAACTTCAGGTAGTGGGAGGGCTTTGTGGGGATGGATGAAGTTGTCTCAGGATAAGGACAGGTGGCGGGCACTTGTGAGTATGGTGATGAACCTTCGGATTCTGAAAAATGCGGGGAATTTCTTGACTAGCTGCAGAAACAGTTAGCTTCTCAAGAGGGATTCTGCCCATGTTGTAAGTAAGTTGCCACTGCGATCACTGCGGTGTCTCAAGGCGTTTTGTGGTTTTACGCAGTAATCCAATCAGTGTTGTGGTAATGCCTGTAGACAAATAGCGACGGCTATTTATCGTTCGCAACTCTGTCGTTGACATGTGTAGACTGTGTAGTTGGGACAGCGTGGTTAACTGACACAAGAAAACGATCAGTAATTAGAAGACTGATGTTCTAAATGCATGTCTGAAATGGTGCTGTGGTAGTCGTTTGTTCGTTTTTGGTCGTTGGAATTTTTGAGCGGAAGGCCTAAAGCGAGTTTTGTACATTCACATTGATAGGGGATTGGCGGACGAAACAACGGTTATCCTCCCCTTGCTGTGTCACGTGCAGAGTAGGTCTGTCCGTCTGCTCTGCTAGGGTTTTTATCGGACCAACACCAATAAATTTCTAACTTCGCTTCACTTTAAAATGTCTTTTTGAACGACGCATTCAATGTCTGTGACTGTATGGCATCTAAGGACGGCGTGTTTAGTGAGTAATTAATTGGAGAGGATGTGGAAGGAGGCGATGATATCTTTCGGGCACGGGTGGCTTGAATCAGGAGTGCCAACCGTTGAACGGTACGTTCCGTTAGAAGCAGTCGTACCACACGGAAGTAGAATGGGTCGAGTTGGGCTAGTGTGTGACCTTGACCTTTGACTTGATCTATGACAATGTGAGACGTAATTCCCCTATCACCTGCCTATTAGCTGGTGACGTAATCACGATATAAATTCCCTCTGTGACCTTTGACATTCACCCGCCCCTGCCAGCCATGTGTTGGGCTCTAGCGTGGGTAGATCCCCCCGCTGGGCGCGCGCTATGTTTTTTGGTTTTTTGGTGCGCTGGCTTTGCATCTGGCAGGCCGCGCCAACTTGATTATGAGGTTGAACTCTACTGTTTAATGAAGGTTTTCTTCAGGCACGCGCCGGATGTTTGGCTAGCTGCTCCTTAACCATTTGACGTCATAAGGAGATGACTCACTATGTTAACCCTGTTGTAGTTATGTGGTGTGTGTTCAGAATATAGGCGTAATGCGCGCTATGCTCTCGTACGGCTGCTGTGTTTGCCCCGCAGTCGGCCTTCGCGCTAGCTTGGCTATGAGATTGAACTTTACCATTTTAATAATATTGCGGGGAATAATGGTTTTCTTCAAGCATGCGCTGGACTTTTGGCTAGCTGCTCCTTAACCGTTGACGTCATAAGGAGGTGACTCACCATGATAACCCTGCTGTATTTTTTGTGGGTATGTCGGGGGGGAAGTAAAGCCGTAGGTCCCATGTCGTAGATTTCCGGCATGTAAAAGATCCCTAAATGGCGTTGAAGTCATTTCGGCAAATTTACCGGACAACATTCTCGTCCACAGTTCCACCTTCCGCCGCTAGGATCTCTCGCGTCTTGACGGACGTGGAGACACCTGGTGGCGAAAGTGGGAACGTCTAAACGCAGGGGGAAGCAATGGCAAACTACCCCTAATCACTTGCCCAGAATGCAGCGTACCAGAGCCATACCAGTCGCCTGACTGAGCTCTGGTCTCTGCCCATACCGGCCCAAGGGCTAAATACCTATAATAATAATAATGTTCAGAAATAAAGTTAATGCGCGCGCTTTCGGCCAGCTGCCATGTTTGCCCCGCGGAGGTGACTTGCCATGATAACTCCGTTGTAGTTCTGTGGGTATGAGTGTTTAGAAATTCGTGGCCTTTACATGGTCTTCCTGTATCATTTAATTACAAACATGAGGTATTTAATTGTTATGGTAGAACGTGTTATTTTAGCTGAACGTGATTCTGACGGGAAGAGTTATAGGACGTGTTAATTACTCGAAACAGGATGTGTGTTTAAGTAGAGAAAGAGAGAGCACATTCAACTACAAAAGGAATGTGATATTCACTCGAACGTGAGAATGCGTAGTTTTATGATTTTGCTAAGACGCTGTTTATGTGAATAGATTGAGCGTTTATAACGGCACGGTTTTTTACCTGCGTGTGACAAAGAACAGAGTTTGTTATCCTATGCTGGTGACAAGTCATGTGCACGTGTGTTTGTCAGGTGTTCAACTCTCACCTTACAACTAAAGGATTACTCTACCAGATACTCTGTCTGTTTTACGCGTGTTATAAGTAAGGAGTGTTTATTTTCATATTTTTTAACAAGAGAGTGTGTGTGGAAGAGAGAGAGAAATGGTTCTTGACACAAACGCTGTAGATGTTTAATCCGACTTACGCGCTAATGTATCGGTGAACGAGCTGTTGGGGGTTGAATTTCTTCACAAAAATTAGCTTGTTTGGTGGTTTTATTAAAAGAAATTTGTTACGATGCATAGACATGTGAATGTTAGAAACATCGTTATGGTATTTGCTATGCGTTTATTTTGCTGTATCGTGTGTCGAAGCTAGTGAGCATCTGAAGGTGGTATAGAATATTTAGAAGTTCGGTGCTGGCTTCGGTGTATTATATAGACGTTTCACGCTCTGCTCCATTGCGTTGTATGTGTTATAAAATTAATTATGTTCCATCTCGAGTGGTGTTTGTAATTTAAACCGTAGCGATATTTTGGGTTTTAGTGTTACCTTGATAATTTGGTAATAGAGGTCGGCACAGGAACATACATACACTTACCATGAGAATGTTTTTTTCACATGTAGCTTATGTTGTGACACTAGGTGTTTACCTGTAAAAATTGAGTGTACTTAAATACTCGGACGTGTTTGAAAGGTAATGGGTGGAGGAACTGCCCGAAATACGTATAGGGTTTCTTGATAAAAATTAGTGCGCCAGTCGTCTTTATTAAAAGAAATTTGTTACGATGCATAGACACCTGAACATAAAGAAACGTCATTATGTTATTTGGTATGCTGTATCATCTATCGAAGCTACTTAGTATCTGAAAACGGCATAGACCGCCTACCCTAGTGCGCTGTATGTGTTAATGGTGTTATAAGTTAAATCATGGCGAAAATTACTCTGACAATTTGTAGACAAATCAACAGCTAAAGTTTGGGTAATAGAATGCAATACAGGAAGTGGTACACAGTGGTGATAAATCCTTAGCTTGCTTGGGAAGGAAATAAGCTACAACGGTAGAAGATTTTGATTTTGATATGTCCTATTTATTCATAAGAAGGATAGCATGAAAAAAAATATTTCCTAGTTTAGAGGACCTTGCGTGCTTCCGTTAGAAACTTAAACGGTTGAATTCTGTGTATAGAAATATTAGTTGTTTACTGTAAGAGTTATACTATGTGGACAAAATCCATATATCTAATGGTACATACATCTGCCGTTAGATTAAAAGCGACTGGCGTATGGCGACACCGTTGGTGGAGTCAGGGCGCTACAAGTAGGAAGGTCGTGGGATCGTTTCTCGGCGGTGTCACCGAGTTTTAATTGACATAATTCTTTCAGTTATACTATGACAACCTTTAACAGAATCGTGTGTTGGGAACATTCTTAGGTTAAAGGCTGCCGATGCGTAGGACTGATAACTTTACTACTTTCACGCGCTGGTTGTCTTGAAATCTGGAGCTAGAATTTACTGATGGTTTAAAATTCCGACTAACCACACACATGTTGGCGAGGTTAGTGGGGTCGGTGCGTTACAAGTGAAAGATAATAAGAGTTTCAATTGATATAATATTTTCGGCCTCACTACGGTGCCGAGGTTGACTTGGCCTTTAACATTTCCAAGGTAGAAGCGACTGGTGCATCTACTGTCCTGAACGTCTTAGCGATTTTAAATTCTGTGCTATAATAATCATATCTAGAAAAGAGGAGTGAATGTGGGAAAGATATAGAGTAAATCATGTTTATTATTACATTCAAATGTAGCTATAATAAGTCGAACCTCCACAACACCCCCCGAGTGATGATAAAATCTCATATATTACAACTATAATAAAGTGATTCGTAATTAAGCGAAAATTTATCAATAGGTATTTCCAAATAAGACTTCTCGCCTCTTAAACTTTACAGAAACTTGCGTGTGTGTATTGTAGCTAGCAATGGTGTCAATGTTCGGTTAACAACACTGTGGATACATGCAGTACAGAAGATGGTGAGAGAGCTCTTGTCTGATGTTAGATGGTTTTAAATGACAGCCACGGCGCAGTGTTAGTGATGTACGTGACATTTTCTTTATTTAGTGTATAAAAGTGAGCTTCACACTTGTTCACGACGCGCATGTTGGACGTGAGATCGTGTTGTTTGCCGTTTTGAATTATTACACAGAGATATGCAGCAGAACGGGATATGTTATTAGTCATCTACCTATCACGTACACCTGGCATTATTTCTCAACGGTCGCACATGTTGACGTGTTATTAATCATTCGTCTGTTTTTAAACTATTTCACAAAGCTTGATGACGTGTTATTAGTCATTCACTTGTCACGTGATTCCGTGTATAAAAGGATGGAGAATCATCCCTAACATCATTCGCGGTCTTGCAGTCGTACTGCTCACATCACCAAGTTATCTTAATTTGTGAAAAATTGAGTTTTGTGTGTACGTGTGTATAATGTCTCGTTACTTTAACGTTCGGAACGAGATCACTCGCCACTAGAGGGGCTTCAACGCCGAGGGAAGAGAGCTAAGTGAGGTAAACTGCACCTCCTCCCTCGAGCACGGCGGCCGGACTTTTCGCGGAAAGTGTGGACGCGTTGTTTGAATATTCTTTGTGCGATCTTCAACCGAGTGATATGGTGGGAATGTCAATCCACAATGCGGACAATTAACAGGACAGACCGATCGGGCTGAATTTCATGAGGAGGGATCAGATTTCGCAGGATATTCTGCGGAGAGTGTTTGATAAAGTTACTCAATCAAACGCTAGATACCAGGCTCTGGATACTCTCACACTTCACGTGCATTCAGTCGGGATGCCTGTAGGTTTTGGTAAGGCGGAAACGTCCACGATGGCTCATCTCAAACGAAGCATAGTGCAAGTGAAGGCCAAAGAAAATTGTCTGGCGTATGCGTTGGTGATTGCTGTAGCTCTAGTGACGAACGATCCCAATTACAAATCCTATAGACTGGGATGGAAAATCTTGCCCAAAGTCCGAGAGTTGCTGCAGGCGTCGGGCGTCGATCTCAGCAGAGGAGGTGGAATCCCGAAGTACAGGCTTTCCAGCGCCATCTATCGCAGTATAGAATAGTGTGTATTCAGGTCTTCGGTGTGACATCATGTTTGACGGCCAGGTAGCCACACCGCAGAGGATTAACCTCGTGTATGACGACCAACATTATCAGGTGATCACTATCCTGACGGCAGCTATGGCAAAAGGATAAGTGTGCTCTGCGTGTAACAAGGGTTGTAGGAGAGGCGCGGATCACAAGTGCGACGTATCGTGCGATTCCTGCTCAGCCATTCCTCGCTGAATGCAGTACAATGATAGTATCCCCTGCGGCGAGTGTAACAAATTTTAGAAACGCCGTGTGCTTCGAAAATCATAAACAGTTGAAAATATCGGACAAAACTGTGTGTGAGGCCAAGAAACGGTGTCGTGAGTTCGTTGTTATGAAAGGGAGAGACCACGAATGTAATAAACGGTTCTGTTCACAGTGTCTGAAGTACAGGGATTTCGGGCATCAATGTAACATGTCCCCTCTTTCAAAGCCCCGCGTAGTGACAAAGTGTTGTATGTGTTCTATGATTTCCAAACCACGCAAGACAAAGTGCAGCGACGCTTCGTACGAATATGTGTCAAATTTAGTGTGAGTGCTGCAATTTTGTGCCTTGTGCGAGGATGACTCCGATATGGATGTGGGCTGTCGTAGGTGTGGAAAGAGGAAACACAGTTTCTGGACCGATCCGGTTGGTGATTTAATGTCCTACACTTTCAAATCCAGACCGTTGGCCGACAGGATCGTGGCCATTGCCCACAATGCTAAGGGGGTTGAGCTCCTCTTTGTATTGAACCCTCTGGCGCGGATGAAATTTCTGCCCGAACTCCTCATCATGAACGGTCAGAAGGTCATGTGTTTAAAAGTGCAGAACGTCACGTGGCTGGACAGTCTTAATTATCTTGCCATGCCACTGAGAATGTTGCCAGAGGCATTCGGTTTTACGGCCCAGAAATCGTGGTACCCCACCTGTTCAACACTACGTCGAACATGAACTATGTAGGTCCCGCGCCCGATGTCTCGTACTACGACATAGATCATATGCACGAGTCCGAAAGAAAGAGTTTCTGTCTTCGTACGAGAACGTCGTGAAGAAAGAAAAGTTCGACAACTGGCTAGTGCTAGAAAGCTACTGCAAAGCCGATGTGACGGTGCTGCGAGAAGCGTGTCGCACGTTCCGAAAACGCTTTCTACAGATGGGGATTATAGAAGTGTTTCTCGAAAGCATGACAATAGCATTGACCGGTAATAAAGTCTTTCGAAAAAAATTTCTCCAATCAGAAAGAAACTGTTTAATTCCCGTACGAGGTTACACAGAAAATAGAAAGCACAGCAAAAAGCCATCGCCTCGTTGTTGCTCCAAGAGAGGAGGACCGGCAAGAGGATTCCACACGGAAGAAACGGTAAGGAGCGCCGGCTGCCCGAACTACAGAATATACGTGTAGACGGCCTCTGCGAGGAGACGCGCACCGTCTTTGAGTTCAACGGATTTTACTTTCACGGACATACATTCCTGCCGTTTAGAGACTCGCGTATCGCGTGTGGAGGTTGCACCCTAGCTGAGAGGTACGAACAAATCATTTCTCGCTTGGAGCGAGTAAAGAAGTCTGGATACCCGTTCGTAGTGCAATGGGAGTGTGATTTTGAGCCTCTCGAAGATGTGAGAATGAATGAACACCTACCCCTGACAACGAGAGATGCCCTGTATGGCGGAGGCACCGAGGCCATGCCCATACATTGTAGAGTTAAAGAAGGCGAAGAAGCGATAGGGTATGTAGACGTAATTAGCCTCTATCCGTGGGTTTGCAAATACTTCAAGTTCCCCCTCGGTGATTCCACGGTCCACCTAGACTGCGGGGATGTACAAGCCCTGCTCGCGAAAGGATTAGTGCGATGCGCAGTGCTACCACCCAGGGACTTTTATCACCCGGTGCTGCCATACAGGTGCAACGGCCGCCTATTATTCTGTTTGTGTAGGACGTGCGCCAAGTAAGGCTCAAGGGCGGTGCTGTCACGAGACGGTCTTGGAGAGGGCTCTGACCGCCACTTGGGTTATGGAAGAAGTGAGGGTCGCTGTCCAACACGGTTACACTGTACTCAAAATACACGAATTTTACAAGTACGAGGTAACAATACGACCCGAAAACCGGCGAAGGAGGGCACTTCGTCCAATATATCGACACGTTCCTCAAGCTTAAGGCGGAGGCCAGCGGCTATCCGGGGTGGGTGCAGGGGCCTGAGGATGAAGACCGGTACGTCCAGTTATTTAGAGACAGTGAAGGCATCGAGCTCGATAAGAATATGAGCCACAAGAACGCTGCCAAGAGTGGGTTAGCCAAACTCTGCCTCAATTCCTTCTGGAGAAAGTTTACGGAATCCAGTAACAGACCTCAGACTAGGCTGATTACAGACCCACAGGTTCTCTACCGATTCCTCGTCACACCCGGTATAGAACTAACCAACCTGTCGTTTGCCGGCGAAGAGGTGGTGTGGGTCATGTGGAGGTACGTGGAAGAGGAGAACATGTCAGTACTTCGTCACACCAACGAATTTATCGGCGCCTATGTTAAAACGGGGGCACTTCTCAAACTGTACACGTACCTAGACGCATTGAAAGAGAAGGCCCTGTACTGCGATACCGATTCAGTAATTTATATACAGAAGTGTGGGCAACCTCCAGCTGTGACCTGCGGAGATAAGTTGGGAGATATGACGAGCGAACTTGGGCCTGATGAATACATTTCAGAGTTTGTATCGGGCGGGCCTAAGAACTACGCTTACAAAATTGTGAATGCCGAGACAGCGGCAAAGAAGACGGTATGTAAAGTGCGCGGTATCACACTCAATTATACCGCGTCTCAGCTCGTCAAATTTCAGAGCATTAAGGATATGATCCTGTGCGCCGATGTCAAAGACGTTATTACGGTTCGCACTGAGCGGGAGATAAAACGCAATTTGAGAATGTGCGACGGTAGTGTCCTCTGGTGCAGACATGGTGACTGTAGTGTCAGAACCCGAAGAGAAAATATACCGAGCATCGTTTCACAAGCGCAGGCGTCTAGACGATTTCGACTCGCTCCCCTTCGGGTGTATAAAGGACGAGCATGGAGGTTCCACCTCTCAGTGTGTCATGAACGTTTTCACTTGATCTGCGGACGTAGTGGTTGTGGTAAGACGTCATTCTGTGTTCGTTTAATCGCTAATCTAAACAGACTGTACAGTGCCGGATTTTCGTGATATCGTGTGGTGTTTTAGTGAAGACACAGCCATTCCTCGCGTACAGTTGGCCAGTGCCGGGCGACGGATCATCTATCACAGGGGTATCCCGGATTTCGAGAATGCGTGTAATGTTCCAAGACTAGTAGTGCTGGACGATCTTCTGAACGAAGCCTATTCGAGGGAGTGTGTGAACTCTTTACCAAAGGCAGTCATCACAGGGACATCACTGTAATATCACACAGAACCTGTTCCACCAAGGACGTTTCAGCAGGGACATATCGCTAAATGCAAAATACCTGGTCGTTTTCAAAAACGTGCGTGACAAGTACCAGTTTGCCAAACTCGCCAGACAAGTGTACTCCGAAGACAACAACGGACTGTACGAGAGCTATCTGGACGCTACGCGAACCCTGCACGTTTATCTCATCGATTTCGCACAGGATACCGACGAACGTCTTCGATTCCGAACTCATATATTCCCCACAGGAGTGACGGTAATTTACGCTGCAGTAGGCTATGAAAAGGTAACGGTCGAATTTTCACCTCTTACAAACGCTCGTCAGCGTCGCCACGACTGAGAAAAGCCATCCTCGAGAATTCGAACAAGGATCTGGTGCTGGGCATAGCCGAGTTGGCACTCAACGTCCTAAACGGGAACTGTAAAATTTCCAAGATAAGTGTCGATCGGTTACGCAAACACAATACCGACCTTCGACGCCTAGTCGACAGCGGGATCGCTCGTCGCAAGAAGAAGAAGCCGATTGTGCAACGAGTAGTGTTCCTGCACTCTCTACTGACGGCGTCGCTGTCGGTTCTACCTAGTCTCATACAACTGCAAAAATTTTGCGGAAATTACTGCTTGTGTCGCCCGAATATGTTGAACGGCTCCGACGCCGTGATGATGACGTCGACAAGGAAGCTCATAACGAGAGACGAAACATGCGCTGTTTGTTGAAGAAAAAGAATGCGCATCCTAATGATAGGTGTGTCAAGTTACGAGATTTGGAGGTCCCGCAACCCAGACGGGCTCAAAAAAAGGCGGTCCCCACCCATCTACTCTGTAGGGCAGACAGTGGGAATAAGCAAGGACAAGAAGCAATTCGCCAAAGGATTCGAGCAGAACTGGACGCTCGAGGTGTTTAAGATTTTGAAGGTCTTGCGCAGGTCGCCTCGACACCTGTACGAATTAGAGGACTTGCTTGGCGAATCGATAGACGGGCAATTATACGCCGAGGAACTCACTCCCGTCAAGATCTCTAAGAAGACCGAGTACCTAGTGGATAAAATACTAGACTTGCGCGTTAGACGCGGCAATCGCGAGCATCTCGTCAGGTGGAGAGAATATGGCCTGGCTTTCGACAGGTGGATCCCCGCTTCCAATATCAGCCTACGACGATGACGTTCTACCGCACTCTATTGAGCGACGCGTCACGTGACCTATATCTGGATAACACCATCGCGAGGTTCCGGGTTGGACTGCCAAAGCCTGTGGAGCTGTTAAATTGTGCCTGGGATGTCGGGCTGTGCGAATTAGACTACCACACACCCGAGTCCGAAAAGGAACTACAACCCATCTTCGTGAACTGCGATCTGATCGGGCCGCAGATGGTGGGGGACACACTCGCTCGTTGTCTCCGCACCGTCCAATACCCATCTCTCGATGGACATCACATTTTCGATAAAATGTATTACGTTCCTCTTGAGAAAATGAACTTTCATACACTGGCCATAGAAGTGCTGACCAATCTAGGCGCTCTAGTCCCATTTCCAGACAGCGCGAAACCCCTGGTGGCGGTACTTCATTTTCATCGGCGAAGCCATCGCATAAAAATACACGGTCTTTAAGATGGCGTCCCGCATACGGACATGGACTCTCTCGCCGACTGCTACATACATCAAGGAGGAAGAGGCGGCGGTAACGAACACCTGGACGATCTCTTTGGACCCGTGTACGTTGGCAGTCCCTACGTGCAGCAAGGACACGGCATCGGTAGTTTTCTCGCCGGCCTATTTCGCTCCCTGAAGCCTCTGGCCATCCGTGGCGCTTGTGCCTTGGGCGCGAAGCACTCTGTACGGGGGCCCAGATTCACACGGATATTGGGAACAAACAACCCGACACGAAGGTCAATGATATTGTTGCCGATCGTTTGGCTGAGTCGGTGCAGAGACTAGTAACCAGACTCAGCGGCGGTGGAGGGTCGAAGCGAAACAGAAAGACGTCTAACACTCCTCCGAAGAAGAAAAAGAAAGCTCCGATTAAGAAGACGGTATAAAAAGGGACATGTTCTCGTAACCGTTCTCATTCTACTTCTGGACGGAATGGCGTGCACAGCGCTAAGATCCTAGTTCGACATATTTGCCAGGAGGCCCGTGCAGACAGCGGTGCTATCTTTTCGAGTCACGCACTACAAACCCATTGCGTCGGTGGATTAATCCGATCTCGAGTCGTCATACCCGGCTATGGCGAAACGTACGTGGATCTGGACATTCATATGTCGGTGCGAGGGAAACTAGTGGCGCTAGACGGTTCGGCGCTGGACCCTGCAGATAACACTACCGTGGTTAACAATCTACTCCACTCGCTCTTCAGTCAATGCAACGTTACCCTAAACGGAGTCTCGGTTTTCGTCATCCAAGGATCTCTACAACTGCAGGGTGTACTTCGAGACTCTACTCACGCACGTGCACGACGCTTCGCAAAGTCATCTCACAAGCGCATTGTGGCATTCGGATGAAGGAGATTTTTTAGCCCACAACCCGCCCAACGACGCCTCGAATCGAGGCTACCAGGCCAGGTGGAAGATTACGAATAAGAGTGCCGAGATCGAAATGTACGTGCGCGTTCACGGCGACCTGTTTAACGTGCCCCGATTACTTCTGCGCCGCCTCTACTTTCTCAACTCCGATCGTTCCAAGTACGTCTGCCTGGGCTTCTACCCAAACAGGGGCTACCGGGCATTCTTCGAGCTGGGTGGGGTAAGGCATGCGCTAGTAGTCTTGCCTCCATCTCTCATCCCTTCACTGGCATTTCATCTACCTAAAGTGTGCAATCATCTGCTCAGAGGTGAACAATACAAGTGCAACGAGATGTTCCGGACATAGACCGTCGCCGAAAACTCGTCCAAGATCGTCCTCGATCACTCGTCCATTACACTCAGGCTACGCGAACTCGAGTACCTAGTGCTAAATCTCACTACGCTAGCGAATCAGATGGCGCGGTATAGGCTAGCGGAAGCCGACGTATCAGCGTACGTGCAGATTGCTGTGGGAGCAACGTCCTTCGTTTCCCCTAAAGATTCATCATGTCTGTATGTGCCGTATGACGTACGTTTCGTAGAGATCAATAAATATGTGTTTCCATGACTCTCTGAATCATAGAATAATAAACAAAAAAACAGATACCTATGTGTGCGCCATTAGACATTTATGTATGTGTAAGGAAGTTTTGCCTCATTTTAACCAATAAAATTTACTGTAAAAACATTTATTCCTTTTCTTATTGTCAGTGCATCGCTAACTTCCTCACCTAACTCCCACAATACGCGCGCATTAAGTTTATTTCTAAACACTGCAACAAGGTTAACATAACGAGTCATCTTATGATGACAATTGTCGAGGAGCAGCTAGCCGAAAGTCCGGCGCGTGCCTGAAGAAAACCTTTATTCCCCACAATATTATTAAAACTTTAGAGTTCAACCTCATAGTCAGGTTAGCGCGGTAGCTGGCTGCGGGGCAAACGTGGCAGCTGACCGATAGTGCGCGCATTAACTTTATTTCTAAACATACCCAAAAAAAATACAACAGGTTTATCACGGTGAGTCACTTCCTTATAACGTCAACGGTTAAGGAGCAGCTAGCCAAAAGTCCGGCGCTTGCCTGAAGAAAACCATTATTAAAATTGTAAAGTTCAATCTCATAGTCAGATAAGCGCGGCAGCTGGCTGCGGGGCAAACATGGCAGCTGGCCGAAAGCGCGCGCATTAACTTTATTTCAAAACATACCCACAAAAAATACAGCAGGGTTGTCATGGTGAGTCACCCTTTTATGACGTCAACGGTTAAGGTGCAGCTAGCCAAAAGTCCAGCGCGTGCTTGAAGAAAACCATTATTCCCCGCAGTATTATTAAAATGGTAAAGTTCAATCTCATAGCCAAGCTAGCGCGACAGCCGGTTGCGGGGCAAACACAGCAGCCGGCCGAGAACATAGCGCGCATTACGCCTATTTTCTAAACACACACCACAGAACTACAACAAGGTTAACATAGTGAGTCATCTCCTTATGACGTCAAATGGTTAAGGAGCAGCTAGCCAAAAGTCCGGCGCGTGCCTGAATAAAACCTTCATTAAACAGTAGAGTTCAACCTCATGCTCAAGTTAGCGCGGCCTGCCTGTTGCAAAGTAAGCGCACCAACCAACCAAAAACATAGCGCGCGCCCAGCGGGGGGTTCTACCTACGCGAGAGCCCAACACATGGCTGGCAGGGGCTGGGGAATGTGTCATAGGTCACAGAGGGAATTTATATCGTGATTACGTCACCAGCTAATGGGCAGGTGGTAGAGGAATTACGTCATACATGTGTCACAGATCAAGGTCAAAGGTCAAGGTCACACACTAGCCCAACTCGGCCCATTCTACTCACGGACATTCTATTGTGAGATGTACTGCAGCTGTTTTGTTCCCCCAGAGCAGGAAATTGCTGGCCATGTCGATACACAACAGTGGGTAAAGCAGCTGTTTTGTGTATCTGCCGGCACACAGCATGTTGGAGTTCCAGCGGGAAATTGTTGGTGTTTGTAGCGTACAGTCTGTTGAAAAAACAAACTATGTGCAGTTGTGACAGAGCGTGCAGAACTGAGGTTCGATCGCAGTACCGACCTCTACAGCCGAACAAACGGGCAGGCAGGGGCGTATTTAGGCCTAGGCAGACTAGGCAGCTGCCTAGGGTGGTAGATGTGAAGGGAGGCTTCTAAGCTGTCAAAGTTACTAATTATTACCACCCCCTTCCATTCACTTACAGAGCGATATTCAATGAATGTAGATGGGAAT
>Ga0209737_10002016_pt1 | contig 14280 bp, 10 predicted proteins | sample TergutCu122P3_FD_187284 | JGI IMG/M metagenome (GOLD analysis project Ga0209737, IMG submission 187284) | Cubitermes ugandensis P3 segment gut microbial communities from Kakamega Forest, Kenya - Cu122 P3 (SPAdes) (version 2) | ecosystem: Host-associated > Arthropoda: Insects > Digestive system...
CCCAGATGAGAAAATGGGCGGTTTGTGAAAAAAATGCGCCCTCCAAAGGGACACAAAACCGCCTGGACGGACTTTTGAGAAGCCACCTTTAAAAGAGCGCCTTTTTAAAAAAACATAGAAAGCAACAAAGCAAAGCGCAAAAAAACATTTGTTTGGGTGTTAACAAGAGTTTGCGGGTGGGAAGCCTAGCTTGTTGATTAAATTCGACTAACTTCTGAATGAATGAACACACAGTAGGCACGCCGTTCGCAATAGGAATGACTAATGGCAGCTTCGCTTCACTTAACCCAGGTTAACCACAAGCCAAAGGCATGCATTCACTGTGGTAGCCCCATCCCTTTGGGTGCAAAAAATGCGCAATTCTGTTGCGTTGGGTGTGAGGCTGTTTATCAAATTTTACATTCAGAGAACCTTTCTCTTTTTTACACGCTGGCAGACAGCCAAATCCCTCCAGCTGCAGTGCCTTCTATGCAAATACGCAGCCACACTTGGCTGGAGGTTTTGTTAGAGAAGGCGACTCAAGTGGAAGGCCCGCTTTGTTCCATGGAGTTGGACGTGCAGGGCATTCATTGTTCCGCTTGTGTTTGGTTGCTGAATGAGTTGTTTCGCAGGCAAGAGGGTGGAAAGAAGCTGGTGGTGAATCCTGCTTTGGGCAAAGTCCAGCTTGTTTGGGCTCGTGGCCTGTTTAACATCCATGGCTGGATAAAATCCGTAGAGCGTTTTGGCTATCGTTTTGGAGCGCCGCGCAAGCAGGCTGAGGAAAAGTTTTCGTCGGGGTTTTTCCGCTTAGGCGTGTGCATCAGCATTTCGATGAATGTGATGCTGTTTTCAGCAGCGTTTTATTTCGGCATGTCTCCAGCGGACGGGGCCTTGTTCCAAGCTTTCACCTACCTCTGCATGGGCTTAACAACCCTTGTTGTGTTTTATGGAGGCTGGCCTTTTTTCCATTCCGCCATTGCGAGTTTGCGCAGCAGGCTTTTGCACTTGGATGTGCCCATTGCTTTGGGCATTTTTCTTTCTTATTTCTTTTCCCTGGTGCAATTCAGCCAGGGGCGGGGCGATTTGGCCTATTTGGACACCCTCAATGTTTTCGTCACGCTGATGCTGACAGGGCGTTGGTTGCGCCAGCGTGTATTGGAGAAAAACAAGCGTTTTCTTTTGGAGGATGCGGGCTCTGAGAATTTCTGGGTGAGGGTGAAGGCGAGTGAATCCATCCGTCTGATGCGTGCGCCGCAGATTCGAGAAGCGGACACGCTTTTAATCGCGCCTGGGGATGTTGTCCCCGTCAATCTCTCTTTGTTGTCCACGCAAGCTCAGGTTTCGACCGATTGGATAACGGGAGAACCTGAGCCGCGGTGTTTGTCTCAAGGTGAAGTGGTGATGGCAGGCAGCATCAATGCGGGGAACACAGCATTGCTGGGGAGTGCTTTGAGTCATTTTGCGGATTCTCCCTTGGTTCCTTTGCTCCGGCAGACTTTGCCGGGCAAGGGGGGCTATTCTCATTTGTTGTTTTGGAATCGCCTCTCTCGCGCGTGGGTGGCAGGTGTTTTGGCGGTGGCTTCCTTGGGTTTTGTTTTGTGGGTGGGGGCGGGGTTTGACAAAGCCATTAACGTTGCCGTTGCCTTGCTTGTGGTGACGTGCCCCTGTGCCATAGGCATTACCATTCCCCTGGCCTATGAGCTTACCCAATCCGCGCTGAAGAGGCGCGGTTTTTATATACGCAGCGGAGACTTGTTAGATCGTTTGACGCAGGTGAAAAAAGTCCTGTTTGACAAGACAGGCACGCTGACTTTGGGGCGCCTGGAGCTCAAAGCCCCGCAAAAGCTTTGGCAGATGAGTGCAGAAGCCCGCCATGTGCTTTACAACCTGGCCTCGCGCTCAAGTCACCCTGTCAGCATGTGCATTGCGGCTGCGCTCGAAGGGATGGAGCCTGGTTTTGATTTAAACGCGAATGTGCGGGAGGTGTTTGGGCAGGGGGTGGAGTGGCAAAGGGGGGAGGAGCTCTGGCGTTTGGGGCGTGCTTCCTGGGCCATGCCTGCGTTGAATGCTGTGTCTGCCAAAACGACGATTTTGTCGCGCAATGGCGAAGAAGTGGCCTTATTAGACACAACAGAAGTTTTGCGTGTGGATGCGGCAAGCGAAGTCAAAGAGCTTCAGGAGCAAGGACTGGAGGTTTGGATTATTTCAGGAGATGGTTTTGAGCGGACCTACTCATTGGCAGACAGGCTGGGTATTTCGCATGCACATGTTTTGGCCAGTCAGACTCCGCAGCAGAAAGCTGAAGCAGTCCAACGAATTGACGCGATGGATGCTTTATATTTGGGAGATGGAGTCAATGATTCCATGGCGTTTGAAAAAGCATGGTGTGCGGGGACTGTGGCCATAGGCAGTCCTGTCATGCCTGGGAAATCCGATTTTTTTCTCGTCAATGAAGGCCTGTCGGGCATTCAGTCGGCATTGAGTTTTGCGGTGAATTTGAGGCGGCTGAACAAACAAATTCTCGGGCTTTCTTTGGTATATAACGTTGCTGCAGTGGGGGTGGGGTTGTTGGGCTATATGACGCCTGTTTGGGCTGCAATCAGCATGCCCATTTCTTCTTTGGGGCTCATTTTTTTCTGTGTGGTTGCGCTTCGCGACTCCAAAAACCAGAGAGTGGTCAATGGTTTTTTACGAGCACACGAGGTGCAGCTGTGATCATTTTACTTTTGCAGATTTTTGTGAGCCTGATTCTCGTCACTGGAGGGATTATTCTATTTTTTTATTCCGTTCGCCAAAAAGACTTTGAGCATTTCGACAGAATGGCTTTGTTTCCCTTGGAAAAAGACAACGACTCACCGCCGGCCGCGCCGGCATTGCCTTCAAAATCGGAGGAGAAGTAATGCAAACACAACGCATCGAATACGATGATGCCATCGTGAGACGCTTTATATGGGCGTCCATCATCTTTGGTGTTGTCGGCATGTTGGTTGGGCTATTGGTAGCTTGCCAACTTGTTTGGCCTCAATTGAACTTTGGAATTTCGCTGACTGTATTTTCACGGTTACGTCCCCTGCATACAAACGCAGTCATTTTTGCCTTTGTGGGCAATATGATCTTTGCAGGCGTTTATTATTCAATTCAGCGTTTGTTTAAGACACGGCTGGCTTCCGACTTTTTATCCAACCTGCATTTTTGGGGTTGGCAAGCCATTATTGCGGCTGCTGCCGTCACCTTGCCTTTGGGAATTACGCAGGGCAAGGAATATGCGGAATTGGAATGGCCCATTGACTTGGCCGTTGTTGTCATTTGGGTGGTTTTCGCACTCAACTTCTTTTGGACGATGGCCAAGCGCAACGAGAAACAAATTTATGTTGCGGTTTGGTTTTACATTGCCACCATCGTCACCATTGCGGTGCTCTACATCACCAACAACCTGGCGTTGCCGGTGACGCTGACCAAGTCCTATTCCATTTATGCGGGTGTTCAAGACGCTTTGGTGCAGTGGTGGTATGGCCACAACGCCGTCGCCTTTTTCTTAACGACGCCTGTTTTGGGCATTATGTATTATTACCTGCCCAAAGCAGCGGAGCGTCCTGTCTATTCCTATCGCTTGTCGGTAGTTCACTTCTGGGCGCTCATTTTCATTTATATTTGGGCAGGCCCGCACCACCTGCTTTATACCTCGCTTCCTGACTGGGCGCAGTCTCTGGGCATGTTGTTCAGCATTATGCTCTGGGCGCCTTCCTGGGGTGGCATGTTAAACGGCCTTTTGACGCTCAGAGGTGCCTGGCACAAGCTGCGTGAAGATCCGGTTTTGAAGTTTCTCGTGGCCGGCGTCACTTTCTACGGCATGTCGACTTTTGAAGGCCCCTTGCTTTCCATTAAGACAGTCAACGGCCTTGCGCACTACACCGACTGGATTATTGGCCACGTGCATTCGGGTGCATTGGGTTGGAACGGCCTCATGGCTGCGGGTATGTTTTATTGGCTGGTACCGAGGCTTTATGGCACGAAGCTGCATTCTGTGAAGGGGGCGGACCTGCATTTCTGGCTCGCCACCATTGGCATCGTTCTCTACATGGTTTCGATGTGGATTTCGGGTGTCACTCAAGGTTTGATGCTCAGGGCGTTGAACCCGGACGGCTCTTTGTTGCACCCAGACTTTCTTGAAACCCTGGCGGCGATTCAAATTCCCTACCTTGTTCGCGCGCTCGGTGGTGCCATGTATTTTGTCGGGCTTGGCCTCATGTGTTGGAACCTTGTCAAAACGGCATTGTCTGGCAAAGCCGTCACAACCACGGTGGAGGTTGTGGTTGCACCGAAGGAGCCCGCATCTGCGGAAGGGGGCTTGGTTGGAATCCTCCTTGGCAGGCCGCTTGTTTTCTCGGCAGGCATTCTTGTTTTTGTTTTGGCCATTGGTTTTGTGACAAGCCCCATGGTTGCGATGGTCCTCATGGGCGCCATCCTTTTGTTGTCCATCTTCGCTTGGGTAATGAACACGCGAGACAAGAAGGCGGGCAGGAAGTCGTGGTTTGCCATTATTGAAGGGAATGCGCTCGCATTTACGGTGATGACGCTGCTGGCCATTTTGGTTGGAGGTGTGGCGGAGCTTTTGCCAACGCTGCTGATCCACCAGAAATTGCCACAGGGTGCAGGCAAATATCAAACGCCTTATACTGCACTGGAGCTTCAGGGGAGAGATGTTTATGTCCGGGAGGGTTGTTATCTCTGCCATTCACAGCAAGTCAGGCCCTTTTTGGCTGAAACTTTGCGTTATGGCGAGCATTCACGGCTCGAAGAGTTTGTGTATGATCATCCTTTCCAATGGGGCTCCAAGCGAACAGGGCCCGATCTCCAACGAGAGGGAGGCAAGCAACCATCCACTTGGCACTATCAGCACATGTTAAACCCACGTGAGACGAGTCCAAGCTCCAACATGCCCGCCTATCCTTGGTTGGCCGACAACAAAATTGACATAAAGCTGGGGCAAAAGAAGTTGCAGGCCATGCAGAAGCTGGGCGTTCCTTATACAAACGCGCAGATAGATTATGCAGAGATGGATCAGCAGGCCCAAGCGGAGGCCGTCCTGAAGGACATGGGTGCAGACAACATTTCCTGGGACAGTGAGCTTGTAGCGCTGATTGCCTATCTGCAGAAAGTTGGGCGCAGCGAAGGTGTGAAATTCGATGCACCTTCCATGAGAGCAGCTGCTACGCCTGCGAGTGCAACGACAGGAGGGAATTAACCATGTCCAGGTATTTAGAGGGGATGTTGGATTACACCCATTTGCCTTTAATAGGGTTGCTTCTGTTCGTTGGGTTTTTCTTGGCTGTTGTTGTGACTGTGATCTTTGTTCATAAGAAGTCTGATTATACAGATCTGGCTTCTCTACCCTTGCAGGATAAAGGCGAGGTTCAACCATGAGTGAGAAAAATAGAGTTCACCACGTCTATGACGGGATTGAAGAAGAAGACAATCGCCTGCCCAACTGGTGGGTAGCCATCCTGTTGGGAACCATTGTGTTCTCTTTTGGATACTGGTTTGTTTATGAGACAACCCAAACCCTTGCGAGCCCATTGGTTGCTTATGAGGCAGAGAAGAGTGTCATAGCAGCTGCTCAAGCAAAACTGGCAGCAGACATGCCAATGAGCAATGAGTCGCTTTGGGCGATGACCAAGGATGCAGACATTGTTGCGAAGGGCAAGCAGGTGTTTGCGTCCATATGTGCTTCTTGCCATGCCAACGAAGGGCAAGGTTCCATTGGTCCAAACCTGACAGACAAATATTGGATTTATGGCGCCAACCCCATGGACATCATTGCTGCAGTGACGAATGGTTTTGCGGACAAAGGCATGGAGGCTTGGGGGCAGCGTTTGGGGCCGGAGAGGGTGAAGCAGGTGACGGTATTCGTCTTGTCCCTCCGAAACACAAACAAACCAGGGAAAGAACCACAGGGCGATATCATCGCGGAATAGTTTTCATTCTTTTTGGCATCTTTCAGGTAGCGGCATGAATGCTTTCATGCCGCACCTCTTCTGTGCTCACCGCTTGGCCATTCCATATACAGAGGGTTAAAGACAATGCCTGAAGAAAGAAAAGTACCGGCGATTATTTCTTCGATGCGGCCAGACGGCTCCCGCATGATGATTCGCACAGCGGATGTAAAAGGGCGTTTTATTTTCTGGCGCAGGGTTGTGTTTGTTTTGTTGATTGGCCTTTATATCGCAGCGCCGCTGGTGAACATTAACAACAACCCGGCCGTTTTTTTGGATGTTGCGCAGCGTCGGTTTTTTTTGTTTGGAAAAACCTTCAATGCTCAGGACTTTTGGATAGTCCTTCTTTTTGCGTTAACTTTTGTTTTTTCCATTTTGTTGGTGACAGCCTGGAGGGGGAGGTTGTGGTGCGGGTGGGTCTGCCCGCAGACGGTTTTTTTAGAAGCTTTGTTTCGTCCCATTGAGCGTTGGGTGGACGGCTCCAGGGAGCAATGTTTGAAGGCGGCTTCCCGGCCATGGGGTGCGGGAAAAGTTTTCAGGTTTGTTGTCAAGCATGCGCTTTTTTTGTTGATGGCCGCCTTTGTTGCGCATGCTTCCGTCGCGTTTTTTGTCTCCGTCCCGGCCTATATAACGATGATTCAGGAAGGGCCAGCGGCACATTTAAGCCCTTTCATATGGACTGTGGCGCTGACGATTTTGTTTCACTTTAATTTTGCCTGGTTTCGCGAGCAATTTTGCGTGGTGCTTTGCCCCTATGGGCGCATGCAATCTGTGCTGCACGATCAGGACTCCGTCGTCATTTCCTATGACTACAACCGAGGCGAGCCCAGAGGCAAGCTGGCGAAACCCGCACCTGGCGAAGAGGCGCCCAGGCAAGGCGACTGCATTGACTGCAAGAGATGCATTTACGTATGCCCCACGGCCATGGACATACGAGGGGGTTTGCAGATGGAGTGTCTGGCTTGTGCGCAATGCATTGATGCTTGCGACGAAGTCATGACAAAACTCAAAAAACCCATAGGGCTGATTCGCCATGCTTCTCAACAGGAGCTTACCCAAGGGAAGCGGCGTTTCTTTCGTCCGCGAATATTTATTTATGCGGCGGCTATTTTGGTTGCATTCAGCGCGCTGAGTTTTTCTTTGGCAAAGCGGCAATCCTTTGAGTTGCTTGTTGTGCGTCCCTCCGGTTTTGCGCCGTGGATTTTAGAGGGCTCCAAGGTGTATAACCAATATGAATTGCATTTGGTGAACAAGCGACCGGAGATTTCTCCTTACAGTGTTGAGGCGAGTTTTCTTGAGGGGGCGCATATTATTGTAGGGCTTCCCAAAGTGGAGGTGGAGCCTTTTTCCAGCATTCGCATTCCTGTGCGCATTGGTGTTGAGCGTGAGCGTTTGAGGGAAATGTTTTATGGGGAGGAGGAGGGCACGCGTGCAGCCATTCCTCGAGTGCAGATGCGTGTTTTAAACCTGCAGACACAGGAACTCAAAGAAACCAGCGCGCCCTTCATACCTCCGGGGAGGACTGTCCTGCAAAAAGAGATGGGAGAACCCTGACAATGCAAGCCAGGCACCCTCGCAAAGCTCGCATTCTGGTGATAGATGACGAGGAGAATGCGCGCAAAGCTTTGAGGACCATTCTTCTGGAAGAGGGTTTTGACGTAGCGGAGGGGGCGGATGGGGAGGTGGGCTACCGCAAACTCCTGGAGTTTGCGCCGGACGCCGTGCTGTGCGACGTACGTATGCCCCATTTGGACGGCATTTCCTTGCTTCGGCGTTGTCGTGCGGAGGGGTTGGACACGCATTTTATAATGATGACGGCCTTTGGCAGTGTACAGGCAGCGGTGGAGGCGATGCGGGAGGGGGCGGAGAATTACCTCATTAAACCTCTCGACGTAAACACCGTTTTGGTTGTCCTCGAGAAGGCCCTGGAGAAGCGCGCTTTGCTTCGGGACAGAAGTTTGCTGCGCGAGCGTTTGCAGGAGTGCTACCGCTTCAAACATGTTGTTGGAGACAGTCCGGAATTGCGCTCCGTGTTTGAGATAATTCGTCGGGCGGCGCCCACGCGCGCGACGGTGTTGATTTTGGGAGAGTCCGGGACAGGCAAGGAGCTGGTGGCGCATGCCATTCATGAGGAGTCGCCTCGTTGTGACAAACCTTTTGTGAAGGTGAATTGTGCTGCCTTGTCCGAAACCTTGCTGGAGAGCGAGTTGTTTGGACATGAGAAGGGGAGTTTTACGGGGGCCCTTGGGCGCAGGGAAGGCCGGTTTGAGTTGGCGCATGAGGGCACTTTGTTTTTGGATGAGATTGGGGATGTTTCCCCTGCCTTGCAGATTAAGTTGCTTAGGGTTTTGCAGCAGCAGGAGTTTGAGCGGGTGGGCGGCATACAAACCCTTAAAGTGGACGTGCGCATTGTGGCTGCCACCAACAAAAATTTGGCTGAAGAAGTGCGGCAGGGGAGATTCAGGGAAGATTTGTTTTACAGGTTAAATGTGGTGGCCGTCACTTTGCCGCCTTTGCGCAGCCGCAAGTCAGACATTCCGGAATTGGTAAGCCATTTTGTCGAAAAGTTTTCGCAGATGTATGGCAAGAAAATTGGAGGTGTTTCCACGCCGGCCCTGAACAGTTTTCTGTCATATGATTGGCCCGGCAATGTGCGTGAGCTTGGAAACGTCATTGAGCGTGCGGTGGTGTTGGCAAGCAACAACGCGGAGATTGGTTTGGAGGATTTGCCTCCCACTTTGCGTGGCCCCAGAGCCAGAGGGGAGGGGAGGGGGGCCCTGATTCCCGGGGCGACGCTTTATGAGATAGAGCGGGAAGCCATTTTAGGCACGCTTGAGATGGTGGGTGGCTCCACGACGAGGGCTGCAGAAATTCTTGGCATCAGCGTCCGCAAAATCCAATACCGCCTCAAAGAATACGCCGCCCAGCCTACAGAAGAATTTTCGGTAAGCTGACGCTGAAACAAGCGCCGCCCAGAGAAGAAGCGCGCACCTGGATGTGGCCTCCGTGTTGAGTCACAATGGCGTGTGAAATGGGAAGCCCAAGTCCTGAGCCCTGGGTTTTGGTTGTGAAGAATGGCTCAAAAATTCTGTCTTCTTCGCTGCGGGGAATGCTGACGCCGCTGTCGTCAATGGAAACAACCACAAAGTCTTTTCCCGAGTGTGCACCCAGAAGACGCACAATTCCGCCCGGTGGTGTTGCGTCTAAAGCATTGAGTGTCAGATTCATAAACACTTGATGGAGTTGATCTGCATCCCCCAATACAGAAAGGGCCGCGCAAGAAAACTCCAGGGCAATGTTGCGTTTTTGTGCTTCGGGTTGCAGCAGGGCAATGACGCGTTTGAGGACTTCATCCAGTTGCAGGGGTTGTTTTTCAAGGTTGTTGGGGCGTGCGAATTGCATGAAACCGTCGAGAATGCGCTCCAAGCGGCGGATTTCGTCTTTGACGAGCAGCAGAGGCTCCATCAAAGCTTCTTGCTGGGCTTTGGGAAGTTTGTGGATGCGGCGCTCAAGCACGGCCAATTGCAGGGCTGCGCCATTGAGAGGGTTGCGAATTTCGTGTGAAAGGCCGGCGGTGAGTGTCCCGACGGCAGCCAGTTTTTCCGCCACTTGTGCGCGTTTTGTCAGTTGTCTTTTTTCTTCCTGGGCGCGCACGTGGCGCAAGGCGTTTTCAACCAAGGAAAGCAAGTCCTGCGTTGCGCAGGGTTTTACCAGGTAGGCCCAGGCGCCTGAGCGCACGGCTTGGGCTGCAGACTCGATGGAGGTAAAATCCGTGAGCAGGATCATTTCTGCGTGTGGGGTTTGTTGTTTGAGTTTGCGCGTCAATTCCGTGCCGTCACCATCCGGCAGCCTCAAATCCACCAGGCCAATGTCCAACCAGCCTTTGCCCATGTCCAAAGCTTTCTGACAAGTGTTGGCACAACGCACCCCATAGCCAAGCTCCTGGAGGATGTTTGTCAGGTTGTTGGCGAGGGAAGGGTTGTCTTCCACCAGGAGAATTCGTGCATTCATGGCTTAAAACCGTTTTCCAGACTACCCCAGTTTTTTGCAATTGAGTTAGAAGCTGTTTATGAATCTTTTGGAAAAAAAATGCAGAGCAGGGTTGGTGGTGGTGGCTTTGTTGTTGGTGGCGGGAAAGCCGGAGGGGTGGGGGGTGGATTTAAAGCGTCTGGTGGAGGATGCGAGGGCGCAGGTAGGGGTGACGAAGGGGTATGACGCTTCATGGCGCAAGCTGAGTTACCCTGGGGGGGATGTCCCCATAGAGACAGGGGTATGCACGGACGTCCTCATTCGTGCTTTGCGTCAGCAGGGGGTGGACTTGCAGGAGCTGGTACACAAAGACATGGCGGCTCATTTTTCAAAATACCCGAAGAATTGGGGGGCCAAAGCCACGGACTCCAACATTGATCATCGCCGCGTTCCGAATTTGCAGACTTTTTTCAAACGTCGTGGTTTTGCCATTCCCACAGGGAAACGCGCGGAGGATTTTTTGCCGGGTGATGTGGTGACATGGAATTTGGGCGGAGGCATTGGGCATATAGGCATTGTTTCCGACAAAAAGGCCTCCAGCGGAACGCCACTGGTCATCCACAACATTGGCCGTGGCGTACAAGAGGAGGACATGCTCTTCCAATTTGCAAGGACAGGACATTATCGCTTGCGTTGAAGGGCATAGGGCATTGTATGCTGAGGCATTCTTTGAGGCCCTAAGGCCGGTGGCACCAAAGAGCAGAGGAGTGCTTATGCACCTGCAAGAAAAAATTTTTCTTCGAGAGAGAAGAAAGCTTGAGAAAGAGGCAGCTGTTTCAAAACGAAGTCTCTTCGGTTTGAATTCAGCGCTTTTGGTTTTGTTTTTGTTGGTGTCTCCTCTGTTGGGTTGCGACACAGGAGGCGTCACCCTGCTTGGCTGCGACAATGACAAGGAATGTCCGCAGGGAAGAATTTGTGAGAATGGCGTATGCATTCGGGGTGAAAGAGTCCCCACTCCCGTTGTGCCAGAGGGTTGCACTCCCGGAGAAGGAGGAGGAGAAGGTTGTGCCGAGGGAGAAATATGCTACCCCACAGCCGACGGCCGTGGGCAATGTGCGCCTAAAGTTTGCGCTAACAGTGGTGAATGTCCGGACGGCTGGTCCTGCGTGGGAGGCACTTGTGCACCCGACAGTTGCAGCGACGACACTCACTGCCCCCACGGCTGGTCCTGCACAGGAAACGTTTGCATTCCTCAAAGCTGCGCCAACGACAACGGATGCCCTGGCGACTTGGTGTGCAACGAGGCCGGCAAGTGCGTTGTTTGCGACCCAGACACCCACAACGGTTGCACAGCTGCAAACCCGGTATGCCTGCCCACAAGCAATGGCCAGGGCCAATGCATGCCTGAAGGCAGCTGTAACAGCGACACGCAATGCCCCGGCGTATGCGTGAATGGACGCTGCGTTGTTTGCGACCCGGGCACCGGCAGAGGCTGCGACGCTGGCGCCGGTGAAAGCTGTCGAAGCACGGGGGATGGTCAGGGAGAATGCGTGCGGCCATGCAACCCGCAGACACAAGAGGGTTGTACGGGCAGCGAAGTGTGTCTGCCCACGGGAGCAGGAGGGGTGGGAGAATGCCACGCTGAAGGCCGCTGTTTGCTGGACAACCCCACCTCAAACCCCGGCTGGGGCTGTGTCGCGGGCTACCAATGCCAGGACTCCATGGACACACCCAACGGAGTCGGCATTTGCCTGCCGGTAGACTGCAATGCACCGGACATGGAGTGCCCCCCGGGTTGGACATGCTCCGCAACAGGCACTTGCATACCCGACACCTGTAACAGCGACACTCAATGCCCCGGCGTATGCGTGAATGGACGTTGCGTTGTTTGCGACCCGCTCACCGACAGAGGTTGCGACACGGACAACGGCGAAACCTGCCGCGTCACTGCAGACGGCCAGGGCATATGCGCACTGGAAAACTGCGACAACCACAATCAATGCCCAGATGAATGGTCCTGCATAGGAGGCACTTGCACGCCTGACAGCTGCACCGACGACAACCAATGCCCCAGCGGCTGGACATGTGAGGTAGGCGCATGCATTCCCGGCAACTGCACCGACCGCAGCCAATGCCCCAACGGCTGGTCCTGCGTAGGAAACGTTTGTCTTCCTGACAGCTGCAACAACGACGACGGATGCCCCGGCAGCTGGGTATGCAGCAACGGCGAGTGCGTCGTTTGCGATTTGGACTCCCACAACGGCTGCCCGGGCAGCGAAGTTTGTCTACCCACGGGAGCAGGAGAGGTGGGGGAATGCCACCCTCACGGCAGCTGTTTGCTGGACGAGCCAGACAGCTGCGATCCGCCCTACCAATGCCAGAACTCCATGTACACACCGCCGGGTGTTGGCACCTGTGTGCCTGCAACATGCAACCCGAACAGCCACCCCGGGGACTGTCCGCCGGACTGGGAGTGCAGAGATCCCTTCGACACGGGAACGGGAATATGCGTTCCTCTGGAGTGCACACCCGGGGTAGACGCGGAGTGCCCAGATCAGTGGATATGCGAGGATTTGGGGAATACAGGGACAGGGACATGCGTGGGGGATTTTTACTACGAGGGTAACACGGGACTTTCCAACACCGTCCTTCCTTTGGCTTGGACCAACGGTCGTCTGGTGATTGCAACAACGGCCGGTACGGGCAGTGGCAGCAGCAGCACTGTTGCTTTCTTTAACCCCAGAGAGGGCAGCACAGCGCATTCTACCAACCTAAGTCTGGTAGGCAACGTGGGCCCCATGACAGGCCTTGCGACCATGGGCAACAGCGGTCGCGTGGTGATGACCCATCAGAATCGAGTCTCTGTGGTGCATGAGACAGGAAATGGCGGCGTTGGCTTTGTCAGTGAAACCCGTGCCTCGGACTGCACGACAAGCCAGACCCCCTTATCCAACCATGCGTTTAACTATGGCCCCACCTTGCTTTCCATAGGCAACAACGATGGCTCAGGTGCTTGGCGTTTTGTGGTGCCTGTCAATGACAACGGAGGCTACGATCATAATGACCACCGTCTGTTGGCTTACCTTCCTTTTGGGAGCACAGGGAGCGGAAGCACCAGCTCAGCCAATTGTATATTGACGACTGGGTTTCCCTGGGGTCCGGTTGCCCCCCTGGTTTGGGCACCTACTCCGAGCAGCTCTACGCAAAACATTGTCTACATACGGAAAGAACATAACAACGTGCATAGCATTGTTTTGAGGGAATGGGACAACGCCAACTCCACCTGGCTCAGCCACATAGGCCTCTTTGAGTTTCCTAAGTTTACCGATATGGTAGGCATTGCGGTAGACCGCGAGAATGTGTGGGCAACGGTTTATGCGGATGGTTCCAGCGTTTTGTCGCGCCAATCCAGAACAAATCTCACCTTGCGGGCCCTCCTCACGGAGTCGGTTGACACAACCAGTCCACCGGCTTTGGATGCAGATGGCAGTGCCTATGTTGTCGTGCGGCTGAACTGTACCCCCCCGTGTTCGTATGAGTTGCAGCGCCATTTGTCTGACGTAACAGGCAATAATGCAGCAGAAACTCCACATGCGAGCGGGTCGCTGGGCCAAAGCAGTCATGCACCCGTCGGCAGCCCCATTCTGGGGGAGCCTGTGGGCAACAACCCTGCGGAGGTTTATGTCGTCACGACAGACGGCACGGTTTATGCCTTCCGCGCCGACAATTTGCAGCCCTTGTGGACGCAGGGACTTGCCATCAACGTGTCACCCACGGCGCAACCTGTGCTGAAAGGCAACCGTCTGTGGTTGGTGAGCACCAACGGACAAGTGCGTAGCGTGCTTGTCAACAGCAATGGACTTAGCCGCTCAGCCCGGTGGCCCAAAATGCACCGCGACAATTGCAATTCCAACAGCCACCTCACCACTCCAGACTTGCCGAGTTGTTTCTAAGCCACAAATAAGCTTGCCCTCAGGTCGTCGGCCTCTTTTTAGGCCGCCGACCTGTTTTTTTAGGCGGCCGCTCTGCTCTCACGAGACGTCCCGAAGCTCTCGTGAGACCGATTTAGGGTTAAAAGGAGCCTTTTTCTCGTCGTTCCCGCGAAGGCGGGAACCCAGAGCTGCGCTGGAAAGAACAACAAAATTGTTGTTTTTACAAACGTTTTCTGGGCCCCTGCCTGCGCAGGGGCGACGGTGAGAGAGGCGAGGGCGACGGGAAAAGAAACACTGTAGCCCCAAAAAGCGCCAGGCAACCCGCTGTATGGCCTAAGGTTAGGGAAACCCACTCCAGGGAAGAGTGGGCGGGAGTGTCCCGAAGCCTCATACGGGCTGCCCGGCAT
>Ga0209737_10002017_pt1 | contig 14280 bp, 1 predicted proteins | sample TergutCu122P3_FD_187284 | JGI IMG/M metagenome (GOLD analysis project Ga0209737, IMG submission 187284) | Cubitermes ugandensis P3 segment gut microbial communities from Kakamega Forest, Kenya - Cu122 P3 (SPAdes) (version 2) | ecosystem: Host-associated > Arthropoda: Insects > Digestive system >...
CCCCAAAACCCCAAAACCCCAAAACCCCAAAACCCCAAAACCCCTTATCATAAAGAAATAGTGAGAATACAAAAGACTAGTCGTATCCAATGGAAAGTAAGGACGTAACGCATATTCTAGTTTCATGTAATAATGTCCGTTTTACTAACTACTTAACAGTTCCTTAATCTCCCACTTCACAGTTATCCAACTACTTCTTTTTCCTAAGAAAGGGATGATTAGGATTTTGTAGAGAGAGAATTCAAGTGAGTCAGTTAAGTCTTTCATAATAATTATCTATAAGATAGAGATACTATACTTCAGCACTATTTATTCTAGTGACCAGGTTTAATTCATTATTAATGTCAGAACACTCAAAGCGTATACGATGGATGCGCACCGTAGTATGCACAGCCTTTGACCTTAAAGAAGAAGTTGACTTTGAGGTAATTCTCTTTAATCACTCTTAGAATCTCTTAAGACAAGAAGAAGCTTCAAAGAAAATCTATACTTTCCTTGATGGCAAGGCACCACCCAGAATTTTCTTCTACTACCGTTGCCCGTATGAACGTATTAAAGACTCAAAGGAGATAAGACAAACAAGTCCAGATAAGGAGTTTGCCGTCACCTTTGGAGAGAGTGAGATCCTCCAGGATAAGGCGGTTTACTTCGTGAGGACTACAGGAAATAAAGCTGTAACTCCTTCATCTGATATTGACTCTGATGTACTTGCTGGTGAAATCCCTTTTAATGCTGTTAATGTCTTCGAAGTTCTTCTCAATGATGTTCTTATCCCTATGATCGATAATGAAACAAATTGGGGTGTGTGCGAGGAAGAAAACAAAAAAGACTTTCTAAAATACACCAAAAAGTTCTCTCAAGATTTACATGAGGCTATTGATATACTATCGGGAGTCATTGAATTAGAAAAGCTTGACTCCAAGTATGAGGCTGAGGCAAAGGCAACAACTAAGCAGCCTTCAGATGAGTGTATAAAACATTGTAGAAGATTGGTTGAGTCTTGGATAGTAACTATAGATAAGTATGTTAATCAGTGGGATGATACAGAGGATAAAAAACATGAACCTATAGATGAAGGTCCTTTATCTGAATTAGAACAATGGAGGCAAACTCAACGCATACTTACAGGATTGTCAGAACAAATTAAGGGACCAAATTGTATGATGGTGCTAAACATTCTACATACCGCAAAACTTTCCAATAGCGCTGATAAAGATTCCATTGCTTCCTTCCTTTCAGCTTGGAAGAAGAAGGAGAGCGATTTAACAGAGAAGTTGAATGAGGCTAAGGATAATGTGAAATATCTAAGAACTCTAGAACCCTACATGGAGCCTTTATATTTAGGCGATCCAAACCTTATTATAGACTCAATGCACGGACTTATGCATGCAATAAAAATGATGTTCTCTATAGCCAAGCATTATGACAAAGGTTCACGCATGACCATTCTTTTTGCCAAAATCACTTATCAAATGATTCAGAGTTGTATTCAAGCTATTACCAGAGGTGAACCTCAACGTGAATTATGGGATATTACTAAGTTCCCTGTAAGACCTTTAACCAAAGTACTTGACTCATGTGTACAGTTAAATGCGGAATATAAGAAAGACTTTAACGATATAAAACAGAGACTTAATGCAAATCCAAAGGGAAAGCATTATGAGTTTACAGACACAGTGATTTTCGGGAAATTTGATTTGTTCTGTCGAAGAGCAAGGAAGTTAAAGGATCTCTTTGAGACAATAGAGCAGTTTCAGGTATTATCCAAGCACAATTTGGAGAGCATGTCGAGCATTCTTGTAGAATTCCAAGGAACACTCGAAATACTAAAGAGAAGTAACTTAAATAGACTTCTCGACTACAAAGACAATGACTTCGACATAGACTTTGTGAGCTTTAATGCGCATGTCTCGCAAATAGAATCAAAGCTGATGCAATACATAAGTGAGAAAGTCAGTCAAGTAAAAAGCATAGAACAATCCATTCGTTTCTTAGAAAAGTTCAAGACAATTCTCAAACGCGAAAACCTTAAAAAAGAACTTGACCAGAAGTCCTCTGTGTTGTTTTCCACATATCAACAAAGTTTTAGAGATGTAGAAGCATCGTATGAAAAAGATCATGATACTCCACCTTTAGTAAGGAATATGCCAGAACACGCAGGGAAGATAATGTGGCTAAACCATTTGTATGATAAGGTAGCACGGCCATTACGTGAATTTGATGCAAATGTAAGACAGAGTAAGGAGAATAAGAAGTGTGTAGAGAATGCTTGGAGGTTTATGAAAAAGATTGGGTTGCATAAGTTGCTTATTCATGAGAAGTGGGAGAAACGTGTAGAGACTTCTAAGCCAGCACTTCAAGCTACTTTGTTAACAGGTGGCGGTGATAAAGTTTGGCAAGTTAACTTCGAATCGGAAATCATGACCATCATAAGAGAAGCAAAGTGCATGTCAAGGATGGGAATGAAGTTGAGGGAAGATGCGAAGATAATATTGCTGCAAGAAGAGAAGTTCAAGACATATTACAATGAGTTGGATTACTTGATAAAGGAATACAATAGAATCTCAGAAAAAATCCGTAGCAACACCCGTGATATACTAAGACCACATTTAGAAGACTTAGAAACTCGTTTAAGACCTGGTAGTATCACTCTTACATGGACTTCTATGAACATTGATGGATACCTTCAACATGTTCATGAAGGACTTCAAAAGTTAGAGCAATTCATTATAAAGATCAATGATATAATGGACAATCGTATAGAGAACAACTTAAAGGAAGTTAGTAAGACAGAGCTTGTTGACCTTTCAATAGGAAATAAACCTTTTGCCTTGGATGAGTTTGTGGAGAAACAGGAAAAGTGTATAACGGAGAAGAGTAAAGGACTTAAGGCAAAAAATATGGAAGTAGAGCAAGCTGTAGCTGATTTGCGTAAAGCTATCTTACTCTATGAACGTGATCCTCATGTGGGTCCTGTACCTAATGATGAGATGTGCAAGATCATTAAATACTATTATTGGTCTATGTATCAAGCTCTTCTTCACGCAACCAAACATTCCCTGAATGCTCTCAAAGAAAGAGTGTGCGAGAGGAAGAAGGATGCGAAAGAGCCAGTGATGAAGCCATTCTTTGAGGTGAAGGTGCAGTTGGAGGGTGGAGCATGTGTATTGAATCCAGAAGTAAAGGATATACAGAACTCAATAAATCGTGCAGCTAATGCTATTCTGAAGAGTACAAAGAATGTTAGTAAGTGGATTAAGAACACTGACCAAACTTTTTATGAGTGGGTAGCTAAAGACAAAGAAATTGTTAAAGTCATTCTTTTACTTACTGGTTCTATTGAAGGAACAAAAAACAAAGTTGAAACCTTCCTTTCAGAGTTCAGTGAGTTTGAATGGTTGTGGAAGTTAGATATAGTTAAAACACAGCAAGAAGTATCAGCACATGCAACATCAAATGAAAGTTATGAGAAAGAACTAAAGAAACTAATGGAAACAGAGAGTAAGATCAATAAAATACCAGCATCAGTACAAATAGGTGCTATGGAACTTAAGACTGATAAAATAAAAGAGAGTATGTTGAGGATTCTTGGTAATTGGAAGAAAGAATACTTATCAGATCTTACAAAGAAAGTGAAGAATAGAGTAGATAGATTAAAGGATGAAATAAAGAGATTATCTGTTAGAGCTAAAAGACCTGTAAAGGATTTAGCTACATTGGGTGAAGTTATGCAGACATTAGATGATATAAGAAACAAAGAAAGTGAAATTAAGATTCAACTTAAACCAGTTAGTGAAATCTATAATCTCCTTGAAGTTTACTTAAAAGGAGTTCAAGATAAAGAAGAAGAAAATCAAAAGAAGCTATTAGAACAAGAATGGAAGAAGTTGGTGTTAGAGGCAGAGAATAGAAGAACCAAGCTACAACAAGAACAAACCGAACACAAACGAGAACTCATCAAGAACATCAAAGATCTGGTTAATGATGCGAAAGAATTTTGTATGGAGTTTAGAGAGAAAGGGCCAAATGTTCCGGGAATACTACCTAGTGAAGCATTGGATAGATTAAAGTCTTTTAAGAGTAAGCACGATGAAGTACTTAAACGCAAGCGTGAAAACTGTGAAAGAGGTGAAAAGATCTTCAATCTCACACACAAGAAGTATGAAGAATTGGATCAGACAGATAAGGAGATGACATGGTTATTAAGTCTTTACCAATTATATTCTTCAGTACTAAACGATATAACAGCTTGGAAAGAAATCACTTGGATGGATATTAATAAATACTTACAAGAAATGAATGAGAAGATACAAGAATATGATAGGAAGTGTGAGAATCTTGATGAACAATTAAAGAAATTACCTGCTTATTATGAATTAAAGAATTATGTAGATAACTTTATACAGACAATTCCTTTAGTTACTTTAATGTCTAAAGCTTCTGTGTTACCTAGACATTGGGAGAGTGATTTAGCTTCTAAGATTAAGAAGCCTGTTACTTTTGCTCGTGAAACCTTTACTTTAGGTAACTTCATGGATATGAATCTCATTGGCTACGCTGAAGAAATCAAAGAAATCAGTAAGGCAGCAGGTGAGCAATTGAGTATAGAGAATCAGTTACGTGATATAGCAATGCATTGGCAAACAGAAGACTTTGAATTGATTACAACAGCAAGAAAGAAAGATGTACCATGCGCTTTAGATCCTAAGAAAATTGAAGACATCATTAACAAACTAGAAGAACATCAAACACGTATTAATACAATGACAGCATGGAGATCATCTACACCACATCAAGAAAAATTGGCACAAGCATCTAATAAGTATTCAGAGATATATGATACTATTAATAAATGCATGAAAGTACAAAAGATATGGCAATTCTTAGAACCTGTTTTCCATACACAAGATATTGCTAAGCAAATGGTTCAAGAGTCCAAGAGATTCGCCCAAATCGAAAAGGATTGGACTAAGATCATTGAGAAAATCAATGAAGAAAAGAATGTGGTTCGTTGTTGTGAGAATGATATGGTGAAAGGTCTTTTGAGTAGTTTAGAGGAGAGCCTTGAATTCTGCCAGAAGAAACTCGATACCTATCTTGAAAAGAAGAGAAAAGAGTTTTCAAGGTTCTACTTTGTGTCAGATACTGAAGTGCTGAATGTGTTGAGTCAAGGTTCTGATCCTGCTGCTGTACAATATCATCTTCCTAGTTTATTTGATGGTATTACCAACATTGAGTTCGATGGACCTGAAAAGAAAAACATAACGAAGTTGATGTGTGTATATAATGATAAATATATGGAAGAGTTAAAATTATGTAATGCAGTTCGTGTAGAGCAGCAGAAGATAGAAGATTGGTTGGCTACTTTGGTGAATGAGATGAGGAGAACTGTAAAGAAGACTATAGAAGATGCTATATTGGAAACTGAACTAATTATATTCCAATCTTCTGGTAAAGACATCTCCGGAACCATTGAAAGGTACCCAGCCCAGATATGCCAGATAATACTGAGAGCAATATGGACACATGCAGTAGAACAAGGACGTGCTGAAACTACAGGAAAAAGACCTAACAAAGATCTTATTCAAACAGAAATGTCAGGTATTGTAAACACTCTTAAGGACATGTTAAGGAAGACAGAAGATCCTGAAAACATATTAAGAAGGACTAAGTTAGAATCATTAATTACTGTTCAAGTATACCAAACAGATGCTTACAACAAAATCATAGGTGGTGACTTCGAGATGGAAAAGCAGAAGACAATAAGAATGGAATGGATGCATGAAGAGAAAGAGCTAAAAGTAAAGATCACAGATTTCTCATTCCAATACTTCTATGAATTCTTAAGAGCAACAGAAAAACTTGTTATTACTCCTTTAACAGACAGATGCTATATCTCTATTGCACAAGCTATTAATCTTCAATGTGGTAACTGCATTATTGGTCCAACAAGTGTTGGCAAAACAGAGACTATTAAGGATATGGGAAGAACATTAGGTCTTTTGGTGATTAATACAAATTGTTCTGAACAGCATAATAGTGCCTCCTTGGCTAAGTTGTTTAAGGGTATTGTAGCTACTGGTATTTGGGGAGCATTTGATCAATTCAATCTTATCTCTTATGATGTGCTATCTATTATTGCTAGTCAAATTGAAGTCATTGCCAATGTTAAACGTGCTAATTTGTCTAAGTTTGTTTATCCTGGTGAAAGCCAAGATCTAAGTGAAACCAAGCACATTCCTACTTCCGCTTATTTCATTACTATGGGATGCAAAAAGGCAATGGCACTACCAGAGAGTATAAAGACGCAATTCAGAATGATAGCAATGATGTGTCCAGATTATAAGATAATAATAGATGTAAGACTTCATGCTATAGGATTCAATGATCATGAGAGATTAGCAGATAAATTTGCTACTTTGTACAATCTATGCAGTGTACAGTTATCAAAGCAGAGACATTATGATTTTGGATTAAGAAGTATAGTACCCGTTTTGACAATAATAAGAGGTACTATAGTACCTAATAAGAAATATGATGATAAGGTGTTGATTAAAGCAATAATGAAGGCAAATATACCAAAGCTTGTAGGAGGTGATGTTAATATCTTTATGAACTTGGTTAGAGATATATTTGGAGAAGTTGTTGAAGAGGAAGCTTATACTGAAAGTAAAGAAGTTGAAGATATGATCACCAAAGAAATCTATAAGGATAAATTGGATGAAGGGAATGCATGGAAGGCGAAGGTGATGCAGTTGTACAATATAATTCAAGTAAGACACGGTATAATGGTTGTTGGACCTACTGGGTCTGGTAAATCTAGAATGATACAACTCCTCAGTGAAGGGCTTGCCAAAAACACCCAATATAAAGTACACAAGATTAATCCTAAAGCAATGAGCCCTGAAGACTTTTATGGAGCACGTTCAGTTACTTCAAAGGACAAAGAGTGGGTAGATGGTGTGTTTACAAAGATATGGGAGAAATGTAATAAGAAGAGCTTAAAGCAGAACTCATGGATAGTGCTAGATGGACCATTAGATTCGACTTGGGCTGGTGAATTAAATTCTGTATTGGATGATAATAAGACACTTACTCTTGCTAATGGTCAAAGAATACCAATGACTGATAATGTTAAACTCTTCTTTGAATTAGAACAGCTTAATCATGCACAGCCATCAACTATAAGTCGTTGTGGAATAATCTTTTTGTCCATTGCTGATTTAGGATGGCAAACTCTTCTTAGAAATTACCTTAAGAGTCGTTATAATCAGCGTGTGACATGTAATTATAATGAACTTGATATAATCATGGATTTGTCTAAGGCTTACTTGGAGGATCTTAATAACTTAGAAGAGTTTGATAGAATCTATTCAGCTTCAGTACAGACCAGTCCTATAATGAGAGCTACTTCTTTCATCACCATTCTAAACGCTCTACTCAAACAATACACGACATTGGAGAAGTCAGGATATGAACAGCTATTTGTGTACTCAATGATGTGGGGATTGGGTGGAATACTAGAATCTATGGGAAGAGACAAACTCCAAAAACTGCTTATCGACAAAATGGGTACAAGTCGTGAAGCACTCCCACACAAAATAGAAAACGACAAAGACTCCATGCTTGATTACTACATGGCCAAAGAAGGTAACATCGTTGTATGGAAACCATTCAATGAAATAAAGACAAGTGTACCCGAACAAATCAATTACTCAGAATTATTTATACCAACATTGGATTTTACACGTGTTGAATATATAATGGATCAAGTTTTGAATGTAAGTAATATAGCAGAAATGAATCAGAAGTCAGTATTGATTGTAGGAAGCACAGGTACAGCTAAGACTTCTGCTTGTATTCTTTATTCCAATGCAAGAAAAGAGAAATTGTTTAAGGCTTTCACATTCTCTGCTTTAACTACTTCCAGTATTCTCCACAGTGGTATTGAATTGGAGCTTGTGCGCAAGAGAGCTAGGAATTTTGAACCTGAAGGTGATAAGATTATGCTAATGTTCTTTGATGATATGAGCATGCCAATGCCAAATAAATGGGGATATCAACCTACTCTAGAGCTTATAAGACAATTATTAGAACAGTCTGGAATGTATTTCTTGACACCAGAGCAACGTGGAGATTTCATGAGTCTTGCTCGCTTACAATATGTCGGCGCTATGGCTGATCCTGCTTCTGGCTGGAGAGATATTCCTAACCGTCTCAAAAGACTCTTCTTTGGCATCAATGTCTCCTCTCCTGGTCAACGTGCACTTGACTCCATCTTCGGCACCATTATCCGCTCTAAGTTCACAGAAAAGCACTTTGATACGCCTTTGAATGCGTTAGCAGCAGGATTAGTAGAAGCTACAACAACGTTGCGTGATAGAACAGCAAGAGCATTGTTGTCATCACCAAGTAGATTCCACTATAGGTTTACTCTTCGTGAGGTAGCTCGTGTATTCCAAGGAGTCCTTGAGGCTATAAAAGACCCAGAAGCAAGCGCAATACAAAGAGGTAAACCTGGGATAGACTCTAATCAATATCTCATACTTCTATGGAGACATGAATGCATGAGATCCTTCCATGATAAATTAGTTAGTTATCAAGATAGAGAAACATTTACTAATATGCTTGATGAATTAATACTTGAAAAGTACCATGATTTCTTCCCTGATGAATCTATGCTTCAAGAAGACAGGTTGTTCTGTAATTTCATGAGGCCGGATACTAAGAATAGAGAAGGAGAGATAATAGAGGAAGGACAGAAGGTATATGAGATGGTAGATTCGAGAGAGGAGTTGAGTAAAATTTGTATGGAGAAGTTGCAGGAGTATAATAGCAAAGGACAGAAGAAGTTATTGGATTTGGTGTTGTTTGAAGAAGCGTTAAAAAATTTGGTGAAGATAGCGAGGGTACTTGAACTTAAGCGTGGAAGCGCTGTTCTTATTGGAATGGGTGGATCTGGTAAAAAGAGTCTTGCCAATCTTGCTGCCTACATAGAAAGGCAAAGGTTTGAGACTATCAATACTGTATCCAATGATGGATTCTTTGAAGATATGAGAGGCTTATATAAGAAACTAGCTGGTTCAGAAGCAGCACCAACCACAATAATTCTAGCAGAGAATGATATAAAGACAGAGGTGATATATGAACACATTAATAGTTTCTTAGCTACAGGAGAAATAACAGGATTAATCACCAAAGACGAAAAAGAAAAACTCTTACTCAACAATAAGGAGATATTCACAAAAGAATTTGCAGGTGCAGAAGATCAATCAAAGAGAGCAATATACAAATACTTAATCACACGTGTAAGAGATAATATTCACATCGTACTCTCAATGTCTTCTAACCTTGTGCGCTTTTCAGAGAGATACAGAAAATTCCCTTCAATATTTAGCAAATGCAACATTATTTGGTTCTTACCTTGGTCAGAAGATGCTTTGGCTAGTGTTGCTCATGGAATGATCAGCACCTTTGGACTTAATTGTCCTTCTTCAATTATTGATAGATTATCTTCTCATGCTGCTTCCGTTCATCTTGGAGTCCAAGAAGAATCTGTCAAATATCATAAGAAGATGAAACGATATGTATACAATACACCAAGAACTTATCTTAGCTTCATCAATAAATTCGGAGAGGGGTATGCAAAAAGAGTGACAGATCATCATGAATATGAATCAAAGATAAGAGTAGGATTGGAGAAAATGAATGAGGCAGTAGAAGGATTGAATAAGATGAAAGAGGAGACAAATAAAGAGATGTATAAACAAGCAGAGATTAAAGCAAGAGTTGAAGGTTTATTACACCAACTCTCTGAATACCAAACTAGTACTACACGTGAAGCTGATAAAGTAGAGAAAGATAGAGAAGCATGCAATGAAATGGCTGAGAATATCAAGAAAGAACAAGAAAGACTTGATGCTGATCTTGTCAAAGCTCTACCTGCATTGAATGATGCTGTGAAGGGTGCAAACGCATTAACTCCACAAGTGATGAACGATGTAAAGACCTTACAGAAGGGAACGTTGGATGTAACAAGACTCATAACTGACTGTTTGTTGATACTATTCCGAAAACAAGTTTCTAATATAACCTGGACTGAATACGAAAGAGCAAAAGGCGACAAGTATACATTCTTAAAGGACTCCTTTGAAGATCAAGGAAAAGCATTATTGATTACTCCTAATCTTGCTAAGAGACTTCAAGATCTTGTTAATAATGAGAAAGATATGATCAATGATGAGACATGTGAATTGCTAGAACCTTATTTGAATCTTGCAAGATTAAATGGAGAACAGATAGCTAAAGCAAGTCCTATGTTAGGTCATTTCTTAGAAATTGTAAATGGGTTATATAATTATCACAACTCATCAAGACATCTAAAAGGAAGACTCACTCAATTAACCAAACAACGTGAAATCTACAATATTGAGAAGGCAAATTTAGATATTGCTGTATCACACTTAGAAGATCGTAAGAAGAGGTTGGAGGAGAAGCGTGCAGAATATTTGGCACAGAATACAGAGAAGGAGGCAGTAAACCAGAATGTAAAGAATCTAAATAGTCGTCAGACCAATCTTAACAAGCTCGTCAACGAACTTCAGGAAGATAACAAGAAATGGGAAGAAGACGCCTCATTATTAGAACAAAAGAAGCTAAGAGCCATCGGTGATATCTGCTTAGCCGCTGCTTACATCAACTACTGTGGACCTTTCAATGAGGAGTATAGAAACAATTTGTTGAAGAATGTGTTTAAAGCAGATTTGGAGACTAAAGGAGTACCTATAACACCAAACATGGAGCTGATTCCTTTCTTAATGGACAAGACTACAATCAATCAATGGAGAGTTGAAGGATTACCCACTGACCCTAACAGTCTTGAAAACGCCGTTCTAATGACTTTTGCTCCACGTTTCCCTCTGCTCATTGATCCCCAAGGACAAGCTGTGGCTTGGATAAAGGTAAGAGAAAGGAATCTTGAAGGAAAGAGTATTGATATGCTGAAATTAATGGAAGATCCTTCATCACTTGCAAGATGTATGGAGGCAGGAGAGAGTTTCTTGATAGAGAACATGATAACAACTCTTCCAGTAGTTATGGAGCAGGTATTAGATTCACCTTGTGGTAAATTTGTCAAGAGAGCTACAAAGATCTCCTTCAATAATTCTGATGTTAAGGTTGATGAGAGCTTTATGCTTTACATGGCTACCAAACTTAGCAATCCTCATATTGTACCTGAATTGGCATCTCGTGTGTCTATTATTGATTTCACTATGTCACAAGAAGCACTAGAGCTCATCCTATTGTCAAAGATTATCACCAAGGAACAACGATCAGTCGAAGAACAATTGAGTGTTCAATTGAACAATATAAGTTTGCATAAGTCACTGTTGAAGGATATAGGAAAGTCAGTGTTGAAGATTATTTCAGGAACAGAAGGAAGTCTTCTGGAAAGTGAACAGGTAGTGGAAGAACTTAACAAGCAGAAGAAGAAAGCTGCTGAAGCTACTCTCAAACTCAAAGAAGCAAAGGAACGAAAGAAAGATTTGATGAAGAAGAGAGAATTATATCGTCCAGTAGCTCAAAGAGGCACAGCTCTTTACTTCGCCATTCAAGATGTTATCAATATAAACTGGATGTACAGCACTTCAATTCAACAATTCATGAAGATTTTTGATAATGCTTTAGCAACAGCAAAGAAGGCAACAACTATTAAAGAGCGAACAAAGAACCTTATAACCTTAATAACAGAGATGATATTCCGATACATGAACCGTTCATTGTTTACAAAAGACAAGGCGCTATTTGCATTAAGTTTGGGACTGCGTATAAAGTTAATAGAAGGGATAATAAAGCCACATGATATTAGGTTCTTTACACGTGCAGGAGCTATTTCTGATGAGAGGTATAAGTATCCGCAATCATGGCTTGACGAACAAATTGCAACTAACTTGAAAGCACTATCAAAACATAAATTTGGTAATGAAAGTACTGCATTCTTTAAGGATATCCTAGAAAAGATTCAAAACAACGAGGAGCCCTGGAAGATAATGAAGACAGATATAAATCCAGAAGCTAAGTATATTCCAGAATACAATGAAAGGTTGGCTGCAGAAAAAGAGTTAGGTTCATTTATGACACTTTGCTTATTGAGATGTATACGCGAAGACAGAACCATTATGGCTGCTTATAGATTCATTGCTGATCCATCTGTTTTAGGACCAAGGTATGAGAATCCACCTGTAGATACTTTAGAAGAAGTATATGCAGAGTCAAATTCAAAGTTACCAATACTATGTTTGCTATCAGGCATATATGATCCAAGCAGTGCTATAGAAGAACTCTGTAGGAAGAAGTTAAAGAAGGTACCAATAAAGATTACGATGGGAGAAGGACTAGAGAATGTAAAGTCAATGATAGAAATAGCAATGGCACCTGCAAATATCAATATGATTACTTGGGTAATATTACAGAACTGTCACTTTGGATTAAAGCAATTGAATAGTATAATGGATATGTTTACAGGTAAAGGTTATAATATTCGTGATGAGTTCCGTCTCTTCATGACTACTGAAGCTACCAACGAATTCCCTCTCAACATCCTTCATTATGTCATCAAAGTCAATAGTGATCCACCTAAAGGACTACAAGCAGGAATGTTGAGAACACTTACACAGGTAGTGAACCAAGATAGATTGGAAAAAGTGGATGCAGTGGACAGATGGAAGAATGTGGTATTCGCTATGTGCTTCCTACATAACATTTTATTTGAAAGAAGAAAGTATGGACCTATTGGATTCTGCCACCCTTACGACTTCAACAATGCAGATTTGGATACGACATTGACATATTTGGAGAGATTGAGTCCATCAGGGATCTTTGAGGAGGCGAAGTGGAAGATGGCAAAGTTTATGGTATGTGAAGTGCAATATGGAGGAAAGATGATAGATGAGCGCGATAGGGAGATATTGAATTCGCATGGGGATGATATTCTCAAGTCGGAGATATTGAAACCTGATTTGTATGAGCTTATTCCAAAGTCCAAATATGTAATTCCAAGGATGGATGTGCCTGATATTGTTAAGATCAAGGATGATGTAAGTAAAAATTGGCCAGCACAGGAAGAACCTGCAGTCTTTGGATTATCTAACTTTGCAGACAAAGCTTACCGTGCAAGAGAATCAAAAGATTTGTTGACAATGTTGATAGAGGCATTACCAAAGGGATATGTAGCAGGAGTAGAGAAATCACAGGAAGAAGAAACTAAGGAAAGACTCGAAAAAGATATAAAACAAAAACTTCCACCACCACTCAAGAACGTAGAAAAACGCGAGAAGAAAATGACACCAATGATTATGTTTTTGGCACAAGAAGTACACAGATTCCAGAACATATACGTCACAACCTCTAAAGCTATCCATGAGATCACATTAGCAATTGATGGACAGATTCTGATGACACCGGAAATAGAAGGTTCTATTCAAAGTCTTCATAATGGAAGAGTACCACATTCATGGATGTATGATGCTTTAGGAGCTGAATGGTCTTGGGTTTCCCAATCCAGTGCTGGGTGGTTTAAAGAATTGAATCAGAGACATAGTCAATTGAATACGTGGTCGAGAAATGACAGGTTAGGAAGTTACTGGCTGGGTGGTTTCTTCAATCCTAAAGGATTCTTATTTGCCTTTAAGCAAGAAGATTACCGCAAGAACAGGATGAAGGATGGAAGTACTCTAGATAAGTATGAGTTGGTACCTGAGGTGCTTCCATTACAGCAGTGGACAGAAGTAGATAAGTTCGATTACAAGGCAACTCAAGGAAAACGAAAGGACAAAGAAAAGGACGAATTAGGAATACTCGTTCACGGAATGTACATTGAGGGAGCTATTTGTGTTGCTAAGGGATTAGATGAGTGTAAGAACGATATAATAAACCAATTACAGATCGTAAGAATCATTGTAGATGAGAAATCGGAAAGTCCAAAACCTTCATATCCAACCAAATCTTATTACTGTCCTGTATACCGTTACGCATCTAGAGGAGATGAAAACCTAATAATGAAGATTAAACTTGAACCTGCCATTAGAGATGCTGACTACTTCAGAAAGAAAGGAGTTGCCATCCTATGCACCAAAGAATATATAGTTTAATCTATTAACACTAAAACCAGCGCATATGATATTCTCTTCTGTTATTTTATATACATATTTATTATAATACCACATGTATCACTCTCTACCTTAAGGGGTTTTGGGGTTTTGGGGTTTTGGGGTTTTGGGG
>Ga0209737_10002018_pt1 | contig 14264 bp, 12 predicted proteins | sample TergutCu122P3_FD_187284 | JGI IMG/M metagenome (GOLD analysis project Ga0209737, IMG submission 187284) | Cubitermes ugandensis P3 segment gut microbial communities from Kakamega Forest, Kenya - Cu122 P3 (SPAdes) (version 2) | ecosystem: Host-associated > Arthropoda: Insects > Digestive system...
GAACCGTTGAGAAAGATGATAGGAATGAAATAATCGCTTTCACATCACCTTAGCGAGAGTTCCGGATGAAGATCACTGAACGCTGAAGAATGATGAGCCCTATGAGTGCTGACGGCCTCTCACATATTACAGAGTCCATATGTCTTAACAGTGGCGCAGGTCTAATATCTTTGCGCGGAAGATCCGGTGGTCGGAGGATCGCCACGCTTAACTGGCGTACCTGTGGGTTGGATCCCTCCTTTGCTGATCTGTCCATTCGTTCCTAGAGAAGCATGCTTAGGTTTGCCTGGATCATTCTTTGATTTGTTTATCGTGGATAGTGAGTGCATCTATACTTCCGCCCGTAAGATTAGCATCGCTTTTTCTTTGTTGATGTGAATTGTCCTTTAGAGTTACGAGGACGTTCAAAGTGTTTCACGCCTCCGTTGGGTACCATTTTCTCTTTACCGCTGCTGTACTGGAGTTCTTCATTCCTTTTCGCTTTGAATCTGTCCCAGAATCCCATTATATCACCCCATTGATCAACATCACTATTCCGAGCATAAGCATCAGTGACATTTGTTTTAATCTTTTCGTAAGTTGTTCGTTCTTATTGTGTGTTTCCACAAATGCATAGTACATCCCGCTGACAATGTATGCCTCAAACCCTTCTATGTCTCCTTCATTGTAACGATCCACCGATCGTTCTATTTTCCTTCCGGTTGATATCGCAAAGACATCAGACATCATTATTGTATATATTCCCAGGGTGCAACAGAAAAAAATAAGCAATAATGATATTGCGAATGCATACATTCGCCATCCGTGAACATCGGTATCCATTATGAGTTGTTGCACAAAAATGATCGATGCAAAGGCAACCAGGATTCCTATAAGCTGCAGTATCATATTCTGGCGATCGGATGTTAGTTTGAGCTGACGCGAGACGTCTTCCCTCAATACGAATAAAGCATGTTCACGCTCATCATAATAATCGTATTCGTCATCCTCTTCAGAAGAATCCTGATCGAAACTCATGAGACTTTCCTGTTCATACGTCTTTTCATCTTCTTGAGTGTTGTGTTCATTCACCGTGATCCCTCCTATTCATATCGACGGTACTTCTGCGGAAAGAGACCCCATGTAGTCTATGAACTTGCTTAATTTCATCCCGTTCTCCCATCTCATCACAAGATTTCCGTTAGAATTGGTCTCTATCTGCGGTATCGTTCTTTGAATTATACCCATCCTTCCTTTGAGGGCATCCCCCAAGGGCAGTGAGAATATCCTCCACGGGTCTCCGCGGAACCCTTTCAGCCTGTACGCGTATATCGGGATCAGCGAAGCGCGTTTGCATTCCTCTATCATACTTTCCGCCTGTTCCGTGAGCCTCGGGTTCTTGCTGAACCTGAGCACCTCCTCTGACGAGCTCTTCACTTCTATCGGGAACGAGAAGTCCCATCTCAGTGCCACCAGGTCCACACCCAATGAGCCGGCAGCCCGTATGACGACGAACGGGTTCTCCGTGATGGACGAATATGCAGTCCTTTCGTTATCGTCGCAGGTCTTCATCATCACCTTTATTGTTTTTTCATCGCCCGCAAGCAGATATTTCAATTCCCTTTCGTAACGGTCGCCGGCTGTTGCCATGATTATCAAAATGGCCGAACTTATTTAAAAAGATGAATAAGGGAGGTGACCGAAAGTACCCTTGAAATATTGACGGAATATCAATTAGCCAGATGTTAAAAACATACGACCGAAAGTACTTACGGCGAAAGTCTGCTCAGATCCCTCGGGAACAGTATCGCCTCGCGGATGTTCGGGAGATCGAGCATCTTCACCAGCAGCCTTTCCAGCCCTATCCCCCATCCGCCGTGCGGAGGCATCCCGTACTTGAACGCATCGAGATAGAAATCAAAGCTGTCGGGGTCCAACCCTTTCTTTATCATCCTTTCCCTCAGCTTTTCATAACGGTGCTCGCGCTGACCGCCGGAGGATATCTCCTGCCCCTTGTAATCAAGGTCGAACGAGTACGAGTACGGCGTTCCGTCCTTTTCCATGATGTAGAACGGTTTCTCCAGCTCCGGGTATTCGGCTATCCAGTACATCTCATGGCCCTTTTTCATCATGAGATCGCCTATCAGTTTCTCTCCTTCCGTGCCGAGGTCATCGCCGTCCTTTAATTTCATTCCTTCTTTCGCCAGCATCTTGAGGCATTTCTCGTATGTCAGGACGGGATACGGTATCGCGGGCACGTTTATCTCCTTTCCGAGCAACGCTAACTGTCTCTTTCCCTTTTCCTTCAGCCCTTTCAGGATGTGGTCGATTATCTTTTCGATCATCCCCATCACGTCGGACTGCGACGATATCCATGACATCTCGCCGTCGAACGATATGAACTCGGTCACATGACGGTTGGTGTTCGAATGCTCCGCACGGAATGCCGGCCCCACTTCGTATATGCGGTCAAGACCGGTGGACATCAGCATCTGCTTGTAAAGTTGCGGGGACTGCGCCAGATATGCGGGTCTTCCGAAATAATCGAGTTTGAACAGCGTCGATCCTCCCTCGGCACCGGACGCGACGACCTTCGGCGTGAACACCTGAGTGAAATTGTTCATCGTCATCGCTTCGTTCAGGAGCTCAAGCATCAGTGATTTCAATTCGAATATCGCTCTGATCTCCGGTTTGCGGAGGTCCATGAACCTGTTGTTCAGCCTCGTGTCCATTTCTGCGTTCACTTTGTCAATGACTCCCATCGGCAAGGGCACCGCAGCACCCGAATACAATCGGAACGATGTCGGTATGATCTCAAGCCCGAGTTCCGTCTGGTTGCTTTCTTTTACTTCGCCGGTTATCGAGACGACCGATTCCCTTGACAGTGTTGTCAATGATTCGAACAGTCCCGGGTCTATCTTTTTCTTGGGGAGCGTGACCTGTATCGTTCCGAAGCGGTCCCTCAATATCACGAATGATATACCTCCGAGGTTCCGTATGTCCTGCACCCATCCTTTTATCTCCACGGTCCCGTCATTCACCGAAACTGTGCTTGAATCTCTGCGAACATTCATGTTAACATCACAGTCAATGCGACTCAGGATAAATATCTGATGCGTTCGCCGAGACCGCAGCAGAAAGAAAAAAGGGAAGCAAAGTTATTTTTAACACATGCGCGTTAAGTGATGTCAGTGTTACTAAAAGAGGAATAGACCCATGGCAGAGAAGATAACGGTTTCAGTCATCAAGGCGGATGTGGGATCGGTGGTCGGTCATTCAAGGCCGCACCCGTCCATGATGCTCAAATGCAACGAAATGCTCGCAGAAGGCGCCAAACAGGGGACGATAGAGGATTTCTATGTGACCCGCGTCGGCGATGACATAAACTTGCTGATGACGCACCGCAAGGGCGAGAATCATAAGGAGATTCACGGACTTGCGTGGAACGCCTTCATGGAGGCGACAAAACTTGCCAAGAAGATGAAATTGTACGCCGCCGGTCAGGATCTTTTGACGGATGCGTTCAGCGGTAATGTGAAGGGCGCCGGACCCGGCTCGGCGGAAATGGAATTTGTTGAGCGCGGTTCGGAACCGATGCTGTTCTTCATGGCTGATAAAACGGATCCCGCTGCATACTCGTTACCGTTGTCAAGAATATTCCTTGATCCGTTCACGACCACCGGTCTCGTCATAGACGCGAGGGCAAAGAAAGGATTCGATGTTGAGGTTCATGACGTCATCGACTCCAAAAAAGTGGTGATGTCGTCGCCTGAGGAGACGTTAAGCATCCTCAGTCTGTTGGGCGATACCACAAGATACGCGATAAAAAGGGTAAACAGCAGAGCGGGAATTGGTCCTGCGGCCGTTGTGAGTACCGACAAACTGAACATGACCGCCGGGAAATACGTAGGAAAGGACGATCCCGTTTGCATATGCAGATCGCAGAGCGGGCTTCCCGCCGTCGGCGAGTTCCTGCAGCCGTTCATGAAACCGATGATCGTCGCCGGATGGATGAGAGGTTCCCATCACGGTGCGCTGTATCCGTGCGCCGTTGACGATTCCGATCCTACGTACTTCGACGGTCCGCCGAGAGTGTGCTGCCTCGGGTTCCAGCTGAACAACGGAAGGTTACAGGGCATAGAGCCGATGAACTCCAAACCGGGCGTGCACCAGCCGATAGACTTCTTCAGCGGAAGCGAATGGAACGATGTTCGTGCAGCGTCTGTCAGAATATGCAAGATGCTCAGGGAGCACGGTCCGTTCATGCCCGCGATACTCTCGCCGGACGAGATGGAATACACATCGAGACCGGAGGTCCTGAAGGAACTGACCAAGAGGCTCGAAAAACTTGACTGAGCTGTCGAGACCGCTGATAGTCGTTAACTTCAAGGTCTACCGAGAGGTAGAAGGGGTCAGGGCGCTTGACATCGCGAGGATGTGCGAGGACGTCTCCAGATCATCCGGTATAATGATAGCGGTGTGCCCTCCGTTGACTGAATTGGGATATGTGGCGCGTAACGTGGGCATCCCTGTTTTTGCACAGAATGCGGACCCGCGCGCGCCCGGTGCGTCCACGGGATGGATGACGCCGTCAATGATCAAAGCGTCCGGCGCCGTCGGGACACTTGTGAACCACAGTGAGCACAGGCAGACGGTCGACAGGATACGCGAAACGATAGAACTGTGCAAAGGGTGCGATCTTACGACGATCGTCTGCGCCGATACCGTGAACAGTGCAACGGAGATCGCAAAGTTCCGTCCCGATATGATCGCGGTGGAACCTCCCGAGCTGATAGGCGGCGACGTTTCGGTGACAGATGCCGACCCTGAGATAGTAAGAATGACCGTCAGTTCGGTCAGGTCCGTGGATCGAAACATATCCGTACTCTGCGGCGCCGGCGTGAAGAACGGGAATGATGTGAGAAAGGCCGTTGAACTCGGTGCCGAAGGCGTCCTTTTGGCATCGGGCGTAGTAAGATCTGCGTCTCCCAAGGCAACGCTGGAAGACCTTGTCAGATACCTCTGAGATAGGAGTTAGTGTAACTGTAGTAGGTGCCATTCAATAACTGCACCTTATTTTGTTCAATTATGAACAGGATCACAGCAATAATATGCGTCTTCGCACTCATCGCCGTACCATGCATATCCCATGACGCTCAGGGTGCGAACGACGATGCCGTCTGGTTGTATGAGGTGATGCCCGCGGGGTCCTTTGAGGCGGTCACGATATTCAATGCGAACAGTGTGAAAATAAATCTAAAAAATTATTATCTCGATGACGGCGAAGGGACCGTAAGATTCACGTCAGACCTCTTCATAGATGCGAAACAATGCGTCACGATCGCTTCCGCTGCGCCTGAGCCGTGGTTCACCGGCCGCACGGTATATCTTTTCGGTACGTACGGCATCGTTGCGAAGTCGTTCATCCTGGCGGACGCCGGCGACGAGGTCGCGCTGAAGAAAGCGTCCAATAACCAAGCGATCGACACTTTCGTCTACGGCAACGGGGACACGAAGGCCCAAGGATGGAAAGGAGATGCGTTCGGCCGCATACCCGCCGGAAAGATGGCCGTTCGCAGTTCGGCATTCGACACCGACACCGCGAACGACTGGAGCATCTCCGTCATCGGCAGGACGGGCGAGACGGCGACGTCATCCGGGCAGTATGATTCAATGGTGACTCCGTTCGTGTTCCCCGATTCACGCGGCGACCCGGTGTTCCGTGCGCTTGAGAAAGCAAAGACAGAGGTGCTGATATCCGTTTATCTGCTGGACCACAGGGAGATCGTGTCGTTGCTGATGATGCTCCTCAGCAAGGGTGTGACGGTAGTGATATTACTGGAAGGATCTCCGGCAGGAGGCGTCCCCGACACGGAGATCAGATACATGACGGCGTTGCATGAAAAAGGTGCCAGCATATTCATTATGAAGGGCAACGGTGTGTACAAACGCTACGACCTCAACCACAGCAAATACGCTGTCATTGACTCCGGCACCACAGTAATAACGTCCGAGAACTGGAGGGAAGGGTCGTTCAACGGCAACAGAGGATGGGGCGCCGTCGTTGATGACCGCGAATACTCGGAATACATGCGTAAGATCTTCCTGGCGGACTGCGACCCGTCACGGTACGATGTCTTTCCGCTCAAAGAGATATATCCGAGCGCGGCACCCATCTCCGTTCCTTCGTATAACATGAGAACGGGACAGGACCACGAAGCGTTCCCCGCTTCCGTGAGACCTGTGCTGAGCCCGGACTTCTCGTTCGAACATCTTAAGAAAGAGATGCTGAGCGCATCCGACAGGATATATGCGGAACAGATGAGCATTCAGTATGCGTGGACCGATATTTCGATGCAATCCCCTGTCTCATGGTCGCTGACCGCCGCCGGGAACGGTGTTGACGTTAGGATATTGGCTGACGTGACGTTCGACACCGACAACGGAGGTGCGAACAATTATACCGCCGTATCGGTGATCAACGGCACGAACGGTCTGCAGGCGAGGACGATAAACGGCAGCGACACTTTTGGATTGACGCACAATAAAGGCGTGATAATAGACGACACCGTCTGGGTGTCGTCCATTAACTGGAGTAACGCGGCGTTCACGAACAACCGTGAGGTCGCGGTCCAAATATCGTCCAAGGATGTGGCCGACTATTTCGCCTCATACTTCCTGCTTGATTGGGGTGACGATGCGGAGATGCATCTGATCGTCGATGTCAGAGGAGGCGTTGCGGGCGAGGCGACCGTACTGGACGCATCGTCCAGTTCATTTCCGGCGGGCACGATGTTCGGCTGGGACCTCAACGGCGACGGCATCGTTGACAGAACCGGCATCAAAATAGCGGCGGCGTTACCGGAGGGGACGCACTGCTGCGCACTGATCGCAACGGACGGCTCCGGTGTAATGTACGTGTATGAGTTCACCGTCACGGTGCATTCTAAGGATAATAACAGCGATCTTTTCGAACCATACATTAAATATGCACCCATCCTTGCTATAATGCTTGCAATATTCGCGGCGGCCGTGATCAGAAGAATGAGAGGAAGATACGGATGATGGTAAGGGAATACGATCCCCGGGATTCCGAAAGGCTGTATGAGATCATCTGCTCATCGCTGGAAGAATCATACAAACCGGAAATACTGTCCTATTTCCACCTTCAATGGCCGAAGGGACAGTTGGTTGTGTGTGACTTCACCGGAAGACCGGTGGGTTTCGTATCCGCGTCGAAGATAAGTTCGTCGCACGCCAGAATAATGTTGTTCGTTGTGGACAGGGACCATCGGTCCATGGGATTGGGCTCAAAACTGCTGATACATCTGAGACATGTTGCGATGATGAACGGCATCAACCGCATATCCCTTGAGGTACGGCAGAGCAACATGCGCGCTATCAACTTTTACAAGCGCCACGGATTCGTTCCCACTGAGGTGTTCAGGATGTACTACAACGACGGTGCCGATGCCGTCGGGATGGACCTGATACTCAGTTGAACATCTGGTCGCCCACGTGCTCGTTGTGCATATAGTACGGAGATTTCTCCTTCTGCGATTCCGACACGTCCTTGGAAAGACCTTTCATGTACGATCCGTACTTCTCCTTGATCTGTTCCTCCGCCGGTCTTGAACGTTTGATCGCCCTCTTTATGTGGTCCACGTCGATCAGTTTTGCATTTTCGATCTTCGCGATGTCGCCGGCCGCCCTTATCAGGCCGCCCAGTTCCCTCAGGCGAAGCGTCAGTCCCGTAGGATGGTTGTCCGATCTTGCGCGCGATTTGCCCTCGTCTATTATCATTTCCACCGCTGCCATCGTGGCGTGCGGGATGCGGCCGTCCATCTGTATCTCCTGAGCGACGAACTGCGCATATTTCGCACGGTTCTCGGGGGTGTCCGGCATTGCGGTGTCTATCAGCACTTCATAACCGCCGCCGATCACCCTTGATCTGAGCGGCGACAGTATGTTCTCCAAGTCTTGTATGTTACACGCCGCGACAAGTATGAAATCGCACGGGACGTTGTCCACCTTCACGCTCGCTCCGGCACTCTGAGGGTTCCTTCCGGCTATGGGGAATTTCTTGTCCTGCATCGCCGTAAGAATGAATCTCTGCAAATTACCCAGATGTGAAATTTCGTCGATAAAAAGCACGCCTTCGTGCGCTTCGTGTATCGCACCTGCGATCACCCTCTCGTATGCCGGAGTACCCAAATTATTGTGCCCTCCGTACGGGTCATGGCGCACATCGCCCAAAAGCTCCGTTTCCGACGCACCTGTTGCAAGCACGAAAGGATTTCGATCAAGTTTCACCAATATCTTCCGGTTGGACGTCTTGTCCAGTTCCCGTCTTTTTTCCAGTGTCTTTTGATCAAGCATGCGCACCTTGTCGCCGGCACGCTCGAAGACTATCGTCTCTTCCGTGCCGTCGGCGTTCCGCCTCGATGTCGTTACCCTCTCTTTTCCCAAGGACACCTGCGGCATCGCGCTTTCCAGCATGCTTCCCAGCAGGTCGCCGAACGGATTGTTGTTGCCGCCCATCTCCGTCTTTGAGAGGTTGCAGTGCGGGCACGTCCGTTCCGTGTACGCCGAATATTTACGGCAGCTTTTGCACAGATATCCCAAACGTTCCGCGACGTTCACCGGCGCTTTTTCCGGCGACAGCAGTTCGCCCATTGCGTCCGCCTTTGATATGTTCTCCTCTCTTACGTATGAACCTTCCACTACCTCAAGTATCGGACGTTCCGGATTCTCCGGGTTGTTCACCACGCGTGTCTCGTAATCAGGTTTCGGGAGGTGGAGCGATATCGCCTGCGCGATCATCGATTTGCCTGTGCCCGGCGGCCCCACGAGAAGCAGGTGCCTGCGCTGGGTGGCCGCGATCTTGGCCAAAGCGATGGCTTCCTCCTGACCGAGGACACGATCCAACGGATCTGCCGGTATCGCTATCTCAGCGGTGCTCTTTACCCCCTCGAGGTCCTTCCACGTCCTTATTTCCTTTTTCTTTGTCATCTTAATACAGATCTTCCTTTGTCCATATGGTTATGCCTGCGGGCATCTTTGTTATGTTCCCTTTCCTGGTACCGACGATCGTGCTCACACCTTTCTCGGCGGAGACGTCCAATATCCTCTGCGATATGACCCCGTCGAACACTATCTTGGATATGCTTTCCGTGCCGTCCTTCAAAGAATCAACGAGCTCCTTCACCGCAACCTCCAGTACCGTCTCGTTCTCGGAGTTGAGCACTTTCGCGTTGTGGGTCGACGACATCCCCAAGAGCATGTCGCGCAGCATCTCCTGTTCTTCGGAAAGGATCTTCGTCTGTTTCACAGCATCCTTCTTTCCGCGTGCCGGCCTTGCCTTCTTATCTTCCTTTTCGCCGCGAAGTTTCCTTTCGGTGCGCTGTTCCTCTGCGGGTTTGGATTCTTCGGGTGCCGGCTCACTCTCGTTCGCGTTTTCCGTTACCTCTTCGACAACGGTCTTTTTCTTGTATCTCTCGGCGGCCTCTGAGTTGAAACGGTCCTCACGGGGTCTTCTCTCGCGGGAATCCCTTCTGTCGCGTCCGTTGCGGTCCTCACGCCCTCCGCGGTCCTCGCGTCCGTTGCGTTCATTGCGTTCGTTGCGCTCGTTCCTCTCGCGGCGTTCCTCCTTCTTGGGCTCATCATCGTCCGATATGCCGCTCATCTCCATGTACTGGTCCACCGGGACCTTGTTGCGGAGACATTTGACTATCTGTTTTGTTGATAATTCCTCAACTTCGTGGGCGCGCGGGGCGCGTGCGACGAAGTCCACTTCAGCAACTTGGAATAATTCTCTGAGAATGAGTTCTCCTCCTCTGTCGCCGTCCACGAACGCCGTCACCACTTTCTCTTTGGAAAGTTCCTGGACCGTCGGCGGGATGTTCGTTCCTTCAACCGCGATCGCGTTCTTGATGCCCGCTTTCAGCAGATTCAGAACGTCCGACCTTCCTTCGACGATTATTATCGCCTCCGATGTCTTGACGTTCGGCCCGGCGGGACACCTGTCCTTGCCGTATGAGATTATCTCTTCCACCTGTATGCTCTGTCTTATGTTATCCGTAAGATCCGTGCTTGTGCCTTTGGACTGTTTTATCAGATCGTTCAGTAATTCCTTCGCACGGTCTATGACCTTCTCCCTCTTCGAGATGCGTACGTCCTCGATGCCGAGAACCTTTATTGCCGCTTTGCACGGTCCGACGCGGTCTATCGTTTCCAGTGCGGATGCAAGTACGACCGTTTCAACCTGGTCCAAACTTGACGAGATGTAGATGATACCGTCGGACTTGCCGCCCTTCGATGTCACTTCCACCTCTATCCTCCCTATGCGCCCTGATTTCTGCAGGTCGCGGAGGTCAAGTTCCTCGCCTAACAGCCCTTCCGTCTGTCCGAATATTGCGCCCACAGCATCCGGCTTCTCTACTATGCCGTCTGCGGTGAGTCTTGCTTTTATCATGTATTTCGTTGTATTGGGATCTATATTCATGCGGATTCCTCTTGTTTCGGGGAGAACTCTATCTTCGGGTTCGCACGCTTACTGCGGTGCTACGGCGTTTGTCCCGTATGTCCGTTTAACCACGGCCTCGTATCATTTTGTCATGCCCTTCCTTTGAAGAGCGTGACCGATCTCTTGACTTTTTGCCGCCTTCCTTGGCGACGTGTGATTGTGATAGTGAATCAGGAAGACCTTTGAGTGCTTCCCCGACCCTCCATTATATAACATGCTTATAAAGCTTATTGAAGAAACGCGGTTTTTACCACATTCCGTACGCACCGAAGTCCGACGCAGCTTTCACCATCGAATAAATATTCGCAGGATGTGAATTTGGCGGAACTTCGCAGCACGTACCTAAAATGCACCCCATCTTGCTGTCGCGGCCGTTGATGATCTGTTCTCTTGCCTGCTCATATATTTTCAATTCGTTCGGCATTACGAACAACTTTGTATCGACGGACGGCATTATCGTCGCGCGGTTGCCGAACCGTTCTTTCATTATTGACGCGGGGAACGGATCACGACCGAAATATCCCATCTGCATTATCGTGAACGGCGTTATTATTATCTCATTCACGAACAATTCGTAATCCAATGCGCGGTTTCCGCAGAAATGATAGAATATCTGCGGTCCGGCGCCTTTCATCAGACACCCTTTCACCAGTTTCTCCAGCGCCGGCGGGGAGATATCCTTTATTGTCTCAGGCGACATTGTGTCACTGTTCTCAAGCACCGAACCGGTGCTTATCAGCGCGCTTCCGTATGCGTTCGCCAATGCTTCGGCGCCTGTTATCGCCGTTTCTACGTAAACGTCTATCAACTTTTTGGCAAGGTCGCGCTCCGTCTCCGTCCACATCAGAAATTCCTCGACACCGCAGAGTTCCGCGGCGGAACCGACGGGTTCCGGACAATACGCAAGAGGTATGAACATGTCCGGCAGTTTTTCTTTAATGTATTTGGACGCGCCGGTGAGCCTGTTGTACGTGTACCCTTTCTCGATCTCCTTGAGATCGGGGATGTGAAGTTTCTCAACGTCCTCCGGTCTTTTCACAACTGTGTTAACGGGAACGGGTGCCGTCTTGTCCATGAACTTTAATTTTATCCCCAGCTCCGGGAGCCACGGATGCGCGAAATAATATTTCGTCACCGGTAAGAGATCGTACATCTCCTGCACGTACGCCAGACAATGCGCCCCCAGTTCCGGTCTTTCGTAAAAATCCCTTATCGTATGGCCGCATGCGACCGTCGCATGCGACAGCATCATCGGATCCACCGGTATCCGATCGAACTCTCCGCCCATGAATGACGCCGCATACCTGCGCTTCGCCCTTTTCAGCCAATCCTTGTTGATCTCGGGAAAAGAAGGGATCATGCGCCCACGTAAGCAGCATGATAACAAAAGCATTGTGTTCCTCCGTATGAATTGAGATGTACACTAACTGTACTGCCAACATTGATATGCTGACCGTTACGTCAATGAAGCATGTGCTTCAAAGGACTGAAAAAAGAGGAGCCTGTTCCGTTCGATTATGACTTCAGGGATTGGTCATCGGACTGCCTTGAGCTGAACAGAGAGGTGGTAGAGGAAACGATCAAAGAGGCGCACAGCAGAGAGAATGTGATATACTCGCGCGTAGGATCGTTGTTGGCGCTGAACGGCGTGATACTGGCGGTCGTGTGCACGTTAATATCAAGATCCAACATGGCAACGGACTCGGTGCCCGCATACCTGCTGGCCACAGGTATTTGTGTACTTATCTTCTCAGTATTGATCTTAGGCTACCTTTTGATACCTCCGACAAGAACGATCGTTGATCCGAGGAGTTGCGGATCTGATCAAAATTATTACAATAATCACAAAGATGATGTGGGCCTTCAGAAGATCATCTCCGGAGAAAGGATAGGTGTTTGCGAAAACATCAGGATCATACTGAAGACCATGTCCGTTTATTTTTCACTGGCAATAATATCTTCTGCCGCAGGATTGGGTCTGATCGGATTTGCACTGATATCTTCAATGGTCAACAATATACTGGCCATGCTTCTCTGTTCGATCATGACCATGGCCATCATATGGTTCTCGATCCTCTACTGGAAAAGAGCTAAGGTTTAAGAATAGAAAAAGGATAGTGGTATTGATGAGAATGAAATTGATAAGGGGCAAGGGCTGAGCCGACGATGCATATGATGAAAAGTATGGATACGAAGAAAGGAAAGGGTTGAGAGGCTGGATGCATACGGTGAGAAATATGAAAACAAAAACAAAGAAAGGAAAGGCATGAGGTCGTCTTTTAATTTGGGCGGTCTTTTTAAACGGACCGCGCTCAACTGAATAGAGAGTGCGGTCGTTCTGTTATTTTTGTATGTGTTTCCCGATGAAAAATAAAGTGGATCGTCAGAAATGATGCGCACGGACCCATTGCGTCTGCCGTGCAGGCATGGCCTATATATTTGTGAAAATGCATCGGGAATAACATGGACGGCGTCACGCGCATAGGCGTATCACTTGAACCGGAACTTCTGAAGGAGTTCGACGACGTTATCATGAAGAAGGGATACGTCAGCCGTTCCGAAGCGATACGCGACCTCGTGAGAGACGCGTTGGCGGAGAACGAATGGAAGAATCCCGACCAATATATGATGGGCGTGATCGTCATGATATATGATCACACCGTCGGCAGCGTGAAAGAAAAGTTAATGAACATCCAGCATGACCGAGGTCACAGCATAAACACGACCATACATGTGCACCTGGATCACGACAGGTGCATGGAAATGCTTTTGGTGAGCGGTCCTCTGGGCGATCTCAAGGAGTTGACGGATGAGATCACGTCAGTTAAGGGCGTGCTGCGCGGAAAACTGACGATGGTGTCGCCGACCACCGGCAACATGCACCATATAGGTCACCGTCATTGATATTATATCGATGCTGTATTCACATTTCATTCGACAGTCATTTATAGTAAATAGCGTTCGGACACGTGAATGAGAAAATTAGTTATCACCGAGAAGGCGAACGCCGCCCGCAGGATCTCCACGATACTTTCCGACGGGGGATCGAGATCCGGAACTGTCAACGGCGCCAATGTCATTACTTTCAGCAACGCCGACGGCGATTACAGCGTTGTCAGCCTTCGGGGGCACATACTTGAGCTGGATTACACTGAAGAGTTCAACGACTGGAGCGGAAGTTCTCCCGTTGACCTTGTTTACGCGCCTCATGTTAAACTCGTACGTGCAAAGAGCACGCTTGACGCGATACGCAGCATCTCCAAGGATTCCGATGAAGTTATCATCGCGACGGACTACGACCGTGAAGGAGAACTCATCGGACTGGAAACGGTGAGAGCGGCAGGCATAGACATGGGGAAGATAAAGAGGGCAAAGTTCAGCGCCCTCACCAAAGGTGAGATAACAACTGCGTTCTCATCTCTTACCATGCCCGACGTAAGACTTTCGGATGCCGCCGAGGCGAGACAGACGATAGACCTGACGTGGGGTGCCGTGCTCACAAGAAGCGTATCGTTATCTTCCGGACAGGTAGGAAAGAACTTCCTGTCCGTAGGCAGAGTGCAGAGTCCTACGCTTAAGTTGCTCGTTGACCGTCACGAGGAGATCGAAAATTTCAAGCCCGTTCCGTTCTGGAACGTGAACGGGAAGTTCGGGATGCTTGCGTTCAAAGGCGAGCATAACGACAATCCGTTCTGGGACAAAGGGAAAGCGGACGAGGCCCTTGAAAAATGCAAGGCCGTCAGGAAAGGCGTGATATCTT
>Ga0209737_10002019_pt1 | contig 14261 bp, 6 predicted proteins | sample TergutCu122P3_FD_187284 | JGI IMG/M metagenome (GOLD analysis project Ga0209737, IMG submission 187284) | Cubitermes ugandensis P3 segment gut microbial communities from Kakamega Forest, Kenya - Cu122 P3 (SPAdes) (version 2) | ecosystem: Host-associated > Arthropoda: Insects > Digestive system >...
TAGCCCAAATTATTATGACTCTGTGAATACTTTGTTAGATGATACAATTATGACAATGTCTACATCCACAGGAATGTATCCTAAATTGGATTTATAGACAGCAAATAAATTACAATTACAATTACAATAACATGATTAATATTATCTGTTCTGTCTAAACACAACTTTAACCAGAACAAAGTTGTGTTGAGGCTATTATTCTGGTGACAAACACCAATACTGTAACACAGCAAGATCATATACAAGTGCACTTGCATTATGGTAGCAAAGAGTTTGAATCTATGCTGAAGTAAGTTACTCCATATGCTGACTCAATATCCTAGGTCATCACTCAGTCTGCCCTAGGCCATCCCTCAGTCTGTCCAGAAGAAGGTCACAATAGTACCCTGAAATAGGCCTTGACCATTTCCTTTCAAATTCTTACATACCCATTATTTACAAACAAATATTGGGTTCTGTGTAACATGTCCAAGTTAAATGGTCCTGTTAATCCAAGAAACTATCAATGAACACTTCAACTCATATCCTACCTGATCTGTCACGGTTATCATACTACGTATTATTCAACGCGATACTGTATAATGGCACTAGACAACATGGTACTATATATTACTGGATCATCAAACATTCAATAACAAACTTCCAGATATGCTGTCATTTATACCTAGTGTGGCCAACAAACTGGCAGAAAACAGAACAGAAATAACAACAATCAAACACAGACATTATTTTTCATCATGTAAAACTGGAATGGGAACAGAAAGTGTCACACAGCCATGACACCATGAGGCTATCCTTTTTAAAATTAAGATATTAACTAATGCTCACAGGACAGTTAAAGTTCTGGAATTTTATACAGCAATCACCTACTAGCAAGAAATGCTCAGCAACATCTGCCTGAATTGCGCTCTCTCTAGATGAACTAGAAACTTGATTAGAAACATGATTATTAAAAATCAATGCACTAGAAAGAATCGCTGATGAAGACACCAGTCACTGTGACAATGACATTCCCTGCTATGCTTCAAAGAAACTACAGCATACATATTTCATCACTGATATAAACCAACACAACACACTACTGCTTTGGTTTGAGTCTGGGCCAAACATTTAGATACTTTAAAACTGTTCATTATAAACAATGCATTATGTTTAGTATTTTATTCAGAATTACATACAAGCAAGTGTATAATTATTTTAATTTACACTGAAATTTCCAATATATTTTGATTCCAAGGTCATCTGTACAGAAACCATTATTATAACCACAACAGTGGAAGACACTGAACATTACTACATGAATATATATACGTATGTATCGAGAGGCCTGGAGGCATATTGTAGAGGAGGCCAAGGCCCACCCCGGGCTGTAGCGCCATCTGGAGTATGTATATATGGATGTGATATATATATATAAACAGTAATCTCAGCAACATGTAATAAGAAAATAAAAATTATCATAAAATTCAATAAATTGGTATTTCTTTATGATGGGGTTGTGACTGATCTTGCAGGGCATTCAGATACATTATTCCACTCTGCATACCTTCTATGATGCCTCATTAAAAATGTGTCTTTACATGTACTATTTGGACATACATAGAATTATTTTTTATTTTTTGCTATGAAACATACTGGTACTACTTCTAACAAGGAGACAAAGAAGACGTATCACATTTTAATACTGTACGTACTGTGCAATATATGAAACTTAATTTATATAACCATCTTTACACGCACAAAATATGTTCATCAGATGTTAGCAAATCTCCAACAGGTTTCATCACCTGGCAGTCCTCGCAGTAGTCATCATAGTGCCCTCAAAATGTCCATTGCAAAGTGAGTAAAAACAATGCCATACACTTGCACACACATTAAAATTCAATTTAAACACATTAATAACGAAAAACACAAATTTCAAAACACTAGGTGAGATGTTCCATCGAACACCAACACAGATTTCGATGGAACATCTCCATAGTGTTTTAAAATTTGTTTTTTATTTTTGGATATTAATGTGTTTTAATCAAATTGTAATGTGTAGGCAAGTGTACGACAGTGTTTTTACTCACTTACTGTGCAACAGATTGTTTCGAGGGTGCTATGATAGCTGATGACAGAACTCCCAGATGATGGCACCTGTTATGTGCTTAAACATGTTAGAAATTTGCCAACATCTGATGAACATATTTTCTGCATGTAAAGTTGGTTACACAAATTAATAAAACTTACAGCAGGGTAAAAATAAATGTTACCACTATATAACTAGTATATGCTGGTAATATATAACAAACACAAAATAAAATAATGTAGGTGAACAATTCTGCCTTGTTTGTTCAGTTACTCCAAAATGATACATAAAATGTATGGGTTATGTAGTACCAACAGAAATGGAGAAGCAGGAAGCAATATTGTCTGTTTTAATCCTCTGGCCACTAAGCCTACACTGCTCTGCCTGGGATACTCAAATCTGTAACTTACCTAGATTTTTAATTTGTTCAGGTGTGATTTACAGTGCCTGTGACACAGTGTACTTACTTTGCTACCCCCAACAAACACTTGGAAAAACAGTACATTTCTTCCAGTCTTGATGAGTCAGTGGGCTTATAAATGATCAGTAACATGTACGTGAAGTATAAGAAACACCACGACAGCTTCAGTCAGAATAGCTGTGACACTATGGTGAAAGATGTAAACAGTTCTTCAGCTCCATTCCTTTCTAGTTCACCATATATGACAATAATGAAAGGGCCTGGTTGGTGGCGACTGTATTCTAGACTTCAAAATGCAACTCATAAACAGTAACCTTACCTATAGTAGAAAATTCTTCTGGTGTCTTTCCACCAGCCATCAACCACTTGCACCACTCAATAGTTTCCAAATCTTCAATTGTGGTCTCCGGACTTAACAAGACGTCTAGTAGTTCACCGAGATATTTTAGTGATTCTGAATTTGAGCAACCTCCATTGACGTAAGCAGCTGCACCACGTTTACCCCTTCTCAACAACGCACGGGGGGCAGTAACAGACTCCATGGCTCCTACTAAATTCCTTTTTCACTCAAAATATGAAATTTCAACAAATGTCACGTCATGAGATAATTCGCCGTTTATCCAGCCTCACAAAAACTTCCGTCAGGTCATAAACCCGACTTAACGACCAACAGGGCAGGCACGGCTAAAAGAAACAGACGGTCGATGGCATCAACTGCAAATTAACCCCTTAACGTCGTCAATGCTGTACCAATTTTGACAACAAATCACTAGACATAGTCTTCGCAGCATGACGAAAGAGTTCATGCATATTCACTATCACGTCATGTTCAAGTACTGTTTAATTAATACGAAAAGATCAACGAATAAATCATTTCGACAAAAAAAATTCGCACTGATCAAGGACTAAAGGGCTACAACTTGGAAAGATGGCACTGTTAAAGAAGACAATTACTGTGAGACGTGCGACCACAGATCATCTGCGTGCGACTGCCGAATAGGCTCACTTCAGAAAGTTTGGCAACTGGAAGTATGGTTGGATACCTATGAGCAGGGGGATTACAGAACATGATATATTTGCACACTTCATTGCATACATTTGTTAATCGAGCAGTATATACGCTACACACTATTTAAATTCAGCCTGAATATTTTGTTACATTTCACATACATATTTTGGCATAACTCATAAAATCAAGAAAGACCATTATGAACACATGGGAATTTTGTCATACACGTAACGTTGGCAGTACCGATTACTACCACTAGTTTTTACATTTGATCCATGCCATCAACCCGGTACTTAATCCATAGGTTGAAGATTGTATTATGTGTAAGAGTATTGACAGCACCGACAAAAACAGAGTAGATGTTCTGTAAAATACTTCTTTTACCATCAGTAAAATACTCACTCTATAAGCACCATAAAGGATAATGAAAACATTTTTAATGTTGCATTAGCTTCCGTTTAGCATGCAGGCATTTGAACACTCGCCCAGCACCGTGTTTTGTTGCGTATGATGTGCCAGCCGTAATTAATGAGCCTGTCCTTAGTTGGTCTGGCTGCACCGTTACGATCGGGAAAATAATACATTCAGCCTTAATTTTATAACTGTCACTTGTGATTAACTGAAAAAAAAATCGATTGGTAAAGGAGCCTCATGCAGTAAGGGCAATATTTTACTACTAAACACACTCAAAAGTTTGGCCCGATATTGTTCAGTGCTAAATGAAAAATATTTTTAATGAGACATACAAACTTCAGTGTAAGCCCTCTTCATGTATTTTTGTTAAACAGGAAACCAAGTTTTCTGGCTGCTGTCAGGCCATTCTGTAGTTGCTGACATTGCTTGTGAATCGAAGGCATGCAAATCAATTCTGAGAGGTTATTAAATAGTACATTACACTTAGTAGTGGGTTTCTAGATTTTGTTCATCACCTAATACCCTGAACAGTACAGAACAATCTTTTGCAGTTTCTGGTGTGATATATGCAAGGAATACAAGGGAATTTATCGAGGTAGTTTATTGGTTTCAATTTCATAAGAAAAACTCAAAATGAAAGGAAAATCTTCTATTAGAAGAAATCTTGTAATGAATATATCATTTCCAGTTTGAAAACATAGTTCAGACAGTAGGAATCTATAATTAAATAATATTTAAAGTACAAATCTTACTATTTTTTCAAAATGAATCATCTGACATAAAACTACAGTACAATATATCTATTACACTGGATGGTACAATTTTGTAGGGGCATGAGGGAAGTTGGTTGCAATATTTACACAATACAAAACATAAAACATCTCCGATGACTTAAGATACACTTCCCGTTTCTATGTGAAAGTTGTTCTGGCACAGCAGACAACAGAAAATAAAGAGAAATAAAACTGAAGGATGTAATAATATAACAGCAGAAACAGGATTAATAGAAAGTCTTTTTTCAATACAAATTACATTATTGGCTTATAAATTGTTTTGGCAATACAGTAAAAGATGATTGCGTAATTACAAAATGAATGATTACATTTGCAAAACAATCACCATATATACGTAAATATAATTTAGAGAACATCAATGTGAAACAGAGAGAACAGAGGAAACACTGTGGCCACACTACAATAACATCAAACAGAGCGTCATGGACTGAGACACTTTTTTTTAACCAATTCAATATATGACCAGAAAATTACCAACTTTTCAGGTATTCATTACATTTTATGTATATTCTGTTGTTTTTATTACTTGTATATGTTACCTGTACTTCAGCTGTCTCTATATTTATTATTTATACACTGTTAGTTTTACCATTGTAAACTGTATTGTACTGCATTCTATTACTCTTGTATCATGTCTGTTATATTTGTTATGTCATTCATGCATGTGTGATGTTTTGATTTTGACCTGTTTTCATATTCAGCTGTCAGTTGACAGATGTTGGAGCTGTGAAATGTACGTACGTACATACGTATGTATGTGTATATATATATATATATATGTGTGTGTGTGTGTGTAAACATAATAAGACATTAAATTCTGCATATATATTTACAGAAATGAGTGGAGGACAAAACAAACTTTTTCTTTTATATATATGTATAATCTCTCTAGAACAATAACACAGGAGCCAGAAATCAGATAAGAAACTGCAACAAATTCTGAGAGGTTCTTCACACATAGTTTACATTTTTTTTATGGTAAGTAGTTACTCGTTTGGGAGTTTCTACCAGAACACCAGTTCACATTTGAAATGTTTATAATTCAGAAACTTACATGACATAAAACAAGCAGGCTTCCAAAACATGTTACATTTGAAAGCTATGGCAATTGAATTCCAACCAATTGTCCTGTAACACCTAATCCAGTATTTATACTGTACACAACATTAAAAAAAGGATGGTATATATATATGTTGTTGGTTGTACTGTGCAGCAGCAATACCATGGCACAAAGGATGAGAAAGTGGGTGAAATCTGCAATACCCACAGCACTAACTTGTACATGTTGTGTAACATAATGCAGCAAGAGGAGGAGGGACCCTCGGCACAACTGTGACAATTCTGATGGACAGAACTTTCCCACTCTACCTTAAGAGCCTGCAGAATACACAACCAAAGGACAATGTATGGCGAAACATGTGGAACCATTGTGGAATTAAAGAACCATTTCAAGGCTCCTAAGGCTCAGGTATACTAGCAACAGAGTGGGTAAGAGTTCATGATGTAGGGAATTTCCCTTACACAGGATAAAAGTTTGTAACATAAGGAGTTCTCCTGTACAGTTTTTCAAACTGCACTTTCCTAGTTCATATAAATTGCCTTTTACTACCAATCAATCTTTAGGGAAATTATTGTTAGTAGGGGGATAAAACTGGATTGGAGCTGTGTACAACTGAAGGCTTTCGTAGTGGTGGTGCTGAACCACTAATTTTTGCTACTAGATTTAGTAGTGACCCTTCAAGTTCCACAATGAAGAATTTTTGAGCTGCATGAATCAAGACAGTTATCATGTTGTTACGGAAGAGCTACAGACAATTTATTGGAGTCATCCATGATTCAGTCATGAAACCATGTTCATAAATCCAGTGACATATTGCTCTGATGTTCAGTAATTTATTGTGAGTTTCTTCTTGGAACATATGTGTGCAAGCCCCAACATCACAAGATCACATTAAAACCAAAAAATCAAGAATGTTTATGTATTATCTGTGATTTTACTTCATGGCCCTTTAAGGAAGCTATAACTATTCTACCAGTAGTAGTTTAAATATAGGCACAATTAATCTGACCAGCTTGATACAGAACTGCAACTTCACAACAAATTCTGCTTTTTTTTTGGGGGGGGGGAGACCAAAAAATAACCACATCACTAGTAGGAAACCATTACCAATTCTACCCAGTAACCTATAACTTCTGTCCTTCTGCCTACACAACCCAAGCCGATGGGAGTGCAAAGCTGAGGCTGCAAGATTGACTTCTATGAATATACAGAACATAACACACTTTACAGCATTTATGTTCATAAAATGATTTACTTTTAATTCTTTGTCATAAGTCTATCAGCATACAACAGCATGTGAAGATTTCAGAATAGTGACACTTCAGCCTGCCCATTCCAGGTTCATCCTGCAAACCAGCAACTTGGAGTGTAAAGGTTCTCTTTAAAAACCCTGCATGTAAATTTTTCATAGATATTCACCTTGGCAAGTCATAATCCTGTCTGCCAACCCATCAAGCCACCAGATAAGTAATGTACATTGTTGGTGATTGGTTTTTGAGTCCTGTGGCACATTTCAGGCATTTGGGTTCCACATCCAACTCAAGAGCTAACTGGATTAAACCAGTTAAGGCTGGAAGTCAGCAATGTAATCCACAGAAGTCCTTTGAAGAAGATATTCAGTTATCCATGTAATTTGAGCTTGCAAGGGTGGAAAATGTTCACCAGTGCATTGGACCGGAACCAGCCTTGGGGGTCTCAAAGCAGAACGTAAAGAAAAAGATCATGTGCTTGCTTGGCAACTAGCACACGACAATTTGGCATGGTCTCACCAGCACTCAAAGAGGGGCTCAAGAATCAATCTCAGGACCCTAGTATTGCTGCTACAACCAGAATACTGTCCTTTTATAGGATGCAGTCGAGGATACTGGCCTTACTGGACGTTACACCATGAGAAGATATCTCTACATTATGGGGTTGATTGACAGTCCGGTGTGTAAGAGGTGTGGTGCAGAGGGGAGACCTCAACCCACCTTGTGTGTGAATGTGAAGCTTTGGCAACACTCATACATGTTTATCTGGTTTCCTTTTTCTTGGCCCCTGAGGATGTCGGAAGTCTAAGTCTGGGGGCGATGTGGAACTTTATTAAATGGACAGGACTCTCATGACTTAGACTTCAGTCTTAGGGGCACAAAGGGCCTGTCAAAAGCCTACATGCCTTGGAACCAAAAGGGCTCAAACCCATTATCTATCCATCCATGTAACTGAGCATTAGTATCAATGTAGCATGGGACAGAGTATTGTTCATGTGCAGGTTCAAAATTTACAGCAGTTGGTAAGAAGTGATTATTTGTTATTGTGTAGTACCTAGAACCTTCAAATGCAATCAGCAGTGTTCTGTAAGAGTTTTTGTTGTTTAATTTGCTTGGTTCTATTCATTCATAGGTGTGGATCAAGACCTGTATAACAGTGTTGCATTGGTTCCATCTGAATGTGTACTTGGCTGGATTATTACCTGTGTTATCAGCCTAACAGTCAAGAATTCTACTTGATATTAAGACACAGCTTTAAACCAAAGATTTTTGAAGAAAAAAGGTGAAATGCCACTCTACATCATAAAATTCTAACATACATATTTAAAGTTTAGAGTTTCAAAGGTAAAATTTCATATATAATAACTGGATTTATAACCTGCCTGTGTTCAGTGATCATCAGGCAAGAACATATACAGGCGGTCTGCTTCACCCAGCATCTGCTTCCCTGATCTGTCCCAGCAGTCACCTCCCTGTCTCCTCATTACTATTCCTTGGGAGAGAGATCAACTGCCTGCTGAGTTTCGACTAGGAGCAGAGAGGCACTGCACAGCTGGGCTCACAGAGGAAAGGGCGGGAACACACTATTGGCTGTAAGACTGATGGTGGGACTTGCACACCGCATCTATGCTTCTACATGCAGTGTGGCTTGTGCATCCTCCATTCAATTTATTTCAACCCTGTTTGTTCACCTTCCTTTACGATCTATTGTTATAGATATAATTTAGTGAAATATCTTAAAAATGAACACAAATAATAATCTGTAGGAGATGACATGTCATAATCACCTCCGTTTTCTAGCAGACCATGTACTCCACTGCATGCCTGAACGTGACAGACACTTGCGTGGGGATGCTCTTCTCTTCAACTGAGAAGATCCCCCAGGCCTTTTGAAATTGTTGCCTGACAGGAATAAACTGCTTTTTGAAACAGGAACAGATATGGCAGGCGATGAGGAAGACAGGGAAGAGCTTCGTAGTCGACGATTGTTGGAAATCCCAGCAACCATGCAGGATGAGGAAGAAGATGAGTTTGGCAAAATGGCTACCGGAACACCAGCAATATCTGGTATTTTGGTAACTCTGACACACGGCTGGTACTCCAATGAACTATGACCACTTGAATCCAAACTGCCTGTCCTTGACAGACCAGAAACTTGCTTTTCTTTTATAACTGGAGGTTCAATGGTGGAATTATTAACCACTTTCACCCCATCAGCTCCCCTACAAACCCCTGTGCTATCAGATTTTCTGTCACTCTTATGTGGATGCACCACAGTTTCATCTGCCCCATCCTCAACTCTACCGCTACCATTTTTAGTCACTTCATTTGCAGTAGCAATACCTTCTTCAAATGATAAATGCACCTTATCTGCAACATTCACACACTTTCCATTTATATCATCACCTGACACAACACATTCATCAACTCTACTAAGTTTACTTAACAACCTTCTCTTTCCTTTCTGTTTGTCTGCTGGCCATCCTGTGAGGTTTTTCTTTCGTTTCCTTTTCCTTCCATGTATTCGCATAATCCGTCCATCAGGACCATCTGAAAAGGTGATGGTTTCACATGTGGATGAAGCTCCACATTCAGAGCTGTTACATGACGATTCACCCAAAAGTGATGGGTTAGCCTGGCATCCTGTAGGCTCCTTGCTTATTACTGCAGGCTCATCCATGCACTGACATGCAGAAAATTCATTCAGAAGAGTCACAACATCAATTTTAGGCCCACCACGGCAACGATACTCATTATGCTCATCAGGGCTTACCACAGAATTTTCACCCTTTAATTCATCCAGCACTGTGGGATCTACTTCCAAAATTTCATGCTGATTAGGCAGGTGCAAATCTAAATTCCTCTCTTTAAAATGTGGACACTTTTTAGTCTGATGCTGAACACTTTTTTTACCAGTATGTGGTTTAAAATTCTTACTATCAGCAACTTTCTGGGTCACACTTGTTTCCTGTTGTGATTCATCACCACTTCCATCAAAGTCACTACCACTAATTTCTTCCCCTTCACTTCCCACATTGAACATTCTGTCAATATTTCTTGCAATCTCATGAAGATCTGGGTCTGACTCTGACTTGAAGTCTGAGTTTGTTCCTTGTACTACTGCCACAGATTCGACTGAGAGTGCAGCCAAGGGAGATGTGGTAGGGGAGGTACTAGGCACATCTATACTGACACTGGGAGCATCTCTACTGACACTGTCTTCTTCAGCAGAATTGATAATACCAGTTTCAGATTTCTGTGCCTCTTCTTTGGGTCTACCTGACTCTTTCCTTTTTCTGTGATGCATCAGACTTGACAAAATTGCCAAAGTTGAAGCATGACATCTTGGAGACTTCCTTGGTTTTTTGTCTAGCAAATGAGCGAACCTATTACGTCGCCTTCTTACTAAACCAGAAGATCCAGCTCCACCTCCTGGGCAGCCACTGCCAAATGCAAGACCCTCTGATGAAGACAATTCATATGGTAAAAGAAATGGTTTCCAGTAACAGGAATCACTCATACAGGAATATGCATAGAATTCCTCCCCTTCATCCTGCCTTGAGTATGTCTGATACCAAGGTTCACTTTGTGGAACAACTTCAAATGAGAAATGAAGTCTGTCCATGGTGGACGGCAAGTCATTCTCCACTGTCTCTCTTACATTTGATTTATCCTGTTCTTCTTCCTTCCTATCATCCTCTCTCTCTTGCCTCTTCCCACTCTTATTTTCATTTTCTCCAGCAACCTTCTGCTTGGATTCTTCCTGTGGATTAACAATTTTTTCTCTTTCATTTGTAACTTCATTGCTACATGTCTGTGCACCATTACATGTGGTTTTCTCTCCTGTAGAAGGTGAACCTGACTTGGAGCAACTTGATACACCAGCTGTATCCTTGCTCCCAGTACTACTCTTGTCACTGTTACAAACAGCACTGTTATCAACAGGGACCACAGTGGGAGGAAGTATACTTCCTTGAAAACGAAGTCGGGAACCAGGAATTTCAAACTTGTAATAATCCAAATTGTCATGTATGAATGCTTCAGCATGAGTTCGTCTTTTCCTCTTTTGCCGGGTTGCACTGTTGGTATCACAACTGCTAGCCAGGCTGCAGGTGTCCACAGAACACACTGAACTTTCATCACACTGTAACATGTTGCATTGATTCCCATTTTCACCATCAGCTTTTGAATGTACTACCAAAGAAGGCGTGACACTTTGATGTACTTGTGTACTACCATCATCTTCCTTCTTCTTTACACTCTTTTTATTGTCACTCACTCGCTTTATATTGGAATCATCACTCAAAATATCTTTCTTCACATTTTTATGTAACTTACTTTTGGATTCTTTTTTCTCATCTTCATCCTCCTCAGAGGATTCTGTAGAACTTTCCCGCCGAAGCGGTTCACCAAACATAAAACACTCTGCCTCATCACTTAATAATGTGAGTTCACTTTTCCTAACCCTCTGGACTTTCACAGCAACTGTTTCTTCCATCTTAGTTCCTTCTTGAATCTGCTCCCCATTACACTTCACATTGTTAGATACCTTTTGAAGAAGACTTGATCCCACTCTCTCGTCTTTAACTTCTGTTTTCACAGACATCTCACTATCTCTTTGAAATGAGAAATATCCACTTGATCGCAGTTTACTGTTTTTTAACTCTAACTTATAATATGCTTTATTGTCCTCTATCAGTTTCTCCTCTACTGATAATCGTTTCCTCCTGATCACCTGACTATTTCCACCCTGGCACAATGCGGATTTTGTCTCTTCCTTAACAACTGGGCCAGTCTTGGATTTGTCTTCACTATTAACCAGGGGCATTTCTCTAGAGATACGAGCAGGTTGCGGGTCAGCAGAAGTGTGGCCCAAGCGTGTCCGTGCAGGATTTCCCTCATCTTCTGCAGTGGTTCCAAGCAGATTACTGGGGAGCCAGAGTTGCCCACGTGAACGCAAGTGGTGACCTGAGTCACTACCCGTTGGAGACAGCTGCTGTTGCAGAGATGGAGAAGAGTTGATGCAGAATGAAGCTGATGCTCGCCTCACTCGTTGAGGTTTGTTGCCTCCTCCCCCTTGAATTTCCCACTGCTCACGTCGCACACTATTCCCAGGGACAGGGCTTTTCAATCCACCATGCCTTGTGCCATAGCAATGGCTCCATATGCCATTGCACTGTACACGCACCTGCAAGGACATTTCAGTCAACCGTTATTGCTGCATTCTATCACCAAGTACTTTACATGAGTTATGTCACAGCACACAATGCACAGGATACATTATGGCTACCCTCAGTAGTACTGATGAGTAAAGGGTTTAGCACAGAGCAAAGCAGCAGCAACTAACTTTAACATGTGGAAGAAGGGACTAGACTTTATTCTTAAGGTAACAAAATATTAATTTAATTTCAATGGCTACGTAAGTTTCCATTTCCTCAATGTTACAGTCCTTTCAAGGGATCCCTGCAGAAGTGTAAAATCCAGGTTCACTGTATTTCCTACAACAAACATGTCACGCTATTATGAAATCTCACTGTAACACTCTCACTGTCATACTAAAAATCCTTGCATCACTGCTCTGCCCATCAGACATTAAATAATAAGTCGTATGTCCAGTTTTGTCTGTGGAATGCACAAGCAAATCGTAGAATGGAAAGATCAAGCATTAATAAAGGAATGTTTTATGTGTCATATACCTCTAAATTGTCCTTCTGTGGAAGCAACATTTTACTGTTTTCTTCCAGCGGCTGCTTCACACTCGAGGATGAGCGAGTAGCATGATATCCATTTGCATTGGAAACTGGAGTTTGCTTTCTTGAAGATGGAGAGAGTGGCTGATCTCCTTTCCATGCAGCTGGGGAGAGGGGAGTTGATGTATCAAGGGAAAGTGTATGTAGCTTCACCACACTACGCAGGGAACGACGATTGCTACCACTCAACTCGTCTGGGCATGGGCTGTAACAAATGACATGAAGAGTGTTTCGGTATCCAAACAGATTCACTTTTATGGCTCAGCTCCACTGTCTGAAATAAATTAATTTTTTGCTTTAATCAGGCCAGTAGTCATTTCCACAATGAGTTTGTGTTATTTCACAATACAATTAATTTGCAACTGGTATAATTAATTACATAAATAACATGACGCTTGGCATACAGTCACTCCAGAATACTGAAGGGAATATGGTTACACAGCACATCTGATGTAGGTATAAAGAAGCCTCCTGTAAACAGAACATAATGGAATGCATATTACTGGTGAGCTGTTGGAAAGTGAATGAAATCTATGTCCACTTTCTTGTTTTATTATGATAATTAATCCTTCAATGACTTCTTCCAATGGCATTATGCTTGTCCTTGGAGATACAGTTAAATGGCAGCAAGTCCCTGCTCTGCATTGTTATTTTTACTGCATATCATCTCACCTGTACGTCATTAAATAAAATGCATTTCTTGGGCACAGAAAGAAACACAGGGGAATGAGGCGGTCATCTGTTGATGATGATGATGAAATACATAAATCTAAAAGCCAACTTCATAAAATAATACAAATATGGGATAGCTGAAAACAGTGGCCAGTGCCTTGCAGACAATATTAGCCTACGGCAGGTTAATAACGCATTAAAAGCATATGGCGTTGAACAGCAAGATGATAAACATTACCCACAAATTTTGTACAGTGCTTTTTCACTGTGGTCAATCCCATGAGTGCTCAGCGATAAACCTAACTTATGTGTACAATGGTTTTCCAGATGCACTCTACTGCAATTTAACCTTTATCGTCCAGGCTTTTTATATCCCAGTGCAGTCATTCACAGCCACAGTTCTTTTCATTTGAAATGCCCATTTCTGGGTGTGAAATTATCCTTTGTATCTCACATATTTTTAAACCTAAAAAACTTTAAATAAAAAATGTACTAGATGAATGGCTCAATCTACCCATTCACAAAGTTTTGACAACCCACCTATTTTTACAGAGCTTATAGTTCAGGATCCTTTTTAAATTTGTTCATTTTCACTTTCAGTTTCTGGAATTATTCATTTCAGGTATCTGCTTGCATAAATTAGGTATACTGTGCTAAAAAATTTGGATTCATTTGTACATGAGTATGTGACATTATTTATTGTCAGCAAATTGTTTATATTTCATAAAACTGTGGCTTATCTGAGTGGTCATATGAATGAGTTCATATTCTTTCTTCAAATAAGTGCAGGAGGAAAGGAACTCAACCACATGTTTATCAA
>Ga0209737_10002020_pt1 | contig 14258 bp, 8 predicted proteins | sample TergutCu122P3_FD_187284 | JGI IMG/M metagenome (GOLD analysis project Ga0209737, IMG submission 187284) | Cubitermes ugandensis P3 segment gut microbial communities from Kakamega Forest, Kenya - Cu122 P3 (SPAdes) (version 2) | ecosystem: Host-associated > Arthropoda: Insects > Digestive system >...
AGATTTGCCATTTGGATTTATCATAATTAATGGCTTCCATCAGAAAATTCATGTTCTCATATGACTCATTATGTACTGAATGACCAACAGGAATAGAAGGTAGGGTGTTGCCATCATGAAGGAGAACTGTTTTGAGACTCAACTTAGGCGAATCTATAAAGAATCGCCAGTCCAGAGGATTGTGATTAATATTGAGTGTTTGCATCAGGCCATCAATATTAGTGCAAGCAACAAGGCCCCTTTCCGTTTTAAAGAACTGAACTAGATCTTCGTGCCTTTTATGATACACAGAATTTCTGACATATTCTTTCAGAAGGTTCCATTGTTACAGCCTTGAACGTAACAGATCAGCCTTACTTTTAGGTAAGTCGAGATCCCTAATTACATCATTTGATTCCTCTTGTGTAATTCGATGGAATTCTTTAAATTGAAGATCAGCAGTAAAATCATCAACCGTAGATTTTGAAGGTTGAGGTGTCTTCTCCCCGTGTTCGGTAGGCTCGTCATTTGAATCTAAAATGTACTGCTGCGTTGGTAGTGGAACAGGAAGTTTTTTATTGTGGGATACCGGTCGAATAGGAGACGAAATATTAGGAAAATTGACAGTCCTATTTTTTTCTTTGTAATTCCGTGCCGAAGTGGTGGATCTATACAAAAATACCAATCTGTCAAATGGTCGGTTGGTTCCCTCCATATCATTGGAAGGGCAAAAGACATTGAACGCCTTTTGTTATTTAGCAATTCACGTAGCATTTTAATACAAGAGATACAATATACATGAAGAGCCCATTTTTTGTCTTGATCTCCAACTTTGCAACCAAAATAGCATTCATAAGCTTTTTTTACCATCGGTGTTGATGGACTTTTCGTGTTGAAAAAGTAACTTCTCTGCAAATATAGCAAAAATTGTCTGGGCTATTTACACAATTTCGTGACATAGTAGGTATAGGAAATGTAACTCACTTTAAAAAAATAACGAGCTTAAAACAAAGAAACTTACACGTAGTCTCACTAACTTCTTCTTTCTATATAAGTTTAACGTTGGCCTATTTCTGCTCCACAAGTTATCACCGACAGCTACCTCACTAACTGGCAGTGTGCCAGTGTGACCACTCAGCAAACATCATTACTCACCGTCTGGGAGCGGAGTGCTAACACATGTATCCCCTCCCAAGTAAATATTTTACGCATTAAGCCACACTTCATGTATCATGACAACTAGGGCCAAGAATTGAATTCTAAGGCCACATTTGGATTCAGCACATTGAATTGAATAGGAATCAACTATTTTGGGTAAGGATACATTTTGTGTGTTGACCGGTGTTATTTAGCCAGGGAATTAGCAATATATAAATTAAATTTAGTGGGCGTGCAGGAGGATAGATGGGACAAAGGGGGCACAGGAAGAAAAGGGGATTATAATCTTTTCTACGGAAAAATTAATGAAAACCATTAATTGGAGGAGGATTTTTATACACACACAGTATAGAGTCAGCAGTTAAGAGAGTAGAGTTTGTTAGCGACAGAGTGTCATATATATAGTCCTGAGAGGTCGCTGGTGTACTTTCATTGTTCGGATGAACTCAATAACGAGGAGCTTAATGATCATTACTCCTCACCCGATATTGTTCGGTTGATAAAATCGAGAAGAATGAAATGGGCGGGGCATGTAGGGATGAGAGGCGTGTACAGGGTTTTGGGGGAAAAACTTGAGAGAAAGAGAACACTTCGGAGAACCAGGCTAGATGGAAGGATAATATTAAGATGATTCTTTATGAAGTGGGATGTGTGGGTATGGACTGGATCGATCTGTCTCAGAATGGACAGGTGGCGGGCACTTTTGAATGCGGTAATAAACTTTCGGGTTCCATAAAATGCGGGGAATTTCTTGACTTGCTGAAAAATAGTTAGTTTCTCAAGAAGGACTCTGCTCCATGAAGTAAGTAAGTAAGTAGATAAATATGTAAGAGTATGCACTTGTTTCGAAATATTCATTGGATTATTATTCTAACAAAGAAATATACAATTTTGATTGCAAGCCACTGCACATATCATTTATAAGGAAATGATAATCATGAGTGCTGCTTGTTTTTACGCTAAAAGATAAATGATTTTGTCTTCGTTATTTAACTGTATGGCTGAGTTTTGACAAAAATGTAATTTTTAAGAGGTTAAAAACAAATTTTGTTATATTATTAAAAAGAACCTCCCCTTATAAGCTATTAAAAATACACGCAGGTGAAAATTATGCGATAATCCTGAATTTCTTCAAATATTAAAAAATGTTTAATAGGAACAAACACTGTTTTACACGTGCTTAATAAAGCGTCACGTCTTGAAGGTATGTGTGGGATTGTAGAATAAGCTCCATATATTCTCATTCTCTTCTTGGATGTAAAATTTCTGCATCAGTCAGGCAGGAGAGTGAGTTTTCCAAAGTGCTGGTCTCGACCCACTCTCGGAGGCACAAAGATTGTCGTTCTGTCTGTGTCTTAGTTACTTCACAGATAATGACTAAGCCACAAAAAAGGATAAAAGAATTCTCAAATTCAAAAGTTTTTCTCTAAAGCTGTTTATGAAGAGGAATGGGATATATGTTTATGTGATAAGTTGGACGTTTCTGTAACTTCCTATATATCACATGAATTAAACTAGCGAGGCGCCATGCAATATTCAGGAAAAACTGTTTGAAATATCTCTGGTTTCTTGCGAATATAGAATATTCCAGTTACAGCGTAACTGAACTGCAGTGAATCAGCACTCTCCTTTTGCAATCTATCATGAAAGGAAATCCAATCTCCTTAAAGATTCGCATTCCAGTATTATTCCACACGAGGACTGGCCGAGATAAAGACTACAGAATGGTTTTGCATTCCATGGACTGTTCCAGCTGAGCATCGCAGAAACTTCTACGAAATTTTAAATAGTCTGCACCTGTTTTGCAGTGCATCTAGTAAAGGAATTTCCTCACAGTTTTGGGGAAACCCCGTCTACAGGAACCCTAAATTGGCAAACCACTTTTTTCTCTCTCTTTCTCTAACACAAACTCAACCCTACACTCTTGTTATCCAATTTTATTCGGATTTATGCCTTTGTGTTATATTGTATTGAATACGAACGTCGCATTGAAGTGCTGTTTGTAATACTTCACTCGTATTCACTTTTTTTAAGATAGACTTTAATAATTTTTCTCTCATCCGATGCTCGGTCTTGCAAATGGCTTCTTCCCATCAAGCTTATCAACCAAAATTTTGTACATGCCCCTTCCAAGATTTGAAATTTTCAGGGATGTGACGCCGTGTTAATTTCGTAGAAATTTACCGACATATAGGAAGACCTTATACCCTATCTTCAGGCTAAATGGCTTCATATATAATAAGACGATAATATTTGTGTCCCTTGATATTGTGGCTTAGTGACAAACGTGACGAATAAATATTATTAAGCTTCTGAACGTAAAGTGACGTTGTATCAGCTGCAGAAGCTGTTTAATAAGTCCCGAGAAGACAGGATAATTAGCTACCATGGACAGAAGGGGCTGTAGTTTATTTCATATTAAGTGGATTTCATTTCGTCCTCAACCTTCATTTTCTTCCTTTCTGTATTCCTTGTTCTTCATCACACATTCTTCTTCTTAATATTCCCAACCTTTCTGCCAATTACTTTTTATTCAGGTTACGATCCTACGGAAAGTGACGTCGTGTAGTATGCTAGATAGCCCTCTCTGAAATGCTGACACTTATCTACCATGTCATAGGGTATTACATGTCTCAAGGACCTTATCTTAGCACTTGCCAAATCGCACACAATTTTTGTGCTTCCATTTCCGGTAAATTGTTTTGCCTTGTTACTTTTCATATCCTGAACTGGAAAATTGCAAAATTCGCATTCTGGAATTGTAATTGAAAATGACTTTGTGAGCAAACAATCTTTCCCGCTCTGAGTCCATGCTGATCGCTGAAGCCACGTGAGTCTTAGCAAGTGTTGGTGAACGGAGCTGTGAAATACAATCCAACGCAGCGGTAACCTCTCCAATGTCAATGATTAATTGAGAAAAAATGGATTACTATGACAGCTAGAATTTTGTTACGCTGAATATACTTGAGTGTAGAAACTACCATAAATTGGAAACTGTCGGTATGTATAGACAAAATATTCACATACTTCATGAAAAAATATTGGAGTGTCTAAGTCAAGACGGTTGACATGGTCAAAATGTGTAAGAAAAATGAACAGGTTTACAAAATTTTGGACGAAATCGCCGAACAGGCAAGAACTCTTGGATAAAATCTGACGACTAATGAATAATAATGGAATGGATTAACATAAACTGAATTGTAAAGAGTGATATGGCTTTAGTGTTTGTGGACAACGTAGTGGAACGGATTTACAAAATAAGGAGAATATCTTTAGTAGTTAAGACACTAAGAGGCTCATAACAAAGCTTCGTGTAGTCAACTATATATATATTTATTTATTTATTTAGTCATCCACTTAATTAGATATTCGTTTAGTTTTTTATTCAGTAGATTATTTTATTTTAACTCATGCAGTTTGCTTTACCATATAATAAAACACAAAATTTAATCAGAACCAAAAATGGCGTAATATCGTAGAGGTAAACATTTCCCTGAAATCATGAAAACGAATGGAGAATTGGAGATATCGCTCTCCGCAGCTCTTAACCTCGGCAGAAAATAGAAACGAGTGGTTTGCTTCAAGATCTGGCCACTTTAATCCCTGAACCCACCAACCTAAACGATGTCCTTTGTATAGATGATTGGATAAATCCCAGAGATAACTGGATTCTTTGAAGAAGACAGAAATCTGTCCCCTGCCTTGAATCAAACTTCGATTTCCGTGTTGTCCAGACCGTTTCCTAGGCATTATACTGAATCAGCTTATCCGATTGAATGCAAGGTTCTTGGTATCGGCAAGGGCTTTTATTTCGTGGCCACTTATGTACTAGCTTTTGGGTCCAATAAGTCTCTCGGCCAAACGGAGCAGACACCGCTTTCTGAGGAAAAAAGGGCCCCGAACCTCGAGATGATCAGTCACTTTCTTCTAGTGTGGAGGTTCATAAATCTTGGAGCTATGACCCTGCTCCTAATTGATCCTTATGGAGTGGTACTTGGGGAAATGAAATCTTCAGTCTTCTTTGTTTATTTGTTTATTAAGAAAAAATACAGGTAAATGTCAAAGGCAGATAGAGAATTCTTAAAGATAGATTTTAACCCTATCAATCTTAGGAGCCAAATACATATAATTACATAAGTTTGTACAGTATATGATATTCTATGAAAAATATCTAGTCCCTCGGATATTTAAGACACTAAACAACACGTTTTAAGGAAATCCTAAAATTTTATTACCATATTTAAGAAATCGCATCATCTAGGTTCTAAATAATTATGGGTCACTACAAAATTTAACATCGGTTATTTCATGATCACTTTCAGTGTTCAAATTCAGAGGTTCTAAGGAACGGCGACTGGTGATATGTAACTCAGCGCAGTCTGGTGGCTGCCTACATCTCGGAGAATCGTTCTGCTTTAATTTTATTCTCCTTATTAAATATTTAACACTAGTTTCTCCTGAAATGTTAGTAATTAGCAATCAGAATAAAGGGCGTAATACTCAAGAAGGCCGTAATATTCCATTTTAATATTTTAATAATGTAATACTGCTGTTCTTCATCATTGCCGCTATATAATCCTCAAATCTCAGCCCCTTCGTTCATTATCTTCGTCAGAGTGAAAGGCCGAGATTCACTCCCATAGAAGTGGTTTATTTTTAACAAATAAATTGATGATCATATTAAAAGAAGACCCATTTCCTATCTTACATTAGATACACCACGTCTGCATTAAAAACAGTCCAGTTAATGTTGAGCTGGCCATATGAATCGAGAAACGTAACTAATTCAGAAATACATTCTGTGAGCAAAACGACGGGTTTTGTAACTCAGAGCAACCTGTTTATGCTTTATGATTTCCCATTGTGTTATACACGCTAATGACGAAGCAAATGACTAGGTTTCTAGAGCTTGGTGTTTGAGAATATAATGGTTACTGACATAAGCAAGAAATTCCTCGACGTCTATAGAAACAGCTGCTTGAAAACTATCCTGAGCCAACTCAGCCTACTTTCATCCACTTTTAAAGTGATCTGCCATAATTTTTCACTCAAATCTGCCCATAGTATTTCTAAGTCTTAATCATAAATTGCCCGCGAACTCGTCGTGATTTATGTGCTTAAAGTAATAAACCCGAATGTGGACGTCTTGAAAACTGAATTTCGTCCAAGTTATCCGTATATACGAATTAATTCTATTCCTACAGCAAAATACAGAATAAAAGATATAAGAGACGGGAAGACAAGGAAGAAGACGTAAGCAGAGATTGGATAACCTGATAAAAATTAGAAAGGACGTGAACTTGAAAGAGGAAGCACTAGAAAGCACTCTGTAGAACTCGCTTTGGAAGGAACTATAGACTTGTCGTAAGACGGATTGCGTAAAGAATGAATGCTAAAGCAAAAGGTAAAGCTCTCCCGCTTCAGACCTGGACAGACCCTTAGGGTTCCTGGATGTTGAGGATCCCAGAATTTCTAGAAATTCGAAAAACAAAATGGCAAAAATTTGATACCCTTCGCACCGGCCACCTTTCCTACTCCGGAGAAATCCCTGGTACCCATTTATGTTAAGGGATGAGTCGACCCCAGGGCCAAAGTGCGGCAGAAAGGATTAAGTAAGGGAAAAATCCTAATAACTCCACCGGGAATCGAACCCAATTGTTTCGCCTTGTAGTTCAGTGCCTCAACCAACTGCGCCACCCCAAACTCCCGAAGAATAACTGCAACAAAACATAACCTGCCAATTTTAATGAGGAAAACAACCATTGTTTAATGCGTAAAACACAACACCAGAAAAACACACGGTGTGACAAATGTATATTTTCTTATTGTTACAGTAGGTGGTACATGTTATTACCACTGTTAATAATGTCGTTGATTAGCTAACTTAACTTCGACAACGCGTTTCTGCGAGACAAGCCACCTACTTGAAATTAAAGATCATGGAGTACCCTACGTAGATTTGGCCTCTGGTGTTCTCTCTTCACCAGTCCGCAAGACAATACGACACGCCAATTGTCCGCCTTTATTTCGGACACTGTTCAATAGATTATATTGTCTTAAAGGTAAATTTCTTTAATGACTTCCAGGTTTACCTCACACTAAACACATGTCTACTCTGTTAAACAAACTAACTGGTTAATTTATGCAGGGAAATACATAATTGACCTTTATTGTGAGAATATGCGAAAGGTAACAATACTCTGTGTGCAGAGCATCCAAAATTCTTTGCTGTTTAAGCAGAAGTATTATCTCCTACACTTAACCTGGTATTGTCAATATCGCAGTGATAGAACTAATGTAGCTGGCTTCTTTCTGAACAGCCTGGATTATATCTATAGTAGGCTGACTGATATTTTGACACTTAACAACTATAACAAATTAAGAATTTATGCAGAGCAGAATTAGATGCGAAAATGCTTATAAATTGCAAATGGGTAGTTGTACTGAAGGAACTGGTTGTGATGTATTTCAAAGTATATTTGCTCTCTTCTTTGGGGGAAAACGATTAAAAGTGTGGTAAAAATTAAGAATATTTGGGTCAAGATTGTAAACCAACCAAAGGATTATCGAGGAAATTTATGTGCTGCTGTTTAAATAGATTAATTTACAAGCCATTATTTTCTGGTTGTGCTAGAAATCCGAACGTAAAATTCTGCAGATTTTAAAGCACCATTTTAAAGAATTATCTGCCCTAATTTGTACCTTACGTCACTAAAGATTTCAACAAATATTAAAAATGTATCTCTCCCTTCAAAACGTATGAGGTGATAGTTAAATTAATGTCATGATAAGCACTTAAAATGGACAGAAATAACTTGGTTGGTACGCGAGGGACAGTGGTTCTGTTCCCACCAGGACAAGAAGATTTGTTTTCCCGGACGTCGAAAATGTCTGTGGGGCCCACCATTTTTCTATTCAATGGGCACCGGGACAGTACGGACAGACTATGAGGCTGAACAGTTATTTCTATCAAGTGTCAGAATAAAGAACATGTGGAGCCAAACTGCCATCCTCCACATTTTTAAAAAGGAAACTTTTACGGTAGTTTAATTTAAAAGTGAAATTAATATTCAAAATTTCAACAAGGAAAAGTAGCAGACAATGAACAAACAATGGAGAGAAGAGGAAGAGAATATCTTGAAGGTTGAAGAGAACAGAAATTGGATGGATGGAAGTAAGAATATGAATAATGAAAGTGAAGAGACTGACAAAAAATAAAAAAGGATAAAATAGAACAAATCTTAAAAGTTAAAACCTCCTTGGCTCGTGGCGTCCCGTATAAAGTTATCGACATTTGGAAGAAACGTCAGCAAACTTCTAAAATTACTGACGATTCGGAGAAACATCGGCAAATTTCTACTAAAGTACATATGGCGCCACACCCCAGAGAACTGAAATGTTAAAGTTACATCTGTGAGCATCTAAAATTCTTCAGAAATATTTGTATAAATCTTTAGTCTCGGTCTAAGGTAACTATAATGTCTACACACAAATTTATGTTCTTCGCTATTTCTCTTTTCCGTGAATATAAACTGAAACCGTTCAGCGGAATAATGATAACAAAATATGCAATTCATGTGACCGTGAAATCAAGAGCAGCACGAAATTTCCATGCTTCTGCCCACACGACTCGCATCCAAATCAGCTCCCTGCTCTTTCACAGACAATCGTTAAATTTAGTCTGGGACAAAGACCATAGTACAGTACGATTATCTTGTGTAGGCCGTTGAATGTGACTGCGCAGAAAACAAGATCGAGTCCAATATAACCAGAAGTCTAATTCAGGCGAATATGTTCAGAAAAATTATCTTTGTTTATTTCGAAAACCTGTTGAGATTAATAGACTAATAGATCTGCCATTTTGAAAGGGAGAAACAAGGTAGACTATGTAATTATATTTTTGCTACTGAATCGCACCGTATAGAATGGATTATTTGGATTGTAGTTATTAACAAACTAGACACGATGTGAAAGGGAGATTGTTAGTATAATTTGAGGTAGAAATTTTCCTGGAACAAACAATTAAAACTACGGAAAATTTCTCAGAGTTTTCGTTATGATGAAAGAGGGTCAATACGAATAACTGCGCAATACAATTCATAAACGTTTTTAAACCACCTTGCTCGAATTTACATAATGTTTTTAAATACTATGAAGAGATTAGATTTAAGGATGATGATAATGCTGTTACTGATGATATGAACATATCTTGCTTCGAACTTGAGTCATTTCTACAATTGAACATAACAGGCGCAGGCTAATAGTAAGCCCGGAGGGAAATGTTCATTGAGAGACAATGGGTAAACAACTGACGTGTACTCTCGGCAGATGTGTGTGCCAGTTCGTAATTTCAGTATGCTTAACTAATGGTAGTAGTGGTGTAAGGGAATATGGAGGCATTTAGCCAGAAAGGCATCTCGCTTGACAAGCAGTCCTAACTGTGCTGGACGATGTCATATGTCATAGTTACATGTTAACAACGGCAACCTTACAAGTCGGTTTCACCTCGTACCACAGTAGGAAATGCAGGTAGAACACAACGCAAAGCTTCCGGGTCCTTGCCTCCTGGAATATTTTGAAAGGATTATAGGATCACTTTTGTGTTTTGTACAACACTTGTGACAAAGAAAAAATACCTCACACGTGCATGTAATTTTACATATTACTGTAATTAAGCTGTTATAATTTTTGAAGGACTTATATTGTATATAAGGCCTATATGTATGTGTGTATATATATACACATATACACACACACATAGACACTGATGCTTCATTTGGTTAAGTAAACAATCATACGTGAAACAAAATTCCAACCGGTGAAAATTTTTGTAATTTTTTACTTACATGTTGTAACGCGCACAGAATATTTTTATGTGTGTACGATTTATGTTTACACAAAATTTTCTATTTCCAGATGTAAGCTATAAATATTAAATATTATGTAAGCACAGAAAGTGACGTCACAACACGACTTTTACGTTGTGGATTATTAGGTCACGCCGTAATAAATTTGTATGTACTATGTTGCGGTATATTATTTAAATCTAATCAAGTAACAGATGGTAAATATTAAACAATATATGGGTACTTATTTTTGCCTTCATTTTTCGGTATGCAAAATATAATCAAATCTCAAACTTGTATAAGGTTTTAAGTAATATATATTAATTTTATGCCTCTGGTTATCTTAATTTTGACTTAATTACTCAAAATGAAAGTCAAAACGTTTTTCTGTACATCATGGTACATCAAATATGACCTGCCTGGCTGTGCCACATTTTTACTAATTGTCTTGTAAACGTCACAATTTTTAGGAAAATGTATTCGACATGAAATGCTTCCTTTGATATTTTTACAAGCCTTATATGAAAGTTTTATACTCGTATTTTACATACACCGTTAAGTTTTTATGAACTTATATATTATTTATTTATTTTTATATTTAAATAAAATTTTGAAAAAATCCCTTCTGTAGAAGCCGATTTTTTTATACTGACAGTCAGACAGACGGATATACACGACAAATCTAATAATATTTTTCCGCAACTTTACAAACGCGCCTAACAGCGCTCATTCCGAACAGATCTTGCACTAAAATATGTTTTGACCAATAACGTATCACTGTTGCAAAATCAGCCCCAAATTACCAGATATGAAAACCGTCACAATTTACGCCAAATACCTGTTTACATAAATACACAGAACATGATATATAGAATAATCTCTGTTTCCGGTTCTACTGTAAAAATACAAGTTGCAGTATAATTACATGGTCCCCATAATGCTAACTACTGCCGGAACTGCTACATCCTGGACGACTTCCACCCTCCTCCCATAATGGAATTCCTACGGAGGTCGAAAATCTTCAGCAGTACTGCGCGTTTATACTCACCGCGCGCTGGGTTGATCATGCGGCAACTGCGTGCGCATAATAAGACAGACACTTATTTGTAATGCGGTATTTTAGAGTACAAAGCGAACTTTCACTGATGATAGTGGTGATACACTTGTTTACGGTACACGGTGTAAAAACAATGTGAAACTATATATATGTCCATTTACCTTTGAACAAAATAGGCCTACTTATTTGCAGGTAATGTTCCATTAATAATGTTCTCAATACAAATTTAGCCTCCTCTTTCCAATTGCTCACTCGTCTTCCTTCCTACCCTTCACAACTACCAAAATCAACAAAAATTCACCATGCATCATCACTCATGACACACACACACACACACACACACACACACACACACACACACACACTATTCTGGTTCCCTGTCATTAATCACTGAAAAGCCTTGCTGATCTACAGCTATTTCAATTATATCAGTTAAATGGAAACTAACCCTTAACCTGATCACCATACATTCCAGTGTCACTGTAAACAAAAAGTTGCTATTGATGGTAAAGAGGACTGCAGATTTTCCCGTCTCCAGGTCGCCAGGGCGACTGAATTTTGTGTGATGGTTCCTATATACTGTTGGTCCTCAGTACTCTACTTGATTTGTGTCAGTCTTCTGGCGCCTAGGACTTTAAAGTGGCTCCTGTATTGTTGTAAAATATGCAGCTCCATACCAATATAAACTAGCTGTAACTTTATAGAAATAAAACACTGTTTTTTCCACGTTTCGACAAACCCTAGTGGGCAAAGTCTTACTCATTGTCGAAGCTTGACAATCACAATTAGACACACCACCCTTGGTAGGATTCATCTGGACGAGTTATCAGCCCCCTGCAAGGACATCTACAGGACAAAAAACAACACTCGTTAGAGACAGACATCCATATCCAGGCGGAATTCGATTTCGCAATCCCAGCAAGCGAAAACGCCCACAGACCCACGCCTTAGACCGCTGTCACTGTCGCCGGCTGAAGGAAAGCAATGCAATTAGAAACATGACGCAGTTCATGTAATTAAAAATGAAGATGTAGAATCGTGATGTGGTCCATAAAAAACAGCACCGCGGTACGTGCACAACTCGTTAGCAGCTTCGATTACGATGTGTACCGGCAAGGGTAAGATGTAGCACTCAAAATGTCATTGAAACCTTGGCCGTAAATGTTCTAATAATTCCCCACAAACATGATTTTATATTCTCTGGTTCTTTATTAACTCTTAAATCTCTGCTTTCGGGGGCGCGCGGTGGCGTAGTGGTTAAGGCAGTACGCTAGACACCGGCAGGTCGCGAGTTTGATTGCCGATGGTGTCATTGGAATTTTACGTACTATGGCCCTGGGGTAGACTCAACCTCTAACAGAAATGAGTACCAGGTTATTTCCAGGGAGTAAAGGCGGCCGGTGTGTAAGGCCGACAAACGTACCACCATCCCGTACCGTTGTCATGAAATCTGGGAACCTTAACTTCCTGGAAACGTCTGGGCCACTCCAGGTCTGTAACCTTTACCTTTTAACTCTCTGCTTTCATTGATATAAAAAAGAATGTCTACCAGTCGTCAGATATTAGTGTGAAAATGTCAGACAACTAACACGTTTAGAAAGTGAGTGTTATAATATTTCATCTTTGTGTTTCTGGTGTAGGAGTTTAATTAATCTATAACATTAATCTACCGTAGCCGTTACAACTTCGGAGATTCACAACCAAAGCTTGCTCCAACCAGTTGTAGGTCTTGTGCTTCATTATGACGTCACACAGCACTCGTAAATTTGGAGGCACAAAACAACGCAACTCTCACATCCACGCCAAAACTTAGCAGCGAGACAAAACTTCTCTCTTGTCTAGAGACGCACTTGGAGAGAAGACTTAATCCTGATATCCCACATTTTCGTATTTCCCATGTCTAAGAACAGCAGTTTTTACTTTATCCACCCAATGTGTTAAGTTCTCCGAATATCACAAACTGAGCAGCTTAATGCAGAGGACATGACTTGAATTCTGAAAGTATTTGCTGTGCACAAAGTGTAAGCTGTACCACGTCGGTTGGCGTAACTTGGTTCTTGGACCACTACTACCATGAACATGACAGCAACAAGTTCCTCCGTAACGTCTGTAAGCATTTGTTATTATTATTATTATTATTATTATTATTACTAAATACAATGGAGTTGTCACTCGGTGGCAGTAGTCCTTACACTAGTACAGACAATACAAATAAGAATAAATATACATAAACGAAACAATACAAAAAACACAGTACCTACAATACAAAACACAGTTAATACAAGTACACAAATTACCAAAATACCCACACTTACACCCAACCACACATTACAAAACAAGTTAAAATAACTACATTACAAGTTAAAACAAACACAATACAAGCTATACCCAAATGAAATAGTCACAATATAATCAAGTACCCTCAGTTTAAGTTCACCATAATGTACATGGTATTTGTAACCCCAAGAAATTCACCGTAACTCACTTCATTTCACTTCAAAATAAAATCACTTCACATAAATCACGTCAGTTCACTCCACATCACTACACTTCACATCACTTCACTTATTTACACTCAATCCCCACTAGAATTCCCTTACTTGTAACAACATTCTATCAACGGATAACATGTTCTCTCCCAGAAGACTTTACATGTCCAGTACGTATACTTTGCATAACATTTCGAACGAAAGAGGAGATTAAAAATGAAAATATATTTCGCAGTGAAGCTCATTCAAAGAATGTATAACTACAAAACTGCCTTCTGAGAAACAAGAATTTTTGTATTTCTTCTTGTAATTAAATTATTGACTTCATGGAACAGTCTTTTTTGAACAGCTAATTAACTCGCAGTTATTCACGAAGTTCTCCTCCTGTTCCGAAAGCCAAAATTTATTACCAGATTCAGTAGAGCCAGCCATTTTGTGTTTACATACTGAAATGTATCCTTTTTATTCTCGCACGTTCTATTGTTTCACATCGCCATACACCTCATCGCCTTACGTAAACAAAAAACTTTTTTGTAAGAAATTCTCATCTCCCCATTCGCATTACTTGCAGCCTTTATCTCGCATTTAATTTCAAACTTACTCCCTCAGCGTAAGAGAAGAGCACAGAACTAAGTAAATCCAAAAACCCACTTACACAACTGTTACAAGGTGGTTCAAATATGACAGGGACTGATTTGTGTGTAAAGAAGCCGCACTGCGCAGCAGCTG
>Ga0209737_10002021_pt1 | contig 14257 bp, 14 predicted proteins | sample TergutCu122P3_FD_187284 | JGI IMG/M metagenome (GOLD analysis project Ga0209737, IMG submission 187284) | Cubitermes ugandensis P3 segment gut microbial communities from Kakamega Forest, Kenya - Cu122 P3 (SPAdes) (version 2) | ecosystem: Host-associated > Arthropoda: Insects > Digestive system...
TAATGAATGCGCTTGGCTTTTCGCAAGCGCGCCCTTATCCTCTGATGCCCAATTTTGCGATCAGCTCACGGTACGTTTCGATATCGCGGCCTTTGAGGTAGCGCATGAGGCGACGACGCTGACCTACCAGCATCAAAAGACCACGACGAGTGTGATGGTCATGCTTGTGCTCTTTGAGGTGCTCGGTCAGATCTTTGATGCGCTGGGTCAAGAGCGCGATCTGGACCTCGGTCGAACCTGAATCCTGCTCATTCTTGCCGTACTCGGCGATGATCTGAGCTTTCACTTCTTTTGTAAGGGGCATAATACACCTTCTTTCCGCGATAACACGTACAAGCGCTATCGCATACGCCTTAAGCTGAGGAGCGCGGGGGTGTTTCCCAACATCCCTAAGCAAAAGGTAAACGAAAACAACCCATAGATAATACCTTATTATACGGTCGAACACAAATTCTCCCTGCACAGGGGAACCATTTCCAGAATGGTTGGATGAGCATTAGCGGGCTAAGGTAGTGATTCGGAAGATGCGATTATGAGCACAGCTGTTGCGCGACAGAACTATCTCTAGGCGATAACCGACTGCGCGAAGGCGCGGGCCTGCGCATCGACCTCCTCGATGTGCTCCAGCGAATCGACCTCCTCGATGTGCGTCGCGTCAAGTGTGCGCGCAACCACGTCAGCGATTCCCAGATAGCTCAGCCTCTCTTTGAGAAACGCGTCAACCGCAACCTCGTTTGCCGCATTGAGCGCCACCGGCGCGGTTCCTCCTGCACGACCCGCCTCATACGCAAGCGCAAGGCATTTGAATACGCGTGTATCGCACGAATCGAAGGTGAGGTTGCCCATCATCGTCATGTCGATCGGCGCAAGTGGTGCGCTCAGCCGTTCAGGGTAGCTCAGCGCGTACTGGATAGGAATCCTCATGTCGGTCGGTCCCATGTGGGATAGCACCGAGCCGTCAACGTACTCGACCATCGAGTGTATGACGCTTTGGGGGTGTACAACCACCGCTATCTCGTCATACGACACGTCAAAGAGATGGTGTGCCTCGATTACCTCAAGCCCCTTATTCATCATCGTCGATGAGTCGATGGTGATCTTTGCCCCCATATCCCACGTGGGGTGCGCGAGTGCTTGGCTCGGGGTGATATGCTCAAGTTCCGCAAGCGTTTTATTTCTGAATGGCCCTCCACTTGCGGTCAGCCAGATTCGTGAAACCGCGCGCGGATCCTCGCCCAGCAAGCATTGGAATATCGCGCTGTGCTCGCTGTCGACCGGTAGTAACGTTCCCGGTCGCGCAAGGGGCATGACGATATCACCGCCCGCAACCAGACTCTCCTTGTTCGCCAGCGCAAGAACGCGTCCGGCTTTCAGTGTGGTGACCGTAGCACGTAATCCCGCAGAACCGACAAGCGCGTTTACCACGATATCGGGATCAGACGCTCCTATCAGCTCAAGAATGCCCTCAGCTCCGCTGAATACCATCCTGCCATCAAGCTCACGCTGGGTCTTTTCCGCAGAGTGCTCGTCTGCCAACGCAACGGTCTTTATATCGAATACACGGGCTTGAGCGACTATCTGCTCAACGGAGGAGTGTGCCGCTAACGCGACAACTTCAAAACGCTGCTCCTCTTTTGCACAAATCTCAAGCGTCTGCCGCCCAATCGATCCGGTAGAGCCAAGAATCGCTATACGCTTTCGCCCGCTCATGAGCATACCCCCCTACATATGCACCATGCCCAGCGTGGTGCCCACGATGGAGAGCAGCACGAAGAGCAACGTTGATACCGCGAGCGTCGAATCGATTCGATCAAGAATGCCTCCGTGCCCAGGCAGTATCGTTCCTGAATCCTTTACTTTCGCCTCGCGTTTCATCCGTGATTCGAACAGATCGCCGACAAACGCCGCAATCGTGACGAGAACGCCGACGAGTATCGAGCCGAAGAGGGGAAGATCCATCCCGAATAGGAGCGGCAAAGCTATCCAGATGATTACCGAGCCCAGCATACCTGCAAAGAATCCCTCCCAGCTTTTCTTGGGTGAGATGACTGGCGCTATCTTGTGGCGACCGAAAAGCGACCCACCGAAGTACGCGAACGAGTCGGCGGCCCACACGCTCAACATCGTCATGCTCGCAAAGAAGATGCCGCCCTCCATTTCGCGAATCAGCACAAGTGAAGCGAGCGGCACACCCAGATAGAGCGCGCCGAACAAAGCGAGCGCGGAGTCCTTTGTCGATGATGTGGGAGTAAACGCTGCCCAAGTAAGCAGCGCGAATGAGCCGATCACCACGGCGTAGAAAAGCGCGATAAGTCCAGCCAATCCTCCCGTTCCCAGTATCGGGTGTTGTTCGGTGTTGAGGCGAGCTGCTGCAGTAATCAGCGGAAGGGACATGCCTATCGCCGTCCCGATAATACGCGGTACCCTGTTCATCTTAGGCGAGGTAATCGCAAAGAACTCTCGACACCCCATAAGGCAGAGTATGGCGCACAGAATCGGCAGGATAAATAAGGTGTTTCCTAAAAGTGTGCAGCCCAAAAAGACCGCCGCATAGACAAATGAGGTAATAACACGCGTCACCAATGATTTTTTCTTGATGCCGGCGGGTTCTGCGATATACGCGGTTGGCACTATACGCCCCCAAATCGTCGTGCACGCCCCTGATACTGAGCAATGCACGCCAAGAACTCGTCGCGATTAAAATCTGGCCAGAGCGTGTCAGATACAACAATCTCCGAATACGCAATCTCATAGAGCAGGAAGTTCGAGATGCGCACCTCACCGCTCGTGCGAATCAGCAGATCGGGATCGGGGATACCTGCGGTGCTGAGATGAGTTGAGATCGTCTCGGGAGTGATGTCTTCGGGGTTGAGGCGATTCTCGGGCGCGATATCGTCGGAGTCGAGATGGCTCGTGGCCACTTTTCGGGCAATCGATCGCACCGCGTTGACGATGTCGCTGCGCGCGCCGTAATTGACCGCAACCACTAAGGTGAGTCCTGTGTTGCGCGCGGTCTGAGCCACACAGTTCTCGAAAGCCTTGCGCGTCTTATCGGGCAGTGCGCCAGGGTCTCCTATCAACCTTACGCGCACGTTCTTTTCCTGAAGACTTCTAAGCTCGCGCTCCAATACCTCGACGAACAGGGACATGATGCCGGAAACCTCGTCTTCTGGCCGCGCCCAATTCTCCGTAGAGAATGAGTATATGGTCAGGTACTCGATGCCCAGCTCGATCGCTGAGGCTATCGCTTCGCGCACCATCGCAGCGCCCGCCTTATGACCAAAAATCCGCGGCTTATTGCGCGCCTTGGCCCATCTGCCGTTTCCGTCCATGATGACGGCAACGTGACGAGGCATATTGTCCGCGTCAAGTGTTGCGAGTAGCGCACAGGCGCGCTCTGTCGTATAAAACGACTCGATATCTGATGAGTAAGAAGACACGAGAGGTGCTATACCTCCATTATTTCCGCTTCTTTAGCCTTCAGCGATTCGTCTATGCGCTTAACCGCTTCGTCGGTCAATTTCTGGACCTCTTTCTCGGCGCGCATGACATCATCTTCGGAGGCAGCCCCGTCTTTCTTGAGCACATCAAGCTTATGGTTCGCATCACGGCGCACGTTACGTACCGCAACACGACACTCCTCGGCATAGGTGCGACACTGTTTCGTCAGCTCAATGCGACGCTCCTCGGTCGGTGAAGGAAACGAGATGCGGATGAGCATACCGTCGTTGTTGGGCACCAAGCCCAACTCTGAGGTCTGGATCGCCTTCTCGATAGCTTTGAGCATGTTCTTATCCCACGGCTCGATAACCAACGACTGCGCGTCGGTTGCTTTGATCGTTGCTAGCTGATTGATGGGCATGGGGCTTCCGTACGCCTCTACCATCACGCGATCGAAAACCATCGGCGTTGCTCGTCCCGTGCGCACCGTCGCGAACTCCTGCAAGAGCGCATCGTGGGATTTGTCCATGTGGTCTTTAGTGACGTCAAGGATATCGCTTATCATCGTCAGTTTCCTTTCACGATCGTACCTACGGATTCTCCCCGTAGTGCCTTGAGAATATTGCCCTCTTTATGCATGTTGAATACCAGAATGGGAAGCTTGTTGTCCATACAGAGCGTGACGGCGGTCGAGTCCATGACCTTTAGTCCCCTGTTCAACACATCGATGTATGATAGCTCGTCAAACTTAGTCGCATCGTCGAACTTTTTGGGGTCCTTGTCGTATACGCCATCCACGCCGGTCGCTTTCATGACGCAGTGCGCACCGATCTCGCACGCGCGTAGCGCAGCGGTCGTATCGGTGGTGAAGTACGGATTGCCCGTTCCTCCTCCGAAGATGACGACCCTCCCCTTCTCGAGATGGCGTTCTGCTACGCGGCGGATATAAGGCTCGGCAACTTGTCTCATAGAAATCGCGCTTTGCACACGAGTGGCGACACCCGCGCGCTCGAGACCATCTTGTATCGCGAGGGCGTTCATCACCGTCGCGAGCATACCCATGTAATCGGCGCTCGCGCGGTCCATGCCGTTCGCGCTTGCCGCAAGGCCACGAAAAATATTTCCGCCTCCGACCACGATAGCTAGCTCATGACCGTTATCTACAACTGATTTGATTTGGATTGCGAGTGAGTCTATAACCGCAGGGTCGATGCCGTATCCACGGTCACCCATAAGTGCCTCGCCGGAAAGTTTGAGTAAAACGCGTTTGTAGCCTGCCACCGGACCTCCTCTGCCTTTAACTTCTTTATTGTAACGCACTGAAGCACTCTCCATAATTTAACGCATCAAAAAGGGTGCCACACCGTAGTGCGACACCCTCATCGGTCTTGGTGAATCTATGCTTGTGTCTCGCCTAGGTTGTAGCGGGTAAAGGACACGATCTGAATAGTGTCGTCAATCTCTTTGCCGACACGCGTCATCAAGTCAGAGATCGAGATATCGGGATCTTTGACGAACGCCTGCTCGATAAGCGCCTGCTCTTTAAAGAACTTGTGCAGACGACCCTCGGCCATCTTCTCCTGAATGTTCTCAGGCTTGCCGGACTCGGCAGCCTGCGCCTTATAGATGCTTAGCTCATGGTCGACAATCGCCTGATCGAAATCATCGCGTGATACCGCGATAGGATCAACCGCTGCGACCTGCATCGCGACATCGCGCGCAAACTGCTTAAAAGCGGGGCTGGCAGCACTCTCCTGCTTTCCGAGAGCGTACTTCACCATGATGCCGATCTTCGCACCTGCATGGATGTACGTCTCGATAGCGCCAGCACCCTCGATCTGCTCACGCACAAAGCGTGCGACCGCCATGTTCTCGCCCAGCTTGCCGACAAGCTCGCCAAACGACTGCTCAACAGTAAGTCCGCTGTCAGGACATGTCAGCGCCTGAAGCGCCTCAACGTCTGCGGGGTTCTGGTCAGCGACCATCTGCGCCAACCAGCCGACGAAACTAGTGAACGTCGCGTTGCTTCCTACAAAATCGGTCTCACAGTTGACCTCGATAAGAACGCCGATCTGATTGTCATCGCTGACATATGAGGCGATCGCGCCCTCGTTGGTCGCGCGTCCCGCCTTCTTGGCAAGAGAGGCCAATCCACGGGTGCGAAGGAAATCGATGGCGTCATCGATCACTCCGTCTGTCTCTTTGAGTGCGTTCTTGCACTCCATCATGCCCGCCCCGGTAATATCACGGAGCTCTTTCACGAGTGAAGCAGTAATATCAGCCATGATTTCCTCCTTAATCTTCTACTACTACAACGGTCTCTTCAACTGCAGGTGTCTCTGCAATAGGTGTTTCTTCGAGAGCGATCTGCTCTGCGGTCACCTCTTCGACAGCCAGCTCATCCGCCACACCTTCGACCACTACGTCAGCCGCAGCCTCTGCAGGAGCCTCGTTGCGCAATGCGGGCACAACGACCGGCACCGGCTTCGAGATGGTGCCCAGACTTGCTCCGCCGTTTCCGTCCAGGATGCCTGACGCGATAACGTCCGCGATCAGCGAAATACTGCGAATCGCGTCATCGTTAGCCGGAATCGGATAGTCGACCTCGTCGGGATCGGCGTTGGTGTCAAGCATACCGATGATGGGGATGTTGAGGCGACGCGCCTCGTTGACCGCGTTGATCTCTCGCTTGGTATCGACAACGAATATCGCGTTCGGTGGCTTGACCATATCGCGAATACCGTTGAGGTTGTTCTGAAGCTTCACAAGCTTCTTGCCCAAAAGAATCTGCTCTTTCTTCGGCAAAGTCGCCATCGAGCCATCCTCGATCATCTTCTCAAGCTTCTCCATGTATGTAACGCGACTGCGAACCGTATCCCAGTTGGTCAGCATACCGCCCAACCAGCGGTTCGTGACGTACGGCATACCGGAAAGCTGAGCTGCGCGCAGAAGAGGCTCTTGTGCCTGCTTCTTCGTGCCGACGAAGAGAACCGTTCCGCCTCTTTGCCCGACGGTGCGTGCGAAATTGTACGCGTTCTCAAGTTCTACGAGCGTTTTTTTGAGGTCGAGGATATAGATTCCGCCGCGTTGCGCAAAAATGTATGGTTTCATTTTTGGGTTCCAGCGGCGCGTCTGATGTCCAAAGTGGACGCCCGCCTCAAGCAAACCTTGCATGGTAATAGTTGCCATTTCGGCCTTCCTTTCGGTTGTTCTTCTGTCGGCTTCAACCCTTCCCGCCACCGGTTGTCTCCCGGCACCACGGCGTTTCGGTCCACCGACATGTGGATTAATACAGCCTTGTCATGATATCACAATTCATCGGCGGTCAATAGGGAGGTTTTTCAGCGCTGCTATTGCGCGCATGAAAATAGGAGCGAAGCGCCTCAGCTCCTCTATCTGCGCACCATTCTTGCGCGCAATCGCTTCCCATTGACTCATGGCATCCAATAGTGCTGATGTAATACGAGCAGCCTTATCATCGTTGATTCCAAACCATTCGCGCATTTCAAATGCGGCTTTCCAGCCATCTTCAAAAAAAATCGCTCCACCGATTGCAGTAACTCGTCCGCTTTTCAAATCAGGAACAGGGTTGAGATCGAATGCGGGAGATAGTCGCCAGACGTTAGCCGTGCGAAGCATAGCGTGGTTGCGCAGATGATCATCGGTGTTGTTTATGGCAAGTGAAAAGAGAATGCGACGCCATAGCTCGGTCAAATCATCGGAGGTCGATCCGCTTATCTCACTCAGCGCATCTGCAAGGTCAAGATAGTCTCGGGACTGACCCTCCTCACTCTCAAGAAGCGTCATGGCACTCATGTATCCGATGCGCTCGTTTTTTTCGCTTCGATCGAACCGCCTCAAGACCAGCACGTTAGTTCCACCGATCGGCAACAGTCGCCTTTCCGGCACCACAACCCCCGCATACTCCGCCAAATCAAGCGCAATCTTCTCCCACCTCATCACATCCCAAGCATCCGCAGGGTGAGGAAACTTCGCAAGATACAGCGTGTTGCCTCCGCGCGAATCCGAGTCGAGGACTGAGGTCTTAGGACGCGCGCCACCCAAAGACCCTGTGCCTGCATCGAGAAGAATCTTCACTGCATCATATGATTCCGACTCCTCCAAGTCGCCCCTGCAAAGCTTATTGGAAGCAGACAGGAGCTTTGGCAAAGATATCAGTTGTGGTACATGCTCGCCGACAGCCCTAAATGCGATGTCCTCCTTCGTGCGAAATCGCAGAGCGCCCTGTCGCGTAAAATCATTGGTGCTCAATAGATAGTCTGTCTCTGTTATGGTCCGCGGTGGCTCCGCCTCTATGTGCCACCGATGCCGAAGCCCCTTCTCAATCAGTAGGCGACCCCATCGATCCGGGCTTGCGTCACGAAAACTACGTGGAAGTCCTTGCGTGAAGGGAAAGTCGCCCAAGGCAAGAGGCATCGCAGGCTCGAATGCATAGGCATGGAGATTTGTGAGGTACTCCGCATCATAGCGAAAAGATGAGCCTTCCCTTCCGCGACGAAGATGCGTGTAGAGGGTGCCCGCAAAGTACGTTTCCCCCTGTAGCTCGATATGAGTCTCTATGTCGTTCATTAGCGCACTCGCTTGGAGACAATGAGATCAGCGCGAGCCCTTCCGAATTCTGTCTCGTATGGATCGGTAGCTCGAACGACTTCGTCAAGTATACCAAGCGCACGCATTGTGCTCAGTATGGCCTGAAAACTCACGCCTCCGTCGCCCTTCTCAATCTTTTGCAAGGTAGAGCGCGCAATGCCTGCGCGATCGGCAACCTGATCTAGTGTAAGCCTGAGCAACTTTCGCCACATACGCAGTTGCTCTCCAATCTCCTTGCCTGCGACTACCACCTTCGGTGCTATCGGTCGTGCCATGCTTTCTCCTACTTTACTCTTATTACGGTATTTTCTAGCGATATATACCGTATTATAACACATTTCTTCTCGGAGAGCTCCTCAAAAAAGACCAGACGGTCAACAGACAGAGAGGTTTTTTGGCTACCTATCGGAGTAGTGGTATGGCACCAGCATGATCGATACGTTGCGGTGGTTTTGAAGCACACGTGTCAGCAGGTACGTTGTCTGATTGTGTAGTAGCACATCGTACCAATGCTTGACGACGAATTTGGTAAGGATAACGACGATCTGCTCCCCACTTTGCAGCGTCGCCTCGCGCTCTTCAAGGAAATCCTCGATGGGCGGCACCACATCGCGATAGGGATTGACAATGACGACGAGCGGATCGTCGATTTCATACTCCACCCACTTCTTCTCCAGTCGCGTCGCGCGCCTGCGATCCGCGGCAATATTGAGCGCAACCACATTCGAACTCATCTTGTTAGCGCAGTTGAGCATCTTCAGCGTCGAGCGGTTGATATTGAGGATGGGTACGACGCACAGAAACGGCGCCTCGGCCTCACTCTTGCGATAGCGCGCCTTGAACTCCCTCTTCGATATCTTCACGCTGTCGCGCACCTGATCATAGTGGGTATGAATACCCCACATAAGAAAAACGAGTGCGGGGATAGCGATCGCCAGAATCCAAGCCCCGCTCGTAAACTTCATAACGAACACTACTACAAGACCGATAAACGTCATCGTCGCGCCCACAATGTTGATGAACATCTTCTTGCGCCAATGCGTCTCCTTCTCGCGTGCCCATTTCACAACCATGCCGGCTTGCGAGACGGTAAACGATACGAATACGCCGACTGAGTATAGGGGAATCAAGTAGTGGACCTGAGCACCAAAGATGATAACGAGCGTGCTTGCCGCGACCAGAATAAGAAGGATGCCGTTGGAGAGGCTCAGTTTCGTCCCGCGCTCCATGAACTGGCGAGGCATGAAACCGTCTCGTCCCAGCAACGAGAGCAGGTTAGGTAAGTCGGAGTACGCGGTATTGGCAGCCAAGAACAAAATCGCCATCGTCGCGAATTGAAGCACGTAGAAAAGCAGGGAGCCATCCCCAAAGATTGCCGCACCCATCTGCGAGAGCACGGTCTGTCCCTCAAGGGGTATGACCTGCAATTTCTGGGCAAGGATGACCGATCCGCCAAAGATTAACAATACGATACCGGTCAGTGAGAACAGCACGATCTTGGCATTTCTCTGTCGGGGTTTCTTGAAACTTGAGAGCGAGTTGCTTACCGCCTCGATTCCGGTAAGCGCCGAGCATCCAGACGAGAATGCTCGAAGCAACAGCAGGACGAAGACGACGCTCAGCACGGTATCGAGCGATTGAGCCGGAGGTTGCGTATACACAATCGGCTGAAGATAGCCGGTCACGTACTCGACAAGACCGGTGACTATCATTGTGGTCATAATGATGATAAAGAGATAGGTGGGAATGCCGAACACCTTTGCGGACTCGCGTGATCCACGCAGATTGATAAGCGTCACAAACGTGATTCCCGCAACCGCGATGACCACACGAAACGACTCGAACGCGGGAAACGCTGCGATAAGCGCGGCCGCGGCGGCAGAAATCGAAACCGCAACCGTCAGGATATAGTCGATGACCAGTGCCGCAGCAGCGAAAAGCGCCGGTTTTCTCCCGAAGTTCTCTGAGGCGACGTGATACGCTCCTCCACCTTTTGGATAATGGTTGATAATCTGGGTATAGGAAAACGCCAACACGATAAGCAGGAGTATGATCGGAAGTGCTATGGGTCCCAGATACTGGATCGAGAGCAATCCGAGAACCGGAACTAGGACCAGCAAGATCTCCTCGATCGCGTACGCAACCGATGACACCGCATCGCCCGCCATAATGGGAAGCCCCCAAAACCAGTCGAGCGACTCGTCTTCAAGCTTGCTGCTCTCAAGAGGTTGCCCTAAGAGCAATCGCTTGAATCTACTCAGTGATGTCGTCGTGCTCACCTGATACTGTCCTTTGTCCTTAGTAGCCGCTTCTTCTGTCACTTATATTTAAGCACTATCGGAAGTAAATGCAACTTTGCTACAATAATTCATCTGAGTAGGTCGAACGACAGCGCACGCGTAAGCGTGTGAGGAAAGTCGGGGCTTCACAGGGTAGGATGCCTGTTAGACGCAGGGCGTGGCGACGCGACGGAAAGTGCCGCAGAAAAGAAAACTCCCACTGACCCTTGATGGGTTAAGGGAAAAGCTGAAACGGTGTGGTAAGAGCGCACCAGCGCGGGGGTAACCCGGCGGCTTGGTAAACCCCATCCGAAGCAAGAGCATGTAGGCGTGGCTAAGGCTGACCCGGCCGACACGCGGGTAGCTCGCTTGAGGTGTGTGGTGACACACATCCTAGATAAATTGTCGTTTGCAAAACAGAACCCCGCTTACAGACCTACTCAGACCTTATGATGGAAAAGCGCAGAAAGCGTGGGTTTGCGACGGAGCGGACGCCACGGCTTCGCGCAAAAACAAGCAGTTGGATTATTCTCATGCGAAACGTATGTCCGCGATGTTGCAATCCCGCGGTAAGCTGCGCCTATTATCCCTCGCGCAATGCCTTCAGGGCTTCGATGTTAATGATGTCTTTGGCGGGCTCTTCTCCGGGCATCTCGGTCAAGATGCACATGTCGTCAAGCCCTGAATACTCGCCTCCCAAGCGCAGAAGCGCCCTAAAGCCATCGAAGCCGATCTCGCCCTCGCCGATCCACGCATGGCGGTCCTTTTTTGACCCGCGTCCAAACTTACAGTCGTTCGCGTGTGCAAATAGCCACAGGTCGAGCATATCGAAGGCGATAAGCTCATCGATAAGCTCTTGCCATCCTTCGCGCGAGCTCACGTCATAACCGTACGCCCACGCATGGCACGTATCGATACAGATTCCTAAGCGTTCACGAGCGACGCTCGTCTTGGCGATGACATTGCACAGCTCAACAACCGATCCTCCGTACAAACTCCCCGCACCCGCCGTGTTCTCCAGAATCAAACGCGTCTCGTTACTAATCCCCAGCTCCTCACACGCCTGATCAGCGATCTCGAACGCATCTTCGATCGCACGCGCCGCACGCCCAGCTGCCGCTTCAGGATCACCGTCAGGCACATTGCCCACATGCGTGTTGACCCCGACTGCTTCGATGATAGCGCCGCGCACCAGCTCATCTGCCAGAGCAGCGATCGACTTGACGTACAGCTCCTCATTCGTGGTCGTCAGATTGATGAGATACGCAGTATGCGTCAATACCGGTCCGAAGTCATATATCGCACGCGCTGCGCGCAGCTCTTCTCGTCTCTGGACAGGCATCGGAGTCGCTTTCCACTGGCGTGGCGATTTCGCAAATATCTGGATCGACTCGCACCCGACCTCTTGCGCGTAACGGGTCATCTTCTCGTAGCCTCCGGATGTCGATATGTGAGCGCCTATCTTCATGTACCCTCCTCGCACGCATTATCATCGAACACATGTTCCCTGATGCCATCTTTAGCGGTATACTAGCCATATGCCTGCTCTTGATTATGACATAGACACGCACCTGCGGCGCCCGTGGCAAGGTCGCGCGATCATCCATCTTGATCTCGACGCGTTTTTCGCGAGTGTTGCGCAACTGGATTATCCTGAGCTGCGAGGAGTCCCCGTCATCGTAGGCTCTTCGGGAAAACGCGGAGTCGTTGCCACCTGCAGCTACGAGGCACGCGCCTTCGGCGTGCGAAGCGCGATGAGCGCGGTGCGTGCCAAACAGTTATGCCCCGATGCCGTATGGGTCGCAGGCGATTTTGCACGGTACCGGGAGTTCTCAGGCAAAGTTTTTCAGATACTTTCGGCGCACAGCCCCTACGTTCTTCCTGTCTCGATCGATGAGGCGTTCGTTGACATTACGCCCGACTCGACGCATGCCGCTCACCCCATCGACGTCGCCACCTCGATTCAAGAAGAGGTCGCAAGGCTGGGTATCACCTGCTCTATCGGGCTGGGTACCACCATGACGATCGCCAAGATCGGCAGCGACTATAAGAAGCCGAGAGGATTTACGGTCATCTATCCGGGAAATGAGGCGATGTTTTTAGCCCCGCTCTCGATTCGCGTACTCAGCGGCATTGGGCGCAAAACGGCAAAGAAGCTTGAGGAGCTAGGGATACATACGCTGCGAGAGCTCGCGCAATTGAGTGATCACGACGCAACGCTTCTTCTTGGTTCTTGTGGAATCACGATGCGCGAGAGAGCGCGGGGTATCGATCCTCGGCAGGTGCGAGACAGCGAGGTGGTCAAATCCGTATCGAATGAGAATACGTTTGCGACCGATATCAGCAGTAGAGTCGAGGTTCTTCGCGAATTAAATCACCTAGCCGATAAGGTGTCAACGCGACTGCGCAGAAAGGGTCTTTTGGGAAAGACCATCACACTAAAAGTGCGCACCTCTGATTTCGAGACGCATGGTGCGTCCAAGACCGTCCCCTATCCTGTCGATGATCTTACCCAAATTATGCCGATTATCGAGGAGCTGCTCCCACGCATTTGGAGCGATGGGCAAGCGATTCGACTGCTTGGCGTGGGAGTCGGCAACTTTTTCGACGGCGAAGAACAGCTCTCGCTTCTTGATGATAACGCTCATGTTACAGAGCTTGAAGAGCATAAGCAGCTCTCACGCAACATCGATGCCATTCGCGAGAAGTACGGTGCGGACTCCATCAAACGCGGAATGTTGTAACTCTCCCCTAATACGGAATGACACTAAGCGAGTTAAGCTTTGCCTGAAGGTCGCCCTTGACCGACTGAAGTTTGGCGACGGTCTTGTGTGAGTCGACCCCCCTGATCGAGTTGGCATAAACGATACAAGTATTGATCTCTCGTATAGCCTGATCGAGATGGTAGCGTGCCTGATTGGCATACATCCTGCAGTTGGCTTTGCCGGCTGATATCGTAGAAAGGTTCATGGCTCTATCCTCCTATATACCGGCAAGCTTGGCTCTGGCAAAGGTCTCTGCGGCAGAGAAGCTTTGTGCGGTCTGGGTAAAGAAGGTCTGGGTACCTGAAAGCGACGAGGTGCTAATATTGCCGTACAAAAGCGGATAGGCGCGCTGCGTGGGCTTGCCCTGAAGGTATGCCTGAGCGTTGTAGCCCGCCACATTCCACGAGAGGTTTTGAAGTGATTGGTTGAGTCGTGCTATCTGATCGTGTGCGCTTACCAGATGTGATACCGCACGATCGGCTGCAGCCCTTCCTTCGTTTAGGAAGTTGAAGTTGACCAGTATCTCGGTACTTACCGCACTCTTGGCGGCAAGAGCTATCTTGGCGATAGAAGTGCCGATTCTTTGTATAAGCACACCTAGGTATTTACTCGCGGCTGCAAAGGAGGCTAGGATCTTTGAGGTCGCGCGAAGCGTCTGCTTGATGACGAAGGTGTTCGCTTTGGCAATCTTGCGCGATATGTCTGCCTTGAGTGCCGCCACGTTTGCTTTGATGTTGGCGACTTCTCTTGCGATCTGTGCTCTTATCGCGGTTAGTGTGCTCTGGCTCCAAGCAAGAGCCCGCCTCGCAAGCTCCTGGTGGGTATGAAGCACGTTTTGAGCCCAGCTTGCGAGGTTTATCGCAAGGGTATATGCCGTCTGGAGCGGATTGCCCTCGATCTCGAACATCCCGTGACCCCAGGAAAGCAGGGGACTCTTTTCCTGTCCCGGATAGTAGGGAAACAGCAGGTTGACCCCATCGAAGATGTTGTTGTGCTGGTGTATCCTGCTTGCGTTTTCTGGATACGGAAACAGGCACGGTTCCATGCCTGTCAGAAGTGCCAACGTTCCCGGGCTGTTGAAGGCATATGCGTTGCCGATGCCGGAAAGCGAGAGCACGTTTACCGCCGAGAGGTAGCCTGCAAGCGAATGGCCGGTCACAC
>Ga0209737_10002022_pt1 | contig 14254 bp, 11 predicted proteins | sample TergutCu122P3_FD_187284 | JGI IMG/M metagenome (GOLD analysis project Ga0209737, IMG submission 187284) | Cubitermes ugandensis P3 segment gut microbial communities from Kakamega Forest, Kenya - Cu122 P3 (SPAdes) (version 2) | ecosystem: Host-associated > Arthropoda: Insects > Digestive system...
GCAGCTTTTGCAGTAGCAAGTGGGGAAGTAGACTTTGCCATTGGTACTGATGCTAATGGGGCAACTAGAGCATCGGCCTATACCGCCAAAATATGCGGCTATAAACCAACGTATGGTTTAATTAGCCGTTTTGGTATGTATTCCATTGCTAGTGCGCTTGATACTGTTGGTATCTATGCTAAAACCATTGATGATTTAGTCAAGATTAGCACTACTTTAAAAGGTCAAGATCCTAACGACATGAATACTTGGGATAGCTCAAAACTAAATTTATTTAAGACCAAAAAGAACTATAAAATCTTTTGTTTAAAAGAACTATCAAATGATTATATTCGTGATTTAAAAGGTATTAAGGAAGAATCAATTGATGAAAAATTAATTGAAGCTATTATTCCGGTTCATAACTGTATTTTAAGTGCCGAATTAACTACAACTCTAGCTAATTTAACCGGTATCCCTTTTGGTAAATGTGGGGAAGGGAAAGATGCTGATGAAATGATGATTAATTATCGCTCCCAATTTACTAGTGAAGTAAAAGTACATTTAATTATGGGAACCTATGCCTTACTAAAGGAAAATTTAGCAACATTTTATCATAACTCTCTACGTTTAAGAGGCTTGTTATTTAAAGAGTTAAATGAATTATTTAGTAAGTACGATGCCCTGATTACTCCCAACAATGAAAAGAGTCGACTAATTGCTAATCTTTGTGGTTATCCCAGCATTGCAATTAATGATATTTTAATTACTGGGGCACAAAAATGTGATGATAAAGTACTAGCGATTGCTTACCGTTTTGAAAAGGATGGTGAGTAAGATGAAGTATATTACGGTTATTGGTTTAGAAGTTCACTGTGAACTTAATACTAAAGCGAAAGTATTTACCGCTTCACCGAATTTTTATACCGATTTACCTAATTCAACAGTTACCCCAGGCGATATTGCTATGCCTGGTTATTTACCAGTCCTAAATAAGGAAGCCTTAAAAAAAGCGATTAAAATGTCTATGTGCTTAAACTGTAAGATACCTGATGAAGTAGTATTTGACCGTAAAAATTATTTTTATCCGGATTTACCAAGCAGTTTACAAATCACTCAGGATACTAAACCAATCGGGGTTAATGGTGAAGTCAAAGTTGAAGTAAACGGAGAAGAACATACCATTAAAATTAATAATCTTCACTTGGAAGAAGATACCGCCAGTTTAGATCACTACTTTGACTACTCACTAATTGATTATAACCGTAGCGCAGTGCCATTAATTGAGATTGTTACTGAGCCATGTATGCATGACCCAGAAACCGCTGTTGCTTTCTTAGAATACTTAAGAAGTGTGTTAAAGTATGCTGATATCTCGGAAGCTGATACGAAAAAGGGTCAGATTCGCTGTGATGTTAATATTTCATTAATGAAAGAAGACGCTAAAGAATTTGGGACCAGAGTTGAAGTTAAAAACATTAATTCTTTTGGTAATGTTTATGATGCAATTATTTATGAAATTAAAAGACAGACTGAATTATTAGAATCTGGTAGAGGCCATGAGATTATTCAAGAAACGCGTCGCTTTGAAGATGCAACTTCAGCAACCTATAGTATGCGAGCTAAAGAAACAGCAACTGATTATCGCTACTACGTTGAACCAAATATTCCGCGCTTTAAATTAGATCAAAAATGGCTAAAAACCATTAAGAATGAGATTCCTTTACTACCTAACGAAAGAATCGCTCTTTATCAAGAAAGATACGATCTTAATCACTATGATGCTGGGGTTATTGTTAAAGATAAAGCCTATGCTGATTACTTTGAAAGTTGTCTTAACTTAAAAATTGATCCTAAAAAGGCATCAAACTGGTTAACTACCATGATTATGGGTCATATAAATAAGTTTAACCTGTCTTTAGAAGACTTTTATCTAACTCCAGAACGTTTGGGTGTAATTATTAAAGCGGTTAGCGATAATCAAATAAGTTCTAAACAAGCTAAAGAATTATTTTATAAAGTGATCGAAGAAAAAGAAGAACCAGCAACTTTAATGAAAAAGTATGGGATGCAGCAACTAGATAATGATGAAGAATTAGAAACCATTATTCAAGATATTTTAGCTAATAATCAAGCTCAAATAAATGAATATCAAGCTGGTAAGACGAATATGTTTGATTATTTTGTTGGTCAAACGATGAAAGCCACTAAAGGGCAAGCTAATCCCGTTAAAGTAAAAGATATTTTAAACCGCGAATTAAACAAATAAAGAAGAAGCAATTCTTCTTTTCGTTTGCTATGTAAAGGTTATTGTTCTTTTTTTGATCGTGAGGTATAATAAATGTATGTATGGTATGTGAATTGAGGGAAGATAAATGAGTTTAGGAACATTTAAATCAGCTTCAACTGGTAATATAACCAATCCAGCCACCATTAGTGGCACAGCTAAAGCTCAAGAAATAACTAATTATACCCCCGTTATTGAGCGGGCAATTTCAGAAAAAACTGGAACAGAAAGCACGATAATTAAGTCAGTTGATGAACTAGCTAATGAGGTTATTAACGGAGCCTGGGGCGTTAATCCAGAACGTAAGCAAAGATTAGAAGCTGCTGGTTATGATTATAATGCGATTCAAAAGAGAGTTAATGAAGTCCTAGCAGGTAACCCGGCTACACCAGCTGCAACTCCCTCTCCATCACCACAAGTATCTACTCCGGCGCCAGCACCTAATCCAACTCCAGTTCCCCAGACTGTTCCGCCACCATCTGTTACTAATCAAACTAATACTAATTTAACTAGTCAAAACAATCTTGTCGGGGCTGAACCAATTTATGACAAAATAAGAATATTAATCAATGATTTTCAAATTAATATTCCCGAATTAGTTGACGTGTTTGAAGCACTTAAAAATGAAATAAATCAAACCAACATTGATCATAATAAGGTTCTATCACTTTATTATGAATTGAAAAATGATCGGCCTCAGAGTATTAGGGCTAACCAAATTGATTCGGCAAATATTATTTATCAGTTAGAGGGGCTCATTGGTCAGCAATTAAAAGGTTTAATTCCTGATCCAGTTGCCCCGCCACCGCCAAAGCAGCAACCTAATCAAACACCGGCTCCATCAGTTAATTCAAATGTTAAATTTGATATGACTACTGATTATTCACTATTAATAAAACAAGCCTTAGAATCTGGAAACTATGCAATAGCAAATGAATATCGCATTCAAAGAAACGCTAAAATTGAGTATATGACCTTAAATGGTTTAAATCCTAATGGTTATACAATTAATCCCGTTCCTTATGTGGCGCCAATATCTAATAGCCAGGCTATTAAGCAAGCCCAAACACCGATTCCGCCAATTAATCTAGCCGAAACAAATCAATTAATTACTACTAGATCTGGTTGTAATGTTTATAGCAATCAATCACAACTTGATGTTGGTTTATATGGTGTTCAGATTGATAAAATCGCTGCTGATGATAATCGTCGGATGAAACTGATTGTAAAAAACGAAACTACGGGAGTTGAATATAAATATGATTTGACCGGCGAAATGAATTGGATTCCACTTACTGCTGGTAGTGGGGAATATACAATCTCATATTATATTCAACAACAAGGCACTGCATATATTAACCTTACTACAACCAAGATTGATTATCAGGAAAAGAATATTGAGCAACTTTATTTGCAGTCTAATATTATGATTCCTTGGGATAATAATACTTTATGTATCCAAAAAGCAAAAGAACTAGTTATTGGTAAAAACACTGATGCGGAAAAATTAAAAGCGATTGAAGATTATATTCTGGCTAATTTTACATATGATCGAGCCTATGCCCAGAATTATGTTTCATGGAACCGTGGTTTAGATGAGACTTTTTCAATGGGGCAGGGGATTTGTGGGGAATTTTCAGCTATCTTTGCTGCAATGCTAAGAGCAGTTGATATTCCTACTAAACTAGTCTTTGGTTACACGGGACGTGATTACCATGCCTGGAACGAAGTTTATATTGATGGCAAGTGGGTACTTCAAGATATGACCTTTTTAAGTTCTGGGCGAAATAATCCCAGTGTTGTAGCCTACATTGCTGATAGCACTAATTATTTACCAGCATATGTGTTTTAAAATAACCCAGCCTTAGGCTGAGTTATTTTTTTATTCTTGAGGATTATTAAAATTACTTGGGGGACCATACAATTTTTGCGGTTCGTTATCTTCAGGAATAATTGTATATTCTTCTTCAAGTTGGTCAAGTTCATTAATTAAAGTTGGATTGACTTGCTCATTATTTAATTCTTGAGGATTATTAAAATTACTTGGGGGACCATACAATCTTTGCGGTTCGTTATCTTCAGGAATAATTGTATATTCTTTTTCAAGTTGATCAAGTTCATTATTTAATTCATTATTCATCTTTTTCCTCCTTTATTATTTTTTTAATACAGAAATTTGGGGAGTTTGTTTCAAAATTCCATGTGTGAAAGGAATCACCTAAACAATAATGCCAAGCATTACACTTTAAACACATATCACAGGATGTCCGTTTTTCATTTCTAAACTCCTTAAATTTAGTATACCAAACTTTAGAAAATAAGTCTTGCTTAATATTACCTTGAATTAACTCTGGCCTTCTTTCAACGTTTGGACAAACATAGATATCTCCGTTATATAAGAGGCTTGCTACCGATAAACCAGTAGTACACATAAAATATGTATCTCTTAATTCCTTCTCTAAAGAAATGCCTAAATAATGGGCACAGCCATATTCAATCTTAATGATTTTTTCTAATCTAGATTTTTCAATAAAATCAAATAGATACTGATAATCATTACTATCTAGTAGTATATCACAATTATCCTTAGCTCGACCAATTGAATCAACATTCACTATCCGCCAGGCATCAATCTTCAAGTCTTTCATTAGTTCATACATTGCCGGTAATTCATGAAGATTCTTCTTATTAGCCACAGTAGTAACTTGCACAACTTTAATAGTCTTAATTTTCTGGAGTTTTTTTATATTATTAATTATTTTATCAAATGAATGGGGAACTTTTCTAAAGGTTTCGTGGGTTTCTTTTAAACCATCTAGGCTAATTGAAATACTCGCCATCTTAGTTTCCTTAATTAAATTAATAATCCGATCATTAATTAAGATACCATTCGTGGTTATTCCCCAACTAAATCCTAAACCTACTGCATAAGCCATCAATTCAAATAAATCAGACCTTAGTAAAGGTTCACCACCAGTAATATTTAGCAAGATATCTTGTGGTTTAAAATTACTAGCAACATCATCTAAAATATGCTTTATATCATCAGTACTCATTCCATCATCAGGCACATCATTACCACAAGAACTACCACAATGCTCACAATAAGCATTACACTTTAAAGTAACTTCAATAAACAGATCCCGTAACTTAGGTTTTTCATATAACTGCTTGCGGTATTTAGCAATGTTATCTAAATTTCTTCTTTTTATTTGCTCTAACTTCATTTTATCACTTCCAGTTCATTACTTTAATTTTAGCACGATTTAAATGGAAATAAAAATGAATCTTTCTAGAATCGAGTAGTAAGCAATAATCATGGCAAAAAAGGACTTTTATTTAATATTTTTTTATGCTATACTTTATTATAGTAAAGAGGTTGGTTGAATATGTTTGGACGTATTAAGTACATTAGTGATAACAATGCGATTGTCGAAATTAACAAAGAAGGACAGGTTATTTCTAACCTAATGAATCTTCACGTGGTCTTTGAAGAAGGTCACGACAAGCTCTTAGGTGAGGTTAAAACTGTGGATGAAGATACCGTTAGAATTGAACTCTTAGGTGAGTTTGCTGGGGATCGATTCATTCCTGGTACGATTAAGAAACCAACACTGTTTTCGATGATTAGAATTATTAACGATCAAGAATTAAGTATTGTTATGGGTAATGAAGACCATAATAGTTTATATATTGGCATGAGTCCTACTTATAAAGATCGTCGTATTTACGTTAATATTAATTCATTCTTTTCTAATCACTTAGCCATTTTTGGTAACTCTGGTTCTGGTAAATCATGTTCAGTATCAAGAATTATTCAAAATGTCTTCTTAAATAAGAATTTCTTATCTTACAATGCTAATATCTTTATTTTTGATGCTTATGGTGAATATAAGAATGCCTTTAAAGTAATTGATCAATTTAATCAAAACTATCAGTATAAATTTTTAACGACTAATCCGACTGATGCAACAGATATGTTATTACAAATTCCAGTTTTTCTACTACATAATGATGATATCGCGTTATTACTTGATGCAGATAACCATGCTCAGCTAACAATTATTGAACGCATGATGAAGTTAGCTAAGATGTTTAGTAAAAATGATGCCTCAACCGAAAAATTAAAAAATCATTTAATAGCTAAAGCTATTCAATCCATTTTGTTTAGTAATCAAAATGCTAGTGGCAAGAAAAATGATATTTTTACTATTATCGCTTCTTGTTCAACTCCTGCATTTAGTATGAATTCTGAAATTCAAGGAATTGGTTATACGCGAAGATTCTCTGAATGTTTTAAAATTGACTCCAAGGGTGAGTTTGGGGAATCAGTTCTAATTAATGAATATATTGCTAAAAATTTAGATGAAGATATTGAAGCAACTATTGATATTCCTAAAGATGCTTTCTTTACCTTACTAGATTTAGAAAAAGCCTTAAACTTTACTTTAATTGGTGAGGGGTTCTTAAATAATCGTATTATGCAAGATTCAGCGATTATCTTAAAGGTTAGATTGCATTCTCTAATTAATAGTCGCAATCGTCAATATTTTGACTTTAAACACTATATTAATTTAGACACTTATATTTCTAGTCTAATTATTATGAACAATAAGCGAAGTCAAATTGTTAATATTAATTTAGAAGATATTGATGATCTATTAGCTAAAGTTATTGTTAAGATTCTAGGTAAGATGATTTTTGATTTTAGTAAAACCCGAAAAGTTAGAGCATCGATTCCATTTCATTTAGTTATTGAAGAGGCTCATAGATATGTTGTTGGTACTGATCCAGATAAGTATTTATTAGGTTATAATATTTTTGAACGAATCGCTAAAGAAGGTCGTAAATATGGGGTCTTAATTGATTTAATTAGCCAAAGACCAGTTGATATTAGTGAAACCGTTGTTGCTCAAATTGATAACTTCTTAGTCTTAAAACTAACTCAACCAAAAGACCAAGAATATGTTGAAAAGATGCTACCTAATGTTTCTAAAGACGTTATGGAAAAGATTAGTTCCTTGCAACCTGGTACTTTAGTTTCCTTCGGTGGTGCCTTTAGAATTCCGTTAATTATTAAAATGGATATGCCAGACCCAGCACCATATTCAAGTAACTGTGACGTTATTAATCGCTGGAAGGGCGCAAGTGAACAACCAACTAGTTAATCAAATCAATAAATCATTTCTAAAAACCTATCGCAAAGAGATCTGGAAGAAAACGATTAAAGCGATGGATGAATATGCAATGATTCAAGCAGGGGATACTATTGCTGTATGTATAAGTGGGGGAAAGGATTCTTTCCTCCTTGCTTTAGTGCTTAGAGAAGTTAATCGTCATTATAAAGTTAAATTTAATTTAACCTTTTTATGCATGGATCCTGGTTATTCAAAAGAAACTTTAAAACAGATTAAAGATAATGCTAAAACATTTAAATTAGACTTACATATTTTCAAAACTAATATTTTTAAAGAAGTTAAGCAAGAAAAACAACCATGCTATGTTTGTGCAAGAAAAAGAAGAGGACACTTATACTATAAAGCTAGAGAACTAGGCTGTAATAAAATTGCTTTAGCCCATCACTTTGATGATGTAATTGAAACCATTCTTTTAAATATGCTTTATGCTGGAACTTTTGGTTCAATGCTGCCAAAACTAAAAGCAGAGCATTATCCCGGGATGGAATTAATTAGGCCATTATACTTAGTTAAAGAGTATGACATTTTAAAATGGGTTAAATACCATGACTTAACCTTTATTAACTGTGCATGTAATGTAGCAAGTAAGAAAATTGATAGTAAAAGAGCCCAAATTAAGGCTTTAATTAATGAACTAAGGTTAGTATACCCCGATATTGATAAAAACATCTTTAAAAGCAGTGAAAACGTTAATTTAAACACCCTTTTAGGTTATTATGATGAAAGTAGACATCATTATCTAGATAAATATTAAACAGCGGGGCTTTTTTTGTCAAATTAACATAAAATACTAGGCAGAGATTTTTATTCATGATATAATTAAAGTACCTAGAAGATGGTTACCAATAAAACCGACTAAAGTGGTGAATATTGGGAACCTAATTGGTGGTGGAGTATTGAATGCTGACCCATTAAGTGATGTCAGAATCCTGAAGCCATTCATGTGGTGCCCACCTTGCGAGAGCGGGTTTTTATCACTAACTATTTTCTAGGCTTTTTTTATGCTATAATTTAAGTGGTGGTAATCATGTTTGAAAGATTAATCAGCTTAGTCGGTAAAGATAAATTTTCCAAGTTACAAAGTACCAATGTTTTAGTTGTTGGCATTGGTGGAGTAGGCGGCTATGCCTTGGAAGCTTTAGTGCGTTCAGGAATACAAAATATTTCGATTATCGATGGTGATAACGTTGAATTATCGAATTTAAATCGCCAGATTATCTCCGATAATGAAAATATTGGGGAAGAGAAGGTTGAAGTCGCTAAACAAAGAGTATTAAAGATTAATCCTGATGCGGATATTACTACTTTTAACGTTAATTTAGATGAAACTAACATTGATGCTATTTTAATTCAAGGTTATGATTATATCATAGATGCCTGTGATACGGTTAGTACTAAGTTATTACTAATTACTAATGCTAGTAAGTATAATTATAAATTAATCTCCAGTATGGGAACTGCTAATAAGACTAATCCTTCATTATTTTCCATTACGGAGTTATCTAAAACTAAGAATGATCCTTTAGCGAGAATTTTACGTAAGAAAGTAAAAGATTTAAATATTAATAGAAAAGTAATGGTTGTAAGTAGTACCGAAACTCCAGCCCAAAATGATGTTTTAGGGAGTAATAGTTATATTCCGGGAATTGCTGGATTACTTTGTGCTAGCTACGTGATTAATGACATAACAAAAAGCAAATTATAATAATTTGTTTTTTTTAATCTTTATTAATTAAAAATTTAACTAATGACTCCGGGTCCTTCTCATTAACTACTATTTCATAAATTAAGTTAATAATCGGCATTTTAATTCTTTTTTTTCTTAATAAACTATGAATGGTTTTTAAAGTGTTATAGCCTTCAACCGTATTATTTTCCAAATATGCCTTGGCACCATCAAAATCTTTCTTACCTAGTAAGACACCATATGAATAATTACGGCTTTTGGTGCTAGTACAAGTAAGAATTAAATCACCAATGCCAGCATATGATTGAATCGTTTTTTTATTGGCCCCAAAAGCACTAATCAATTCTTTAATATCATGCATTGACTCGACAATTAAGAAGCTTCTAGCGGTATCTGAATAACCTAAACCTTCTAGCATCCCAGAAGCAATGGCAATCACATTTTTTAAAGTCCCACAAAGCTCAACGCCAATTACATTTCGGCTAGCTCTTAATTTAAAGGAATTACTTGCTAAGGCGGCTTTAACCATTTGGGTAGTCTTATATGATTTACTCCCTAAACTAAAGCCACATGGTTCGTCTTTTAATATATCAACGGCAAATGCCGGACCCGAAAGAGTAGAGTAATGCTTGCTATCAATATAGTCTTCAAAGATTTGATGTACAAATTTAGAAGTGCCTTTTTCAACGCCTTTACTATCAATACAAAAATACATATCTTTTCTGACATATGGGGCCATGCCCTTACAAACACTTGCCATAAATTGGGATGGAACAACCACAAAGACAATTTTGGTGTCCTTTAATGCTTCTTCAAAACTATTAGTAAAAGTGATGCCTTCTACCACTTTAAAACCTGGTACTAATTCTAGTTTACCTTGCTGTAAAAGTTTGGTTTTATTTTCATCTTCGCCCCACATAATAATTTCATTGTTGTTTTTATTTAGGGCATAGGCAATCGCATAGCCAAATTGCCCAGTACCGATCACGGCTACTTTCATTTTTTCCTCCTCATTTCTGCATTTATTTTATTTAAATTATTTTCATAACTATTAATTCTTGGTTGATAAAAGACTTTGTCTTTTATTTTGTCGGGTAAATATTGTTGATCAACCCAGTACCCTGGATAGGCATGGGGATATTTATAATCTTTACTAGTAGTTTTTATATGATTTGGTACATTACCAGTGTTACCACTTCTTATTTCGTTAAGGGCATGGTCAATAGCGGAAGCTGCACTATTACTTTTCGGCGATAGGGCACACTCAATTACCACGACTGATAAAGGAATACGGCACTCTGGTAAACCTAATCTTTCTGATGCTTCAATCGCAGCCATCACTTTAGGCCCAATTCCGGGATTGGCTAAACCAATATCTTCATAAGCAATCACGGTTAATCTACGAAAGATAATCTCCAAGTCTTCAGCTTCTAATAGTAATGCTAGATAGTAAAGAGCAGCTTGAACATCACTACCTCTAATTGATTTTTGAAAAGCACTAATAATATCATAATAATTAGAATCATTCTTATCTACATAAATAATTGGTTTAGCATTAATTGCTCTTAGTACTTCTAATGTTACCTTACCATCTGTTGTACTATAGTAGGCCATTTCTAAGAGATTTAAGGCACTTCTTAAGTCTCCACCTGCTGATGTTACGATTGCTTCCAACACTTTATTTGTGGTCTTTAATTTAGGTAAATATTTATTGGCTCGTTTTAAGCCTTTTTTTATTTCCTCGTTAGCTAATGGTTCAACTTTAAAAATTTGGGTTCTGCTCCTAATTGCCGGATTAATGGCATGGTATGGGTTAGCAGTCGTCAGGCCAATAATGGTAATTAAACCACTTTCAATATAGGGAAGTAAAATATCTTGCTTATCTTTATTCATTCGGTGAATTTCATCTATAACTAAAATCATTTCCCCATTCATTTTAGCTTCTTCAATCACAATATCAAAATCACTCTTATTATTAATGACGGCATTAAGCAGGCGATATTCTATTTTTAATTCTTTAACAATCGCTTCCGCAATTGAAGTTTTCCCAGTGCCTGGAACCCCATAAAGAATCATTGAAAAACACTTCTTATTTTTAATTAAGTTAGTTAAGATTTTATTTGGTCCAATTAGGTGTTCTTGACCAATAATGTCAGCTAATTTCTGGGGACGCATTTGATTTGCAAGTAGTTCCAAAATTAATCCCTCCCAACCTTAATGATGACAATATCTATTATATAATAGATTTGCTTATTTGACTAGTTAAATGTATAATGAAAAGTAGGTGATATCATGAGTAACGAAGCATTAATTAAGCGTTTTACTGAGTATCTTTCTTTAGAACGTGGTTATAGTCATAATACCGTTTTAGCATATCAAAATGATGTTACTAAATTAGCAATTTACATAAAAAAAGACTTACTTATTCTATCAGCTGATGAACTAAAAAAATATTTACTAACGGTTAATCATTTAAGTAGTAAAACTCTAGCGCATAAGATTAGTGTCTTTAATGCTTTCTATGAATATTATTTAAAAGCTGAAAAAATTAGTCATAATCCTGCTGATGGCTTAACCAGACCAAAATTAGCATCAACTTTACCAACTATTTTAACCTTAGAAGAGGTCAGTGATTTATTAGATATAAAAGTTGATAATCCTTTTGATGCTAGAAATAAAGCAATTTTAGAATTATTATATTCTTCTGGCTTAAGAATAAGTGAGTTAACTACTTTAGAATTATCAAATCTAGATTTAGATGACTCTCTAGTTAGAGTTATGGGGAAGGGGAGTAAAGAACGCATTGTCCCCCTAGGTGATTATGCAACTTTAGCCTTAGCTAATTATATTACTAATTACCGTAGCACCTTAAATAAAAAACGTTCTAGTTATATTTTTTTAAATAATCGGGGTGGTACTATCTCACGCCAATTTATTTTTAAAACGATTAAAGAAATAGCCCAAAAAAAAGGTATTAAGAAGAATATATCTCCTCATACCTTAAGGCATACGTTTGCCACCCATTTATTAAAAAATGGGGCTGACTTACGGATTATTCAAGAATTATTAGGCCATGAAAATCTTTCGACTACCCAAATATATACTCATCTTAGTAATGAATCATTACATCAAGACTATGATGAATATGCTCCGCGTTAGTTACTGCTGTTGCTGCTACTATTACGTGAGTTATTTCTTGAATTATTTCTACTATTAGATCTAGAACTATTACGACTATTATTTCTTGAACTATTTCTACTCATGATTTTCTTTACCTCCTAGTTATATTATGGCTAAAAAGAAAATGATAATTCATTTATGAGGGCCAATTATCTGGTAATAATTGGTCTTTTATTATATAATAACTTTTATCTTATTTGGGGGTGTTTATCGTGGAATTAAGTAAAAATAGAATCATACCAAAATATGCCATTAACGACGAAATATGTACCAAATGCGCAGAAAAAGGACTTACCTGTTGTGAGCGGACACCCTGTGAATATGCTGCCAGTGATTTTGATGAGTTTAATGAAGAAGTACTGATGCGAATGCTCCTTGAAAATAATGCGGTTATTACTTACGGGAAAAAGTATGGTTATCATTTAAGACCAAGAACTGACCGCGACGAAGACGGTAAATACTTAATTGATCATGATCCCGGAATGTGTGTCCATCTTAATCATGAATGGGCTAAATCAAGAATTAAAACTTATGGCTGTAATTTAAGTAAGGAAATGCGACCTGGTTTTGCTATCCATTATATTCCTACGGAAAACGGCTGTTATTTGGCAGAAGACTTCAAGGATGATCCAACTAACAATTTTGGGAAGTACCGTGATGTCTTTGTTAATGTCCTAACTCAGCTTGGTGAACTATGGTATAGTCCGCATACCGGCCAGCAAATTTTTGAATCCCCGTGCGATTTATATAGTCATGCTTGGTATCAAACTAACACAATTAATTTTATCCAATATCTCGTTAATGTGCTCGGTAGTGATTGTTTTATTAAGGATTTAGATTATATAAATTGGGAAGAGAAATTTACTACTCAGTTAAACGCTGAATTAGCGTTCGCTGATTTTGATAATACGCAAATCTATAATCTCTACTTTAATATATATGGTATTGTTTTTGTAACTGCACTTGATTATAATTTATTATCTGAGATACTAGGTGATGACTTTATTATCGATCATCCCGTTACTTTAGAAAATATAAAAAACTACTTAGCGGGAAGGAAAATACAAGTAAATATTTCATGTTCACTAAATACTTTATATCAGTTATGTAAAGAGAAAAAGCCTAATTTTACTAGTTTAAGAAAACACTACAAATAAATTTAAAAATCACTACATATAATTAAGTAGTGATTTTTAATATGCAAATTATTTATGCTTTACTAATCTCAACAATTGCTGGACTATCAACCATGATTGGTTGTCTTTTTATTTATTTTAAACCCCAAAATACCCATTATTTTATTGGTGCTTCTTTAGCATTTTCTGCCAGTATTATGCTATTAATCTCCATTACAGAATTAGTACCTGAAGGTTTTATTTATCTAACTAACAAGTATAGCATCTTTTTAGCAATTTTTAGCCTTCTAGGACTACTTTTACTTGGGAATATGATATCTACTAGGTTAAATACGATAATTAGTAAATACCAGGCAATAAATAGTAATTTATATCGGGTAGGGGTACTAAGTATGTTAGCCTTAATGATTCATAACCTACCAGAAGGAATATTAACTTTTTTAAGCTCAGTTGTTGATTTAAAATTAGGTTTAAAATTAAGTTTTGCAATTATGATGCATAATATTCCTGAAGGAATAGCGATTGCAGTGCCAATTTATTATGCGACTAAAAGAAGAGTGCAGGCATTATGGTCTACTTTTATTAGTGGGTTATCTGAACCCTTAGGTGCTGTTTTAGCATGGATATTCCTCAGTAAGTATATTAATGGTACCTTAATGAGTTTGATTCTATTATTTACGGCAGGTTTAATGATTTCTGTTGCTATTAATGATATCTTTATGGAAGCAAATAAATACTCCCGTAAGAGTATTTTAGTGGGAGTATTATTCGCGGTAGTTTTGTTTAT
>Ga0209737_10002023_pt1 | contig 14249 bp, 13 predicted proteins | sample TergutCu122P3_FD_187284 | JGI IMG/M metagenome (GOLD analysis project Ga0209737, IMG submission 187284) | Cubitermes ugandensis P3 segment gut microbial communities from Kakamega Forest, Kenya - Cu122 P3 (SPAdes) (version 2) | ecosystem: Host-associated > Arthropoda: Insects > Digestive system...
AACAGCCCTGTAACCGCTTGTAACATCAGACACTTTCTTTCCGGTACAAATACGTATTATCAGACTTAAGAAATTAATACCAAAGCGCCGCAGACCTGATGTTTGGAATCCCTTTTTTTCGATAAAACGCGAACCGATAACAATATCAGCGTCACCTGAGACAATCGGAGCGATAACATCAGAAAAAAAGATTGGATCGTGTTGACCATCACCATCATGTTGAATCGCGATGTCATAGTCATTTTTATCAGCGTATCGATATCCGGCTTGAACAGCTCCTCCAATACCGAGATTTATAGGCAGATTCAGAAAATTAAAACCATTCTTAATACAAACATCCAAGGTGTTGTCCGTCGAGCAGTCATTTATAATAATATAATCGAGGTTGAACTCATTTAGAGCATGATTATCAGCAAAGTCATTAATATTTTTAATAACTCGCTCTATGTTTTTTTCTTCATTGTAACATGGGATTATTATGAGTACCCTTATCATTTTTTGTCCTCAAGTTCTCTGATGCGTTTTTCCAGCAAAGCGTTTGTTTGAGTTAGTGTTTTGATGTTTTCTGATTGTCGGGAAATTACCGCTGTTTGCTGGAGTAGAATTAATATTACAAACCCCAATAATAAGGTGAAAAATGCATTTGAGGGTAAATCAAACCCGAGAAAGTCGGAAATAAATCCCAATACTCGAGGAAAAATGCCAAACACCAGCATTACTGCTGCCGTGAGAAACCATAATAAAGCATTTCTTAGAGAAATAGAGTTTTTTCTCATGAGAAATATTATCATTCCAAGAAAGAACAAAACACCGGCTAAAATTGAGATTTGTAATGCCATGCTGATCATGTTACTATGCATCTCCTTTACTACACTTTTTAACCATTCGGGATGTGCAGGGGCACATCCCCTACATGAATACTCATACCGTCACAGCTTTACCCATTCGGGTATAAGAGTTTGCGCTTTTTCGTAATCCTCGGGGATACCGATGTCGATAAAGTTTGCATCAAATGGCAGACCCGATATATTTAAATTACCCACATTATCGGTTAAAAATTCCTCAAAAGAAAAACGCTCAGGAAGGGAGAAATCGCTAAAAACATCGCGCTTGAGAATATATGTACCACTATTGATGTAAGCATGTTCTGCTTTTGCCTTCTCCCGCATTTCGATTACTCTGTTGTCGTTGAGCTTTATAATGCCGGAACGCCATACATTAAACATTTCCTTAAGAGAAAGTGTAATATCAGCATTGTTTTTTAAATGAAACTCAAAAAGTCGCCTTATGTCAATATTAAAAATACTGTCACCATTTAACGCTAAAATAGTGTTATCAATGCATTTTTCCAGTGCAAGCTTTATCGCGCCGCCGGTTCCGAGCGGAGTTGTTTCTTTGGAATAATCAAGTGACATACCAAGAAAACTATCACCAAAATAATCTTCGATAATTTCACCCTTATAACCAACGGACAATATTGCACATGTAACACCATACCCTGAGAGAAACTTTAATAAGTACTCAAGAAAGGGCTTATTATCAATGAGAGCCATGGCCTTGGGAACATCGCTCACAATGGACTGTAACCGTGTACCCATACCGCCAACAAGAACAATCGCCGTCAATTTTATTCTCCCTTTTTGTGCGTTTTTTCTTCTATAATAAACACCGGACGGTTACGTGAGGCGTCAAGTGTACGCCAGATATATTCACCAAGCACACCTAAGGTCAGCATAATTATACCGGAAGAAAATAACAATACAACCATCAGTGCAGACCAACCTTCTACAGGGAAACCGACAAAAATCCGTAATAAAACTATTAATTTCAAATACCCGATACTAAACAGGAAAAACAAAATACCCATTATTGAAATAAAGCGAACCGGAAAATATGAAAAACCAAGTACAGTATCTAAAACGAGCTTTATTTTCTTACCCAGAGTCCACCGTGATTTACCGGTTATTCTCTTGCTGCGTGTATAATAGACAATACCTCTCTTAAAACCACACCAGAGAACCTGACCCATGATACTGGTGTTTTTCTCATCCATAAGCTCCAAAACCTGAATTACACGGCGGTCAATAAGAAACATATCAAAACCGCTTTTAGGCATACTAGGAATAGCGATTTTGCGAATGATACCGTAATAAAGGTTTGCAAAAAAACGTGAAACCCTACTATCCTCCCTTTTTTCACGCACAGCAAGCACAACATTATTACCCGACTTCCAGCACTCGTACATGTCTATTATCAACTCAGACGGCTCCTGCATATCAGCGGCTTTTATTGCAACACAATCTCCGGTGCTCTCGGAAAGCCCTGCAAGGATTGCCGCATGAGAGCCGAAATTTCGTGATAGTTTTACCGCCTTGATTTTTGAATCCTTCTGTGCTAAGTCAAGTATAACCTGATATGAATTATCCTCCGAACCATCATCTACAAAAATGATTTCATAATCCGGAGCCTTCGGGAACACTTTATCTTTAAGGTCTTGATACAGTGCAGGTAATGAATCCTGATTAAAATATACTGGAATTACAATAGATAATTTGCTCATCGTTCCAACCCTCCTAAAGACAAATACTCATCATAATTACGGATATATTCATCGGGATCATATTTTGTGCTGGCAAGACACAGCAGAACCGAATCAGGTGAAAAATCATACATTTCTTTCCAAACCATCCGCGGTAGATAGATGCCAATATGCGGGCGGTTCAGGTCAAACACTTTTTTGCTTACACCATCATCTACGCATACCTTGGAAGTACCGCTTACATTTATCAGCACAAACTCAGTCTCTCTGTTGGCGTGATTTCCGCGAATAACATCACGATCAGAACCATATATATAGAAGACACGCTTTATATCAAAAGGTATATCACACAAGCTCTCAACAACAACAAGGTTCCCCCGGTCATCACCCTTTTGCGAAAACTCAATTAAATAACTCTCACCCTTCATACTCATCCCTCAATATACCATACCACTTGAGATTTCTAAACTCTCCCCGGATAAAAACATGCTGCCTGAATTCTCCCTCAAACTTAAAACCGCATTTTAAATAGAGCGCGATTGCTCTTTTGTTCTCGGGAAAAACATTCAAATACACACGATTTAACCCCAACTCATTAAAGGCAATATCCAAAATCGCCATTGTTGCTTTGTAGCCGATACCCTTCCCTGATGCACTCTCGCGCAGCGCAATAGCGTATTCGGCACGTTTAAAATCTTCGTTTATATCCTTCAGGCTTATTGTGCCCATATATTCATCAGATTCATCAACAATTGCGTAATGACGGTCTGAAGAAAACTGCGATGCCTTATTAATAAACTCCTCTACGTTTTCCATTGTGACCTTTTCAGGGATAAAACTGAAATGCTGAGCACGCTCAGGGTCAATCATCCATTCAAACATCCCCGGAGCATCCTTAAGGCACAATTTACGTAATTTCATAAACAAATTCCTTCTTCTTCCCGTCGCGGCGGTACGCGCAGGGGCGCGTCCCCTACATACCGTGATGACCTAATCGGGGGTTAAGGGTAGGCATTTACGCAATCAATAATATACGAAACTTCCTCGTCTGTCATACCGTTAAATAATGGCAGCGATAAAACTGTATCGGCATAATCCTCCGCTATCGGAAACGCACCCTTCCTGTATCCCAGATAAGCATAGGCTTCCGATAGATGCGGCGGAATAGGATAATGCACAATGCTACCGATACCCTTGGAATTCAGGTGCTCAACAAACTTATCGCGACCTTCCACTCGAATAACAAATTGATGCCAAACCATCTCACAGTCATTGCGAACCTTTGGTAGTATGATATATGGATTATCTATTTCGTTTAAATAATAGTTGCAGATTCGAGCACGCCCGGCATTCATTTCATCAAGATATTTAAGACGTACCCTGAGAAGTGCCGCCTGAAGCTCATCAAGTCTGGAGTTTGTACCAATTATCTTATTATAATACCGCTTTTGGCTGCCATAATTGCGAAATGTCCTGAAGCTATTATCAAGCTCCGGTGAATTTACGGTAACAGCTCCTGAATCGCCAAAAGCACCCAGATTCTTGGTTGGGTAAAATGAAAAACATCCGACATCCCCAAATGTACCGGTCATTTTTCTGCCCTGTTTTGCTCCGTGAGACTGAGCACAATCCTCAACGACGTAAAGCTTATACTTTTCGGCAATAGCCATAATTGATTCCATATCGGAAGCCTGCCCGTAGAGATGCACAACAAGTATAGCCTTTGTTTGCGGGGTAATTGCAGCTTCGATTTTAGTGGTATCAATATTATAATACTCATCAGGCTCAACAAAAACAGGGCTTGCGCCATTCATTGTAATACCCATAACGCAAGCAATATATGCATTTGACTGAACGATTACCTCATCGTCCTTGCCTACACCTAATAAGCGAAAAGCGATCCAAAGCGCATCAAGCCCAGTTGCCAGTCCCACGCAATATTCTGCGCAGGTATAGTCAGAGAACTCCTTCTCAAAAGCATCTACCTCGCTCCCGAGAATATACCAACCACTACGCAGAACCCTAAGTGCCGCGTCCTCATATTCGGTTTGATGTAACTCAAATTGCCGTTTTAATGAATTTTGCGGAATAATCATAGCTAAACTACTCCTATATCAAGAACATGATACAGTAGTTTAGCTAAAAATACAAGATTTGATTATTTTATAAACTTCCCGGCGTCTTTGAAAAAGCTGATAACTATTATTGTTACTACAATACCGATTGGAAATGCCGCAATTATCGATACACTCTGTAGACTATACAGAGAGTTCTCCGCGAAAATCAGGGCTATCGGGAACAGGATGAATAAAACTGCCCAAAATGCGCGTACCCTTTTATTGGGTTCCTGCCCCGGTAACAATGTTTTATGAGAGTAACTCGAAATAACCATTGTCAGGGCGTCAAACGTTGTCGCGTAGAACAGTATCATGTTTACACTTAAAACGATCATAGCGAGTGCCGGTAGGGGTAGGGTTTCAAAAATACTGAGTATTGCGCTTGAATTGATGGAATAATCAGCATTATATATATTTCCGACAGTATCAAGACCATGTTTCATTTGCTGAGCAAGACCGTAGTTACCGAGGATAATAAACGTGGTGAAGGTTCCGGCAAGCCCCCAGCAATAACCACCTATAACTGTATTGCGTATAGTTCTGCCCTTGCTTATCATTCCGATAAAGAACGGTGTAGCGATACACCACGCCATCCAATATGCCCAGTAAAACACTGTCCAGTCTTGAGTGAAAGTGGTTTCTCTAAGCGGATCTGTCCGGGTTGCAAGCCCTATAAAGTTCTGCGCTAGATTACCGATTGCGGAGAATCCTGTTTCCAGGATATAACGTGTTTCACCACCAAGGAATAAGAAATAAAACAACAGGGCGGCAAAGATATATATACTAATATTTGCAAGCTTTGAAATCCCATGCATTCCCAATAAAACCGCAGCAGTATAAACCATTGCAATAACAACCAGAATTCCAATTGTGAGCGCCACTGTATCCCCTATACCGAATACGCGCGCAAATGCAGCGGATAACAGTGGAGTGGCGAGAGAAAATGTAGTTGCTGTACCGGCAATGAGTGAAAAAATCGCGATGATATCAATAAATTTGCCCAGCCCACCATCTACCTTGTCTCCAAATATCGGTCTGCATGCCTCGGAGAATTTCTGTTTATTGCGTAATCTGACATGCAGCATAAATCCAAATGGAATAGCCAGCACAATATAAAACCCCCAGGCGATAGGTCCCCAGTGAAAGAGTGGATATGTTGATGACCAGAGCTGCATGTCACCAAGCTTTTCCATAGCCGGTTCTGATGCATAAAGCGACCATTCAATAAGCGCGTAAAACAAAATGTCCGCCGCCATTGTCGCTGTAAAAATCAATGCTCCCCATGAAAATGAGCCAAATTGCGGTTTTTCGATATCACCCAGCTTAATCTTTCCGAATTTTGAAAAAGCCATATACATAGTAGCACCAAACGCAAGCACACCGGCTAATATGTAATAAAGACCCATGTCATTTCCGAGAAAACCTCTGATTGCTTCCAGGATCATTGAGGATTGGGTTGGTATTGTCATAAATAATACAGCAAGTATAATTACTCCCACCAGTGGTACGATCATCGCGACCCAATCAAAATCCGATGCTTTTTTTACTGCTTCTGTGTTATTGTCTTTCATAATTTTGCCCTCTCTAACTCATTTCATTAAAAATACGATAATAGTCCTTTGCGAAACGGTATTGACGAAGCGCATATTCGCCGAATTCAACACCTAAGTGACTTTTGAACTCGCACCAGTTGCTCCAGAGAAGTCCGCATACTGCTATATATGCATATATTTTAAGCCTTACATCATCCGGGCAACCTCCTTCAAAATAACTATCTATGAGTGCATCGACATGTTCTCTGTCATACATTGCATAAATAGCAAACATTGCAATATCGACATGCGGATCCTGCATAGAAGAGTATTCCCAGTCGATCAACCGTATTTGCTCGGTATCTCCATCACTAACAAAAAGGAAGTTATCGGAAACTGCGTCAATATGCGTTAATGTCCATTCCTTATCCATCGAGTCTATATACTCTTTTAATTTAAATATATTCTCTTTTGTGGCTTCATAATCACGAAAACATGAGATATTATCTCCCCACAGGCTCTCATAGAATTCAATTCTTTCAAAGGGATCAAAAACATGCGGGACGCTGAGTTTTTTTCTGTGAAATTCTCTTAGCATGTTCATACATGCTTTTACATCATCTGTATCAAGCGGATCACAAACTCTGACGTCTTCAATTAATTTGGTTATTTTATATCCTTCTTTCGGATCAATGTACACGAGAGGATCACATAATCCCAGCGGAGCGACAAGCTCATAAACAGCCGCTTCATTTTCTCTGTCGATTAATTCGCCGGTGCCTTCTCCGGGAATACGCATGATATATCTTGAGTCTCCATGAGAAAAAGTAAATGAGCGATTAGTCATGCCCATTTTTATCGGGACAATATCCAGAATTTCGTTTTCCGGCACACCAAAAACCTTAGAGATCGTCTCCAGGACTTTATTTTTTGACGCTTCATCATAAGAAGGGTCAAACAAGCGTAATTCTTCCAGATTTTCGATCTCAAATACATTCCCTGTCTGTCTGTTCTTGTAAATAGATAAAGAGTCAAGCTCTCTCATCAACACATCTTCCCAGTAAAAATCAGCGGTTCCCGGCATATTATAATATTTGTCGATGTATTGACTGAACTTTGCAGAAAAATTCTCTGAAAAATATGCCGGACCAAGCAGTGCCCAGGCATTTAGTCCACCAATGTTGATTGATTTTATTTTGCCGGATTGAGAAGCTCTTATACACCATTCATTGGTTTGACCGTAAAAATATGTACAAGAAGACCAGCTTCGTGCTTCATATGCATTGAAAATACTTTCTTCAATCCAATGATCCGACATAAGGAGATAAGTGCTATCCAGCTTTGATAAAACACGATACAGGCTGGAAAGGTTATTTTTTACCGCATATTCCGGATTGAATACGAGTTTTACACCATATTTATCAATCAAATAATCAAATTGCTCTTTTTTGTAGCCCACAACTATGGTTATATCGGAAATATTCTCTTCAAGCAGTTGCTGTATTTGTCTCTCGATCATGGGTTGACCATGAATCTCAAGAAGACCCTTTGGTGTTTCATAAGTGAGCGGAATGCAACGCGAACCAAATCCTGCTGCTAATATGATCGCATTTTTAACGCGAAACTGTTCGAGATAAGCACGCCCTGATTTTGTGAGTACCAGCCTTCGTCCTTCTTCCTTTTTAAGATAACCGGCAAATAAAGATTCCTTAATTACCGAATTAATAAGCCCCAGTGAAAGCTTACCTTTAGTCGCCAGTTCACGTTGTGTTATATGGGGATTCTTGACGAGTTGCCTGCATATCGCAACATAATGTTCTGATTTCATAAAAACTCTCCGTTGTTCATTTTTTGAGAGCATACATCATGTTTTGAACATTGTCAAGCTGTTTTTATTTATTAGTTAAAAAATAGTTTGGTAAATCCAGACTTATCGGATATAATTACTGTATCACCGTAAAAATGGAGGAATCAAAAAGAATGAAAGTAACAGTAGTTGGGATGGGTTATGTCGGCTTATCAATTGCCGTATTATTGTCGCAACAGCATGAGGTATGCGGGCTTGATGTTATCGCGGAAAAAATAGAAATGCTGCGTAATAAAAAAGCACCGATACACGATGACCTGATAAGCAAATATCTTACAGAAAAAGATTTGAATATCACATTTACATGCGATAAAGACGAGGCGTACAAAAATGCGGACTTTATTATAATCTGTACACCCACAGACTATGACCCAAGCCTAAACACCTTTGACACTACCACTGTTGAAAATGTCTTTAAAGAAGCGACAGCACCGGGCAACAACGCAACAATTGTTATAAAATCCACTATTCCCGTCGGTTTTACAAAAGCACTTCAAGCCAAAAACGAACAATCGAAACTAATCTTCTCTCCGGAATTTCTGAGAGAAGGCAGTGCATTGCATGATAATCTGTATCCTTCTAGAATAGTAGCAGGTGTCACTGAAGAAAAGATGAAAAGCAAAGCCAATGAGTTTGCAAACATGCTAAAAGACGTCTCGCTTGATAACGACACGCCCATTCTGATTACCGATTCAACAGAAGCCGAAGCGATAAAGCTCTTTGCCAATACTTATTTAGCCTTACGTGTTGCATTCTTTAATGAATTGGATACATATGCCGAAACACGGGGTCTTAATTCAAAACAAATTATAAGCGGAGTCAGCTTAGACCCTAGAATCGGTGATTTTTATAACAATCCTTCATTTGGTTATGGTGGATACTGTCTGCCTAAGGATACAAAACAACTTCTGGCGAACTATAAAGATGTGCCAAACAATATAATTGCCGCAACTGTAGACGCAAACAGGACAAGAAAAGATTTCATAGCCGAACAAATTATTGCCCTGAATCCTCAAACAGTAGGCATCTACAGGCTTGTAATGAAGACATCATCAGATAATTTCAGATTTTCAGCTGTTCAAGGCATAATGAAAAGAATCAAAGCAAGTGGCATAGAAGTTATTCTATATGAACCGGCTCTCAAGGACGAGTATTACTACAAATCAAGAGTTATCAGAGACCTTGATGAATTCAAAAGAATGTCAGATGTAATAATCGCCAACCGCTACGACAGCGTACTTTGCGATGTCGAAGAAAAATTATACACCAGAGACCTCTTCCGCAGGGATTAAATTAAATCCATAAAACGCTTTAAATTCTCCTCAGGAGTTTCCTTAGGGCGCCCCAAGGAAGCTCTTGAGTTATTTTCAACCATTACTTCGACAAAAGTAGATTCTCTTATATTTAATAAATCACCTAAGAAGTCTGTCAGTTCTTCCGGAGTTTGTACTTTTCTACTACTTGCATAACCGCAAGCTTCAGCCATATCTGCATAGCTAAACCCTCCGGCAGCAGTTGGCATCCCGCCTACCGACTCATGAGCATCATTGTTAAGACAAATATGAATCAGGTTTTTTATATTTTGCTTCGCAATAAAAACCGGATTACCCATATGCATTAAAACTGCGCCATCTCCGTCAAAGCATATAACTCTTTTACCGGGGCGGTTTACAGCAATGCCAAAAGCAATCATTGAGGCATGACCCATCCCGCCTATTACAAAGAAGCATTGATCGTGGTGACCAAGAATTTTATTACAGAGCTCGTAGACTTCTCTTGATACTTTTCCTGTAGTGGAAACTATTATATCGTTGTCATCTAAATTACGTATGATCCCGGCGAGAACCTCTTCACGGTTTAAAACAAAGTCGTTATCATAAGAGATATTTATTTCCGTGCCAAATGTATTTTCTTTTATAAGCAGAGCAAACTGCTTATTTTCACTCAGAAATTTTTTCGCTCTGCTAAAAATATCCTCCAGTTCCGGTTCGTCTATGTCACAATCAATAATAGCATACTTAATATCCAGACAATCCAGCAGCTTTTCGGTTATTTTGCCCATAAATTTATGTTGCGGCTCATCAGCAAAATCCGGAGCACCCCTGTAACCTATAACAAACAGAATCGGGATGTTATACACATCGGCATGAGTGATGGATGTAAGAGGATTTACTGCATTACCAATGCCGCTGTTTTGCATATATACACAAGCCGGTTTTCCGGTAGCCAAATAAACTCCTGTAGCAATACCAACCGCAGAGCCTTCATTTGGCAAGGTGTAGTGAATAATATCACTATTGTCAGAATTGAGATAATTGCATAATTCCTTTAATGTTGAATCAGGAACACCCGCAAATGTGTTTATTCCCAGCGAAGAAATATTTTTGATTAAAGTTTCAACCTTAATAACAACCACCTCCCTGTAGGGGACGCGCCCCTGCGTGTCCCGAAATTAATATCTCCCTGTACATATCAGCCAAAGTTTCCTTCGAAATACTTACCGGGTGATTACTAAGTCTTTGCAGATTCACAGATTTGACTAACTTATATATCTCATCTTCGTCATAAGAAAATTCAGATCTATCGAACATTTCATCGATAATTTCTTTTATCCTTTCATACGCCTCGTTATAAGATGTTGATCCAACTGCATCAGATATATCATCTAATGCGCTTAACACCTGTGCATCGTGTACATGTGCATCGTTTTGGTGTGTAAGCAAATTATTCCATACAGGGATCAGGCACAATGCCACAGCATGCCCATGTGCTATACTAAATAATGAAGTTAACTTATAGCTCATGGCATGCGCTGCTGTGGTTTTACTTATATTGATCGCTTTACCGGACAAATTCGCAGCGTCTAAAATCAAAGCCATACTATCCTTATCGCCATCAAGATATGTTTTTAGATTATTGAGTATCAAACGTATAGCTTTTTTTGAATACTCTTTGCTATCAAAGGTTGCCCCCTTTGCCCAGATAGATTCGATTGATTGACAAAGCGCATCAACTAAAGAACTCTTTTTATGATATAAAGGCAGCGTTTCGAGAAAACAGGAATCCAATATCACACAATCCGGTAAAAGAGCTTTATGCTCGACCGATATTTTTTCTCCTTCTTTATAAATAACAGCAAAACCCGTAGCTTCACTACCCGTTCCGGCGGTGGTTGGTACAGCAATATGCTGACATCTTGGTTTATCAAGCATCCCCAACACACTTTGATTGTTTTCAAGTATACAGATGCACTTTGCGACATCAATGGTGCTTCCCCCGCCTATTGATATTATGAACTCGCACTGCTCATTTGTATAAAGTGAGATACCGGTTAATATATCTTCGTACACAGGATTTGGTGTAAAATCACTGAAATATACGACATCAGCCGATAACTTATTAATCGTTTCCTGAATATGTGACGATTTCTCAAGAAGGAACGAGCCACAAACGATCATTATCTTTTTTGCTCCGGCGGTTCTCACAATATCAATAATATTATCAAATGAGCCGTATCCCCGGTATTCAATCTCTTTAACTACAGGCATAATGCAATCAAATCCTTTGCTTTTTCCAAATCATCTTTATCATCTATCTCGAAACATATACGCCCCAACACATCCAAGGCTTTAACATTCATTTTATTACTTACTTCATTATAAGCGTTTTCCGCATATACATTTATATTACCATCATCACAAAAGCGGATAATCTCATCGAGCCATGTGAGCCAATCTTCCTTCAATAGCTTGTATAATGGCTGTGCGTAATATGCATCATCAAATACGTCTACACTGACATGCCTGACTTTTTTTTCTTTTACAACAGCCTTAAAATCCTTTTCAGGCAATGGTTTTGTAGAATCTACTACCATAACACTACTTTCGGAATCGATAACATCACGTAATACACTTTCTTCAAAGATAAGGTCTCCATGCAATAACAATATATCTCCCGGTAGTAAATCCTTTGCCAGATAAATTGAGTAGATATAGTTTGTTTGGTCATACAATGGATTATAGATAAAAGAAAAAACAACCTCCGGATGTTTAATACGCAAATGCTCTTCCAACTTATCTGCAAATGGTCCGGTTGTCATTAAAATATTAACTATACCATATTTTACTAAAGCTTTAATCTGCAAATCTACCAACAAAATATTGTCATACACTTCCACCATACATTTGCTTTTATTTGATGTCAAATCCAACATTCTGCTACCGGTACCGGAATTAAGTATTAATGCTTTCATTAAGACTCCCCATCACTCACTTGGAATCAATTCCAGAATATCGCTGATTGACATGCAGAACTTATCCGCTTCATAAGAGCGACCATGCCGCAGTATTGATTCTGCGGTGCTCTTCATTGCGGGAAATGCGCTGCGAATCAGGTGATTGGCATAAATGACTATTTTAACGCCATGCTTAATAAGCTCCTCCTCTGTCACGGCATTATATGAAGTGGGAACTGCCACCAAAGGAACATTTCCGAATTTGGCGTATTCATTACAAAAAGCAAATACTTCATCAGGTGTTTTTTTGCTTGAATGGATCATAATACCGTCGGCTCCGGCATCTATGTATGCTTTTGCACGTGTAACGGCATCATCAAGACCGTGGTTTAAAACCAAGCTCTCGATTCTGGCAATTATCGAAAAATCCTTACTGATCAGTGACTTTTTGCCTTCGGATATTTTACGGCAAAAGTTATTGATTGTGTCCTGACTTTGTCCGGCGTCACCATATAACGAATTCTTTTTTAAACCCACTTTGTCTTCGATAATAATTGCCGAAACTCCGCTTCTTTCAATACTTTTCAGGTTATGAATAAAATGCTCGACCAAACCACCGGAATCGCCGTCGAGAATGACAGGTTTTGTGGTAACCTCTAGAATTTCCTGAATTGTTTGTAATCGTGACGAATGGTCTACTAATTCAATATCAGGCTTTCCTTTTGCCGTAGAATCACAAAGACTGGATATCCATATTCCGTCAAAACCACGCACTTCCCCGTTAATTTCTACAGTGGTGTGCTCCGCGATCAACCCTGTTAAACCGTTGTGAGCTTCAATGATACGAACTATAGGTCTGCTATTCAAGTAATAGTTCAGCTTTCTTCGCCGGACTTCGGGTAGATGTCCGATTTTTAGAATTTTATTGAATGTGTTATCAGCTGAAACATTTTTTGTAACAGGGACTTCAATAAGTTCTCCGCCCCATTCTTTTAGAACTTCAATAATTCGCAATCTGGCTTCTTTTAATTCATCAGGCCAATTGTCACCTCGTAATACGATATCAGGCTTAAGCATTCTTAAATTGGTAGTATAATCAAGCTCATCTTGTGCGATCACATTACTTACGCCATTTAATGAACGAAAGACTGCCATACGCTCTTCAAGCTTCATAATAGGAATACGTCCCAGCTTTTCAAGAGCAGCATCGGAATATACCCCTAAAGTAAGCTCACCCATTTGAGCACCTTTGTTGATAATGTTGATATGAGCATGATGAATTATTTCGGTAATCATAACCATATATACTTTTTTCTTCATGACCCAATTTCCTCCGATAAGAAGTTCTCTAAAACAATACACCAAAACATACCAGTGTTACAATACCACCCATAAGCAAAAAGATAATATCATTAATTTGGTATTTTATACGTAGAAACATCATTACAGAAAACATAGTTAGAACCACACCGACACCGATCCAGGGATGTAATCCGCTTCGCACCATCACGGTAACTGATTGGAAAAACATGGTAAGTGATGTAGAAATCAGTGTACCACAAACAATTGCAAGCATATAATCAACAACCATTTTTAATCTATTGCTATTTTTAAATACGTCAAAACCAACAAATAATGTTATCGATCCTAAAGCTGTAGCAGCAACACCGAGAGCCAGACCTAACAGTCCGAACATCCATGCAGAAGGAACTCCGCCTATTAAGTTTCCATAAACAAACCCGATACCGGCTACTGTTGATAGTAATACAGAACCCGGCATGGCACTGGAAATACCCACGATTTGGCTGTAGTATAGATCAGCAGGGATAAAGCCTGTCTGCACAAAAACACCATCAGCAACACCTATGTATACCTCACCACCACCATATGAAGTTAGAGATGATAACATAACTCTTGCTGCAAAGCTCCATATTCTTGTTTCTCCGGAAATAAGAAAAAC
>Ga0209737_10002024_pt1 | contig 14243 bp, 13 predicted proteins | sample TergutCu122P3_FD_187284 | JGI IMG/M metagenome (GOLD analysis project Ga0209737, IMG submission 187284) | Cubitermes ugandensis P3 segment gut microbial communities from Kakamega Forest, Kenya - Cu122 P3 (SPAdes) (version 2) | ecosystem: Host-associated > Arthropoda: Insects > Digestive system...
CGGCGTCGAAATGGTGCAGATTCTAGGAAGCAAGGAGGCGTGGAAGGGAGCGTACTTTGTACGTGACCGACCACAACGACGCCGCTGACGACGAAGATGTACATTTCGGCGAGCGCGATACGCGTCTACCCCCTCTGCGGGGCCTTAATCGCCGGCCCCGCAACGCCCCGCTCGGTTTTTTCGTGGGGGAACTCTGTCCACCTCTTTGAGGGGGATGTCGGCATCTCCCTCAAAGAGGGAGTATTTGCCGACAGGGGGAGTCCCCACACCCCCTGCAATGCTGTGCATCGCTTTGGTGGGAACAACAATCAACGTTTGACTTCTCCGCCAAGAAACCGGTAAATTCTGGCTCTTAGTTGCTGTGTGCCGAATCCCCATGCGAAGGAGCAAGCCGATGAAGTACAAAGATCGTGATGGCGGTGGCCTTGATGATCTCAGGTTGTCTAGTAAAACGCAAAAACAAAACGGCGAGGGGGAATATGGCTCAGCAATGGGCGATACACAGCAAAATATAGCCGCCCTGGAACACGAAAGAGCGGGCACCAGGGCGCAACGCAGTGTGATAGGTTCCACACCGAAAAGCGCCTTAAATGGCAAAGAGGCTAGCGCACTCGACGAACAGATCCCACGCGTGATGGCAATATGGATGAGCGCAGACTACAAGATTACCGAGCAATTGCAGCAAAGCATACTGGAAGTGCAGCCAACTTGCAGATCCTTGATGTTGGTAAAGAATGTGGTTGCGATGATCACAAAACCAAGCCCAAGTCAGAGACTGTGCAAAAACCCAGGGTGACGAAAGACCTTAAAGCCCTCCCAGGCACAAACACAAAACAGCTTACCGCAGAAGGCTCGCTCTCATGGGGTGAAGTGCTGGGTGAGGTGCTTCTTTTTGCTCTTCAGGCCATTGTGACGCGACATCCGATTCTTCGTCTCCAGGGAGATACTTCACCAAAGCAACTGCCGAGGAACGACTAGAGCGACCACATTTTAAGTGGATACTTCACTGGGAGTGCGGGCATCCTGCCTGCCTATGGGATTTCGACTGTTTGTGTGTAGGTGTAAGCTGAAAACGCTCTAAAATAACTGATCATTCGATTTGACAAACGCTATTTGAACATCATAAGTTTGGAGATATTTGCCATGTTGCTAACGTCAGAAGAAGTACTCGCCATCCAAGACAATCCCGCTTTGCTAGATCGGCTGTCCATCACCAGCACAAATGGCACACTTTGGGGAATTTTTGGACTTGGGTCAGAATTGTATATCGAGCCAAGACCACGCCAGCAACTGCGCCTGGATATGTTGACTTTACAGGAAGATTACTATCAGCGTTTTTCAGAACACATCAAATACTGTTGTTACGATTCTGCAGAGCAATTTAAGCGAACTTCAGAGGGTAAATGTATTAAGTTAAAAGGAAACCCTTTTCCCATGGTGCGCGATAAAATAGGAGATTGGCCAAACAATGCCATGTACTGCAATCGTTTGTTCATCCCCTACATACATCAAAACTTCCCAAATAGTACTGGAAGCATTACGCCATGGAAAAGCAACATTGCCGTTTCAGCAGACAGCGATGACTATTTGACAGCCCATTATTGCTACATGCCTGTGGGTAACCCCAAAGGTGGGTTACATTTCGACACACTGCGCGAGGGTGTGCTCAGCTGGTGTCAAAAAATTCGCCCGATGCATGGTCAGGCGGGTTTTACAGTGATTACGGATGGCCTAAGTGCTGAGCCCTGGATCTATCCGACATTGCAACGTCATCCAGGCTTGAATATCATTCAGCCTGTTAACCTAATGCAGTCAACGGAAGGCGTTTTTAACCGCATCAAATGTGTCAACTGGCTAACTGTGCTGGGCGAGGAAATATTAAATGAGCTGGGCGGTTTGAGCGCCGCAAAAGATGCACTCGAACCCGACTGCACGCTTTATCCCTATCCGGGCGGTGTTGTCATTCAGGCAGGCGTGGCACCGCAATTAGGCGATACGACGGTGGGGGATGTTCCAGAATGCTACCAAAAAGTAGCTCGCTTTACCAAACCGGTGCGTTTCGATGCCTACACATATCGCTGGGGAGGATTATTTCAAGTTTCTAAGCCACTAAATGGCGTAGAAGAGACGCTAAAGTGGATCAGCCGTTTTGACTAAATTCTTTGAGGGTGGTAAATTTGGAGATACTCGCCATGCTGTTAACGCCAGAGGAAGTACGTGCCATTCAAGAGAATCCTGCCTTGCTTGATAAGCAGGTCATCGCCAGTCAAAATGGTTGGCTTGATGTGCTATTTGGGCTTGGATCAGAATTGTATGTCGAACTACGACCACGCCAACAACTGCGTCTGGACATGTTGGCTTTGCAGGAAGACTACTATCAGTGTTTTTCAGAACACATCAAATACTGTTGTTACGACTCTGCCGAGCAATTTAAACGAACTTCAGAGGGTAAATGTATTAAGTTAAAAGAAAATCCTTTCTCCATGGTGCGCGATAAAATAGGTCATTGGCGTCATAATGCCATGTATTGCAACCGTTTGTTCACGCCCTACACCCATCCAGATTTTAAAAATCATAATGGGTTTACGCCCTGGGACAGCCGCATCGCCGTGTCAGCGAATGACAGGAATTATCTATCAGCCTATTATTGCTATATGCCTGTGGCTAACCCTAAAGGCGGACTGCACTTCGATGCGCTTCGCGAAGGCGTACTCAGCTGGTGCAAAAAAATTCGTCCAGCGCATGGCCAGGCGGGTTTTACAGTGATTACGGATGGCTTAAATTCTGAGCCCTGCGCCTATCCGACGCTGCAACGTCATCCGGGCTTAAATATTATCCAGCCTGTAAGCGTGATGATGGCAACAGAAGGCGTTTTCAACCGCATTATAGGTGTCAACTGGCTAACTGCGCTGGGCGAGGAAATATTAAATGAGCTGGGCGGTTTGAGCGCCGCAAAAACTGCACTCGAACCCGACTGCACGCTTTATCCCTATCCGGGCGGTGTTGTCATTCAGGCAGGATCAACGCCACAATTGGGTGACACGATGGTGGGAGATGTTCCAGAATGCTACCAAAAAGTGGCCCGTTTTACCAAACCGGTGCGTTTCGAAGGATATAGCACGAGTGGCTTATTTAGAGTTCCCAAGCCACTAAATGGTGTAGAAGAAACGCTAAAATGGATTCGACGTTTTGATTGAGAGAAAGCCTCGCGTGATGCCCCCCGTTCCGGCTGCACATGTTTACACGCACCAACAGATTGTGTAGAGGGAGGAGGGGGTCGACGCGTATGCGCGCAGGGCCTTTGGCCCGAGCACATAGCGGCGCAGGGGGAGACTTCCCCCTACACCGAAAAAAATCATCAAAGGGATAGCGATTTTATCCAAGTAGGGGCGACCGTCCCGGTCGCCCGCACAAATGTTTGCACCTGTAGCGTCCGTACGGTTGTTTGCACCTGTAGGGGCGACCGTCCCGGTCACCCGCACAAAGGAATGTTGTTTGCACCTGTAGGGGCGACCGTCCCGGTCGCCCGCACAAAGGAATAACGATGGTAAGTGAATCCTATAAACGAGAGCGTGGGCTGACCGCGGATCAGATTGCCGGGACGATGAAGGGGTTTTATGCACGCGTCGATGCTGCGTGTGCGGGCATTTTGTCTGCGTTGGCGGCTTCGGGTCATGCGCTGAGATGCCGCCGGGGGTGTTGTGATTGCTGTCTGGATGGCCTGAGCGTGACGTTTTGTGAGGCCTCGGTGATTGAGGCGGATTATGGCGGAGTTCTTGATGGCGAGCCTCATGCACCGGGGGCGTGTGCCTTTTTGGATGACGGGGGGTCATGCCGCATCTACGAGGCGCGTCCCTATATTTGCCGCACGCACGGCCTTCCTTTGCGTTGGCGCGAGGAGGGACAGGACGGCGAGTGCCGCGATATCTGCGAACACAATGGGGAGGGGATCGCGGTGGATGCTTTGAAGCCAGAACAGTGCTGGACAGTGGGGGTGGCGGAATTGCAGCTTCAGTGCATGGAGGACATCGTGTTTGGAAGCCGCGGGCGGCGTCCGCTTCGTGCATTGTTTCGCAAGGCAGGCAGCAGCAATGCCGATACGGAGGGATCGGCGGGCAATTTGTTGTGAAATATGCTTGCAGATATGGACAATTGTTCTAGACTGCGTGCGATTTTCCCGCAAGCTTCTTGGGGGAACGCACGGGCATTGCTGATACATGGCAACGCGTTTCTTGACTGAAGGTGATATGCGCTTTATCCCAGCCATAGGTGACACGTTACTGGATCGATACTACGTCGAGGAGATATTCGGCGCGAGCGGAGAAACGGCCATTTTGCGATGCCTTGACACGCGCCTTGATGTGCAGGGCGTCGTAAAGATGCTCATGGGCGATCCCGATGATCCGTTTTTCCCGGAGCGGCGAGAGCGATTTCTTGCTTCTGCCCGCGTGCAGGCGCGCCTTAACCATCCCAACATCGTCCACATCACAAACGTTGAGTCGCGTCCGCAAATGACCTTCTCGGTCATGGAAATGCTGCATGGCGTCACGCTTGGACAGCACGTCTCCGATCTCAATGTGACGCTGACGTCGAAGGAAGTCATCGAAATTTTCATTTCGATCATTGATGCCGTTTCCATGGCGCATGCCGGTGACGTGCTGCATCGCTATATGAATCCGAGCAACGTCATCCTCAATCAGCAGGGTGATCGCCTCTCCCCCCGGATATTGAACTTTGCAGCCTCCAGATTCTCCCCCGACCTGGATCCCGTGCACGCCCTCCCCTACCTTGCGCCGGAGCAGCTGTTCGACTTCGACGATGCCACCGTGCAGTCGGATATTTTTTCGATCTGTGCGATGATCTATCAGGTTTTCACACATCGTCCGCCGCTGCAGTTCGATACTTACGAAGAATATGTCGAGTTTTATCATGGGGGTGGCGAAATCACCTATTACCCGGACGCGATACCCGGAAATTTTGTGCCGCTCATCCAATCCGGCCTTCGGGTGGACCCGGCGCAGCGGTTTGCTTCAGCCAGCCAGCTTTTGGCGGAGCTCAAACGTCTGGGCAAGCGCTTCACGCTCAGCGCCAACCTGACGGTCGAGGCGCCCAAAACGTATGCGCCGGGAACGCTGCGCGCCAACACCAATGCCTCGGTCGAGGCAGATGTGCGCTGGTCTGCCGCTGGTCTGCCGCCGGTGCGCAAGCGCACGGGGTCATTTCAGGTGCCGGCTGAAGCTGTTCAGCTTCCCGAGGCCCTGACAAAACATTACCGCGTTGAACAGGCGGTGTTCCTGTCCAATAACAACAATGTCTCGCTGGTTCAGTCGCTCGACCAGGAAGCAGGCGGAACTTTTGTCCTTAAATACATCGACCATCCAAGCGACCCGCAGCGCGAAGCCTTCCTCGAAGGCGCTCGCCGAAGCAAGCTCCTGGCCGAACACACGCCCTATATCCAAGACGTGCTGGTCATCTATCCTGAATCCTGTGCCATCGTGACGGCGAATACCGTGCGAAAGAGCCTGGCACAATGCATGGCCAATAATGTGGTGCTGAGCGACAAGGTGGCCGCACAAACGTTCATCCTGCTGGGACAGGCCCTGCTGGCGGCTCACAATGCCGGCTTTATCCATGGCAATCTCAAGCCTTCTAATGTTTTCTTCGAAAATCGGAAGGGCATCTTCACGCCGGTGCTCTACGATTTCGGCCAGCGCCTCTACATCAGCGAGCCCGAGCAATTAAGCCCCGAGCACATCCCGTTCGCGGCACCGGAGCTTCGTTACAATTTCCAGCACGCCAACGCACAGACAGACATCTTTGCCTTCGGCATGCTGCTGAATTATGCGCTCCTGGGCCGGGTGCCTTATACGAGCTTCAGCGCGGGCTCACTGCTTCGCGAAGTGTCGGCGATAACAGCTGCACCAAGTCTTTCTACCCTCAAGCCCGGTGTGTATGGCGATTTGATCCGCATCATTGATTGGTGTACCGCCTTTGAACCGTCACAGCGGTATGCGAATTTCTCAGATATCTTGCGGGATCTGTATGTCGTGTTTGACAAAATACCTTCACCTCAAAACGCGTCCTGATATGTGCAGGGTACAGGCACAGGATCTGAAGGGGGCAACGCCCCCTGCGCCGCTATCGACCGTTGGCCGATACGCGTCTACCCCCTTTGCGGGGCTCAAACGCCGCCCCGCAACGCCCCGCTTTTTGTGGGGTGCCGCTCCACACCCCGTCGGGGGAACACGTTCCCCCGAGCCCTTTGCCATGCTGCGCATGGCTTGGGTGAAAAAAACGCTTCTTCCTGTCATTTTTGCCATCTTCACCTGTTTGCCGTTCATCTCTCTGGCCCGCGCCGAGCCGGGGGAGAGCTATTTTTATGCAGACGAGGGGCTAATCATTGCCCTGCCAAAAGGCATCGAAACGCATTCCTGTGATGAGGAACTGGCGCTCAAAGCCGGGCGAGGGTGCATGCGGCTGGGGCAAAATGGACAGGACGGTGTCGTCTTCTTTCGCCTCGACGGGGGCTATTATCTCGATACACCGGCGCAGATGAACGCCCACCTGGAGGCTTCAGCGAACGCACTTCGTGACATTCCCAATGTCCATGTCATGCAGACTCGAATTTTATCGCCATCCCCCCTGGTGGGGCTTATCGACATCATACGCAGGGACGAGGCTGTCTCAGCCATTACGGCACTGCAAAGCGGCAACATACGTCAGACGTCCTTTCTCATTCCAACGGGTGATCGTCTGGCGCAGATATTTCTCTACGTATCACTGGATGACGCTTCAGCCGTCGCACTCTATGACACTTTTTTGGCGAATTTTGTCTCAGGCATTCAGGTGATGGCTGAACCGGTTTCAGATCCTCACCAGCCCCAGGCAGCTCAGTCCTCTTCCAGGGCACTGTCCGTTCTGTCGACAGCCGCCATCCTGGGAGGTGCAATCGCCCTGACGGTTATCCTCGTGCTGTGGTGGTCTGCGCGCCTTCGCGCGGCGCGGCGCAGACGGGATGAAGAAACATCTGAAGATCTGGGTGACTCTCAATCTCCGCAGGAATCGCCCCCTCCATGGGAGAAGGAAGGATATGTGCCACCAGACGGGCGTGTACCTCTAGGCGGGTGTGTGCCGCAGAACCCCTCCCCCCCTGGGGAGGAGTGTGAATGAAAACACAAGACAGCAGGGAGACAGGCGCCGACGCGCCTACACCGCATGAGGACGGCTGCCGGACGCAGGGCGAATCTCCCCCAAACGACAGCGTTCCCCGGGATACAGAGCAGGACTGCGCTTCAACAACACGCGTTAAACGCATCGGTCTGGCGGCACTCATTCTGTCAGCCGGCATACTCTGTTCGCGGCTCCTGGGCTACGTTCGCGAGGCGGTGATAGCCTACCAGGCAGGCGCTGGCAGCGAAACAGATGCCTACAATGCCGCCTTTATGCTGCCCGACCTGATGAACCATTTTCTGGCCGGCGGAACGTTGTCGATCACCTTCATTCCACTTTTTGCGGGTTACCTGGCTAAGGGGCACCCTGATCGCGCCAATCGTCTTTTTTCCCTCATCGCCACGACGATGGGAGCACTTGTGCTGGGCGCCATCCTGATCTGTGGTGTTTTTACGCACGAGATGGTCAGGATGCTGTTTCCGGGGTTCGATGCCTGGCAGGTTGCACAAACCGTCGAGATGACGCGCATCATTCTGCCGGGGCAGTTCTTTCATTACCTGGGAGGCCTCATGATGGCGGTGCTCATGGCACGGGGGCAATTTTTGCCATCTGCACTCGCACCCCTCATCTACAATGCCTTCATCATCCTGGGTGGCATCATTCTGGGCGCGAGCATGGGCATGAAGGGGTTTGCCATAGGGGCGCTCGTGGGCGCCATGGCGGGCCCATTTCTGCTGCCGCTCATTTTCGTCCGTGCCAGGATAAGCTATCGGCCGGTATTTGGGTTTGGCGATGTGGATTTTAGAAAATACATTTTGCTCACGCTCCCACTCATGCTTGGTGTCAGTTTAACGACAGTGGACGAATGGGTGGGCCGCTTTATTGGTTCGACGATGGAAGCGGGATCCATCAGCTGGCTGAACTATGCACGCCGTCTGGTGCTCGTTCCCATTGCCATCGTGGGGCAGGCAGCGGGTCAGGCGGCCCTTCCCTACCTCTCGCAGCTCTCGGCCAGAGGGGAATTCCTGACCGCCGCCGAGACACTTCACAAAACCCTTCGCAACGTGATCATCCTGTCGCTGGTTTTGGTCGGCTTCTTCGTGGCACTGTCAGAGCCCATGGTGGCACTGGTGTACGAGCGTGGCGCCTTTGGCAGCGAAGACACAGCCAAAACAGCAGCCATTTTGAAGATTTTTTCGATTTCGATCGTATTCTGGACCATCCAGATGGTGAGTGTCCGCGCATTTTACGCTGCCCAAAACACGTTGACACCAATGATAGCCACAACCATCGTCACGGTGCTTTCTTTGCCCGTCTATGGCGTTTTGAGCACCATGTATGGCCTGCGCGGTCTTGCCATGGCATCGTGCATCGGCATGGCAATGCAGGCGGCAAGCATTATCCTTCTGTACCGGCGCAAGAATGTCCATCTCCAGCCCATGCGGCTATTGCGTGCTTTTGTGCCAGGGCTTATGCTCGGGCTGGCAGCCTGGGGCGGAAGCCGCCTGGGACTTTGGCTCTCATCGTGGGTATCTTTCGAGGCAGCCACGGTCAAAGCGCTTTGGACACTTGCAGTTTCCGGCTTTCTGGGCACAAGTTTGTGCGCAATGCTGGCATGGTTCGTCGTACCCAATGAGCTGCGCGGGTTTATCGCCAGGCTAAGACACAAGCTGCGCCGACGATCTGGATAATGTTAAGGAATAGAGTGTGCAGCGATGAATGATCGCGACTGGATGAACCTGGCGCTTGAGGAAGCGAAACGCGGTGGATGGGCAACACATCCCAATCCGATGGTGGGTGCGGTATTCGTTCGCGATGGCATGGAGCTTGGCCGCGGCTACCACAGAGGTGCAGGTTTTCCCCATGCCGAAATCGAAGCCATGCGGTCGGCAGAACAGCGAGGCTTTGATCTTAAGGGTTCGACCATCTATGTCACCCTCGAACCGTGTGATCATTTTGGCCGTACCCCTCCCTGCACAAAAGCGCTCATTCAGGCAGGCATTGCGCGTTGTGTCATCGGAACCACCGATCCGGATGCCCGCGTATCCGGCGCAGGCATCGCCCGGCTTGAGGCAGCCGGCATCCCATGCGAAGTGGGCCTGTGCCAGACCGAACTGGATCTGCTCAATGCGCCCTACTTCAAACGCACTCGAACGGGTCTGCCCTTTGTCACAGCCAAATGGGCCATGTCCGCCGACGGTCACATTGCGACGCGAACGGGGCACGCGCGCTGGGTGAGCGGCGAAGCCTCCCGCCACGATGTGCATCTCGCGCGAGCCCGTCATGAGGCCATCATGGCAGGCACCCAAACCGTTCGTCTCGACAACCCCATGCTCAATGTCCGCCTTGAGGGTGAGCATCGGCAACCCCTTCGGGTCATTCTTGATCGCCGGCTCTCCCTGCCGCTCTCCATGCAGGTCTTCGATACCTCGGCCCAAAACACGGTTCTGTTTACGGCAAATCAAAATGCCTGCCTGACGCCCTACGCAGATCTTGGCGTCGACATCGCCCATGTCCCGACCATCGACGATGCCCTGGATCCTGAGGCAATCCTGCGCACACTCGTCGAGCGCTATGGCATCACCACACTCTATTGTGAAGGCGGCGCCAGGCTCCACGGCGCGCTTTACGATGCTCGCCTTATCGATGCCGTCGATATCTACATTGCACCAAAGCTCATCGGCGGACTTTCTGCCCCCAGCCCCATGGGAGGACAGGGCATCGCCCACATGCAATCAGCAGCCCTCTTGTCTTCTCTCGACATTCTGCGCCTGGATGACGACATACGGCTCAGCGGCCACCTCACTTATCCCCAAACGGCGGAGTAGAACATGTTTACGGGTCTCATAGAGTCTACCGGCAAATTAATCCGCCGCCAGCCCATAGACGGCGGCCAGCGCCTGGGCATTGCCTGCACGCTGAAACAATACCAGCTTGGAGAAAGCATCGCTGTCAACGGCGCATGCCTGACGGTCGCAGCTTTTAGCGAAGACCGATTCGAAGCAGATGCCTCAGGCGAAACGCTTTCCCGCACAAACCTCGGTGCACTTACCCTGGGAAGCGATGTTAACCTTGAACGCGCGCTAAAGCTTGGCGATCGCATGGGGGGACACTGGGTCACGGGTCATATTGATGGTGTGGGGTGTATCGCTTCGTCTCAGCCACGCGGTTCAGCCCGCGCCGTCGAGGTAGAATGTGATCCCGGCCTTCTGAAGTACATTGTCGAAAAGGGCTCAGTTGCCCTCGATGGCGCCTCGCTGACAGTGAATTGCGTCTCTCAGAACAGCTTCGAAATCATGCTCATCCCCCACACACAGCGCATCCTGAAGGACGCATTTTTTGCCGTCGGGCGCCGAATCAACATCGAAGTCGATATTTTGGGTAAATACATTGAGAAACTGCTATCTTGCACCAACCCAAAGGGAAGTGCTATAGGGGGCGCGCCTGCCGCGATCAGCCTTGATAAGCTTCGCGAAGCGGGCTTCTAACGCCTCTCTGCCACCAAAGCGAGAGGAACGCCTTGCGCCACTGGGTCGGTCATGTGGACGTGAATCTGCGATTCACAGCTTTCAGATTTGGAAAGCGCATGTTCGGGGCGATCAGGGATGAGGCGATAACCGAGATTTTGTCTGTATGCTGGCAAGAATTGAAGATGCCATAGAAACGCTGAAACAGGGCAGGATGATCATTCTCGTCGATGACGAGCATCGCGAAAATGAGGGTGACCTTTGCATGTTGGCAGAGTGCGTTACGGCCGAGGATGTCAATTTCATGGCCATGCATGGCCGTGGTCTCATCTGCATGACCATGACACAATCCAGGCTCAGAGAGCTGGATATTCCACCCATGACAGCCCACAATACGAGCCGTTTCCACACGGCTTTTCACGTCAGCATCGAAGCGGCCGAAGGCGTAACGACCGGCATCAGTGCGGCGGATCGCGCCCATACGATGCAACTGGCTTCCCGCCCCGATTGCCGGCCCGAAGACCTGGCACGTCCCGGCCACGTTTTCCCCATCGCTTCGCGCCCGGGAGGCGTGCTCGTGCGCATCGGGCAAACGGAGGGAAGCGTCGATCTGGCGCGTCTTTGCGGCTGCAAAATTCCCGCCGGCATCATCTGCGAAATCATGAAGGATGACGGCAGCATGGCACGCATGCCTGACCTGGAGATATTCGCACAAATCCATGGCATGCCCATTGTGACAATCGCCGACCTGGTCGCCTATCGCCTGCGGAGCGAATCTCTGGTGGAATGCATCAAGAGCGAGCCCCTGACCAAAGGCATCGCCGCCGGATTCACAGCACACGTTTTCCAAAGCGGTATTGATGGCAGCTGCCACCTGGCGCTGGTCTATGGATGGGACAAAACTTCCGACACCACTCCCCTGGTACGCGTTCACAGCGGTACACTCTGGATTGACGCCCTGGCACTGGATGACAGTTCGCATTCCCTTGTGGGTGCCATTGACCGCATCCGACAGACCGGCACGGGGATTTTGCTCTACATCGCGAGCGAAAAGAACAGCCTCGAACTGGCACTTGGCGCCAGCGGCGGCCAGCAAGATCAGGATGATGACGCCATCAACCGCATTGCCCCCGATGACAGGCTCTTTGGCATCGGCGCTCAGTGCCTGCGCGCCCTCGGTGTCTCCGATATGCGCATCCTTACCGACTCTCCTCGAAAACTGACGGCACTTGATGGCTTCGGCCTGCGCATCATCGAAACGCTGTCACTCACCCCCAAAGAGGTCTAGGGCCATGATCCACGAAGGCAACTTAAACGCTCAAGGCAAATCATTTGCCATCATCGTTGCGCGGTTTAATAGTTTTATCACAGATCGCCTCCTGGAGGGTGCCCTTGATGCCATACGCCGTCACGGGGGCGACACCGAAAAGGTCCATGTCTACAAGGTACCCGGCTGTTTCGAAATCCCGGTCATGGCGGATCGCCTGGCCTCTGGCCAGACTTTCGATGCCATCATCTGTCTCGGAGCCCTTCTCCGCGGCGCAACACCGCACTTTGACTATATTTCTGCCGAATGCACCAAGGGCATCGCGCACGTTTCACTCCAGCACCACACGCCCATTGCCTATGGTGTGATTACCGCCGATACCCTTGAGCAGGCCATTGATCGTGCCGGCACAAAGGCCGGAAACAAAGGCGCTGAAGCGGCGCTGTCAGCCATCGAAATGGCAGATCTCTTCGCCCGCCTCTAACGCATTGAGTCACGCGCGACTGTCCATTCCATCAGCCCACACAATCCTCCAATCAGATCGATGAACAAGAAAAAAACGACACCTCCGTGGTCCCCCGATTTGCCACCCGCTGCGTTCTCCGACACGCGCTCTGCGGCCGTGGCCTGGCTCTATGCGCTCGGCCACGAACGCCAGCAGGACGGCGCACTTTTGCTTTCTGCCCTCAAAGAACGCTACCCAGAGGCAGATCTCGATCTGGCACGCAACATCGTCACACAAGCCCCCCCCTACCACGACATTCCGCGCGACCTCGTCGAAGAAGTCCTCGAAATGACCCACGGGCTGGGCTACGAAATTCTCCCCTGGCGCGAGATCACGATGCACGTCCTGACCCTCGACTTTCTGGCATCCCTCAAGTCGCCCTCTGCTCAGCTCACAGAAGATGCCATCCAGCGCGTCACTCAGACGCTTGATGAACGGCTCCGGGGAACCACCAAAAATGCCTGCCAGATCATCGCCGGACAGCGCACGAAAATGCGCAAAACCATACGCGCACTGGCACTGGCCTGCCTTTATATCCTCCACTACAGACCCGCCACCTCACTCGATACCATACAGGAAGAATTCTTCAGCCTTCTGGATCCCTGTGCAGGTGCAGAACAAAGCTTCATCGTCGATGCGTTTCCCTTCGAAGGGTTCACCCACAGCGATGGTTCATTCAATGCACGCGGCCGCTTCGTCCTCAACGAAATGATCAAGTTTGTCCGGCAGTTCCTCCCCCAAAAAGAGGCCATCGACACGCTCATTCAGCAGGCCAGCAAAAAGTGGCGAATCGCCCGCATGTCTCCCATCGATCTCAACATTATCCGCATCGCCGCTTACGAAATTCTCTACGAACAGGTCTCTCAGCCGCGCATCTTTATCAATGAAGCCGTCGAACTCTCCAAATGCTTCGGCGCCGAGCAAAGCCGAAACTTCGTCAACGGCATTCTGCAGCAGCTATGCAATGATAATCAGGTCAACATTCACTAGCCCCTTCCCACGTTTGGTGTGAGCCAGCTTATGTCAGCAGCCTCCAAACTCTCCCTGCTCTGCCTCGTGGCGGCACTAGCCTTCGTTCCAGCCTGCATGCGGCACCAGGACGAAGGTCCGTCCGCTTTCGACAAAGCCCGCGCCGCCGACAACCAAAAACGACACTTCCGCCCTGTTCACCGTGATCATCCCACATGGCGTTTGGTCGACTCAGGGCAGTCCCTCATCCTCCAAACCCCAGACGAAGGGCGATTCCGAGCACGCCTCCACCGCCACGAAAAACAAACCACCATCCGGCAGGCAACTCATGTCGCCGCCACCGTCACCTCTCACGATAACGCCCTGACCATGACCTCCACCGTACCACAGCCCGGTTTCAGCACCATCACGCTAAAGTGTGTCAACACATACCAGGCCTCTCTCCTGACTGACACGTCATCACAAATCATCACCTTCGACGATAACACCGCCAAATCGGACAAATGGACCATCGAGCGCATCGGCAGACACCGCTTCAGCATCGCTCAAAATCACAACAGCACCGACGAACACCCGGCGAACACCACCGTACGCCTCCCATTCTCCTCCCTCGGAACCCTCCTTTTCCATCTCAACGACCTGCCTCTGGCCGCTCGCTTTGCACTCGCCATGCATGTCACCGGCTTTCACTTCTCGTGCGACGGTTAGGGCAGACTTTGATTGGTTTGAAGGGGGCCATGCCCCCTGCGCCGCTATCGCACTCGCCTTATCACTGACGGTCTATCGCGGCGTCGAAATGGTGCAGATTCCAGGAAGCAAGGAGGCGTGGAAGGGAGCGTACTTCGTACGTGACCGACCACAACGA
>Ga0209737_10002025_pt1 | contig 14240 bp, 11 predicted proteins | sample TergutCu122P3_FD_187284 | JGI IMG/M metagenome (GOLD analysis project Ga0209737, IMG submission 187284) | Cubitermes ugandensis P3 segment gut microbial communities from Kakamega Forest, Kenya - Cu122 P3 (SPAdes) (version 2) | ecosystem: Host-associated > Arthropoda: Insects > Digestive system...
AATTGTGTCATGCTGTTCATGTCATGATTGCAACCCTACTTTCAACCTTCCTTCTCCACCCAAATATGATGCGCCACGCCATGTTCCAGCGCCAGTTCCATGTGCTCGCAGAGAACGACCGTCATCGGGCGCTGTTGAAGGACGGTGAGGGGCTGGGCATTGAGGCCGTAGGCGAGGAGCTGTTCGCGTTGCAGGGGGTCGATTTCTTCGCCGAATTCGGCCAGCCGCACGCGCTGCCCGAGGGGCGTGCTGGTGAGACGGATGCGTCCAGTGTGCGCGATCATGGCCGTTTTATAGAAAAAGACGCAGGAAGTGGTTGAACAGCCCCCCGACGAAAAAGGCCGTGGGCATGATGATGGCCACCATCAGAGCGGCGGTGCGTAATCCCTGTTCTTTGACGATCATCATGACGCTTGCGATGCAGGGAACGAAAAGGGTGAGGGTGAGCATGCCGACGACGGCCTGAAGCGCGCTCAACTGGCTGCCAAGCGCGAAAAGGCCGGTTGCGCCGAAATCCCGCCGCAGAAATCCCATGACGAAGGCGGCGCTGGCTTCGGGCGGTAATCCGAGCCAGCCCGTGACGAGAGGTTTGCCGGCTTCGATGATCCAGGGCAGCGCGCCGAGACGCTCGAGCATAAACATGATGAAAGTGCCGAGCAGGAAAATCGGGATGACTTCGACCAGGTACCACTTGAGCCGTCCGCTCGTTTTTTTGAGGACGTTCCCTATCACGGGCATGCGCATGGGCGGCAGTTCGGTGATGAGCGGAACGCGGCGGCCTTTGACCAGCCGCCCGGCAAGCCACCCGGCGATAAGCAGGATGACGACAATGCAAAATCCCCAGAGAAGCGCTGCGCCGAAGGAGATGCCGCCTAGCACGCCGAGGACGACGCCAAGCTGTGCAGAGCAGGGAATGGCGAGCGCGAGCAGGAAGGTGGTGATGAGCCGCTCGCGTGGCGTGTGAAGGATGCGGGTGGTAAGGGTGGCCATCGTCACGCAGCCAAGCCCGAGTACCATCGGCAGCACGGCGCGGCCATTCAGGCCGAAAGAGGCGAAAGCGCGGTTGGCAATGACGGAAAGGCGGGTGAAGTAGCCGGAATCTTCCAGCACGCCGAAGGCGAGAAAGAACGTGGTGACAATAGGCAGGATGAGCGCTAAGGCGTAGGTCATGCCCATCGTCCAGAGTCCGTATTGGCCTATGAGCATGTCGGTAAGCCAGCCTTCTCCGAGGAGGGTATGCACGAGATTCGTGATGGCAGGGTTGAGGATGCCTTCAAAGAATTCTTTTTCCATGAGTCCGACAAGGACTCCCGCACCGAACTCGCCGACGAAAAGATAGACGGCATAGAGTACGATCAGAAGCAGTGGCCAGCCCCACAACGGGTGCACTGCGGTTTGCCCAAGCAGCAGCGAAAGCGTGCGGTCGGTGGTGGCATCTTGCCGGATGACGGTGCGGGCCAGCGCGTCGGCAGCATGTCCACGTTCGCGCGCCAGCCGCGCCGGAAAGGAATCGCGTCCGGCAAGCGGGGCGAGCGCATGAATGCGGGTCAGAATGCCCTCCCCTGCCGTTTGGGCAATGAGCCAGCGTTCGACTTCGGCATCCCGTCCAAGCAGTAAAATGGCAAGTCCCCGCGCGGCGAGAGTCGGATGAGGCGCGCTTTCTGCCAGCAGCGCGGTCACTGTTTCGATGATCTGTTCGGTTTCAGCGTCGTAGCGCAGGAGCGGGGCAGGCGCTTTGGCGTGAGCGAAGGCATCGGTCAGCGCCGCGATGCCTTCGCCGCCCGTCGCGACGGTGGCAACGACGGGTATCTCCAGTTCTTTGGATAGCGCCGCCGTGTCGATCTGAATACCCCGCGCGCGCGCTTCGTCGGTCATGTTGAGCGCTATGACCAGCGGTATGCCAAGCTCGGCGAGCAGGGCCGTGAGGTTGAGCGTGCGCCGCAGGTTTTTGGCGTCTCCTACCTGGACGATGAATCGCAGATTCTCGAAGAGCAACGCCCGCATCGTGGCGCGCTCGTCGTTGCTGCGCGAGGGCAGCGCGAGCACGCCCGGCGTGTCGAGCAACGAGGCGCTTTGATCGAACCGCGCCGCTGCGCGCGCGACTTCAATGGTGGTTCCAGGGTAGTTCGAGACGTTGACGTAGGCGCCGGTCAGGCGGTGAAAGAGGACTGACTTGCCGACGTTCGGGTGCCCGACCAGGGCGAGTGTGTTTTCGTCCGATGTCGTGGCCGAAAAAAGCGCAGGAGGGGGCATGGAGAGACGGGTAAGCAAGTTGTTGCGAATGATAATACTCCTCATTTGCAAAATAAAACAAGGCAGACGGTCTCTTTTTGTACGATCATGTGCGCCCGGCTTGAGCCGGGCGTTTTTTTCCGACTCTTTGTTATGTCAGCACTACTCAATGTTCCGCAACGCGAAGCGATCCGTTACCTCGATGGCCCTTGTCTGGTGTTGGCCGGGGCGGGGAGCGGCAAGACGCGGGTCATCACGCGCAAGATAGCTTATCTGTTGAGCGACTGCGGGCTGGATGCTTCCCATGTCGCCGCGATTACTTTCACCAACAAGGCGGCGCGCGAGATGCAGGAGCGGGTTGCCAAACTCATGGGGGGGCGCACGCCAGAGGGGTTGACGGTGTGCACGTTCCACGCGCTTGGGGTGCGGATCATTCGGGCGGAAGCGCGCTATTGCGGGCTGAAGCCGCAGTTCTCGATCCTCGATGCGGCAGATGCGCAGAGAATCGTCCAGGATATTGCCGGGGAGGCGGGCAAGGGTATCGCTAAGCCGTTGCAATGGCAGATTTCGTCCTGGAAGAATGCAATGGTCTCGCCTGATCAGGCGCTCGGCTTGGCGGCAAGTGAGATGGCCGCGCAAGCGGCACAGCTTTACTCGGCGTACGAGCGTACTTTGCGGGCGTATCAGGCCGTGGATTTCGATGATCTCATCACGTTGCCGGTGCGTTTGTTCGAGGAAAACGCGCAGGCTGTCGAACGCTGGCAGAACCGGCTGCGTTATCTGCTCGTTGATGAATATCAGGATACGAATCGCGCTCAGTACCGGCTACTGCGCCAGTTGGCTGGCGTACGCGGCGCGTTTACCGCAGTCGGCGACGACGATCAGGCGATTTATGCCTGGCGCGGGGCGGACGTGGAGAATCTGCGGCAATTGCAGGTGGATTTTCCCCAGCTCAAGCTCATCAGGCTGGAGCAGAATTACCGTTCTTCGCAGCGCATCCTGGAAGCGGCCAACCGGGTCATCGCGCATAACGAAAAACTGTTCGAGAAACGCCTGTGGTCGGAACACGGCATGGGCGAGCCGATCGTGGCGACGAGTTGCCGCAACGCGGAACACGAGGCCGAATGGGTGGCGATGAAAATCAACGCACACAGGTTCGAGCATCGAACCCGTTACCGTGACTATGCCATTTTGTATCGCGGCAACTATCAGGCCCGGCTCGTGGAGGAACAGTTGCGCAATCTGCGCATTCCTTATCTGCTCTCCGGCGGCCAGAGTTTTTTCGAGCGCTCCGAGATACGTGACATTACCGCCTGGCTGCGGTTGCTGGCCAATGAAGATGATGATCTGGCGTTCATCCGTGCCATTACGACGCCCCGGCGTGGTATCGGCCCTGGAACCATCGAGGCGTTGGGCGGTTATGCGGGAAGCCGGCATGCGAGTTTTTTTGCTGCGGCTTCCGAAGAAGGTCTGGCCGGGCGCCTTCAGCCTCGCCAGCTCGAGGGGGTGCGGGAGTTCGTTGATTTCGTCGAACGCATGAAACGGCGAGCCCGTACGGAACCGGCAAAGCAAGTGTTGGCCGCGCTGCTGGCGGCAATCGGTTATGAGAGTTGGTTGTTTACGCACTGTGAGCCCCGCGAGGCGGAGACGAAGTGGCGCAACGTTTCCGATTTCATCGACTGGCTGAGTCGACGTGGCGAGGAAGATGGCAAGGATTTGATCGAACTGACACAGACGATTGCGCTTGCTTCGATGCTCGATAAGGAAGACTCCGATTTCGATGGCGTGCAGCTTGCTACGCTACATGCGGCGAAAGGGTTGGAATTTCCGCATGTTTTTCTGATCGGCGTCGAGGAAGGTTTGTTGCCGCACCAGAGCAGCATCGATGAAGGAAAAGTCGACGAAGAGCGACGGTTGATGTATGTCGGTATCACCCGTGCGCAGAAAAGCCTGAATGTGACATGGTGCGAGCGTCGCAAGATGGGGGGTGAGCTGAGGACGTGCGAGCCGTCACGCTTTATTGGCGAGATGGGCGAAGAGGTGCAGATCAATGATCGTGAACAACGTAATGCGCCGGTCTCGAAAGAAGAAGGGCGGGCGCGGCTGGCGGGTTTGATGGCAATGCTCGAAGCGCGCCGGTGAAGCGACGCTGGCAAAACCCAAGGCGTGTGTTCGACCGTATCAAAAAGTCCCTAACCGTTCAAAATTTCCATTTTCTGTAAGTGTTAAATTACAATAGCTTATAGGAGTCCGGGGTTTCCGGTTTGCCACAGAAGTGTTGTCGTACATAGTGCTGGCGTTTCATATGAAAAAATTATTTTCTTCTCTATCGATCATAGTATGTGTTCTGATGGTATCCGCTCCATCGTGTCCTGCCCAGGTGGCGCGGGACGCCGACGGAGCGCAGGTCTTGAAGCTGGTGACGGTTTTCTGGGGTATTGTTGGTTATACGCGCTGGCCGGACACGGGAGAGGGGCCATTGCGAGTCTGCCTGTCCGAAGATGACCGGCATTCGTCTATCATTCGTCAATCTGTTTATGGACTCTCTGAGTCGGCTGTAGGCGTTGCGCTCGGGCGGCCGGTCGTCGTCCATTCCATGCCGACGGAAAATGCTGCGAGTGTGTGCAACATTGTTTTTATTTCCGGCCCGAACTGGGAGAAGATGGAAAATTTGTCACGTTCGCTTGCTGGAGCGCCGGTGTTGACTATTGGTGAAGGTGAAAAGGCTTGCAGCGAGGGCGGGATGTTCTGTCTGTTATCCAGTGGCAGCGAGGACAGCGAAGGGATCATCGATAGATTCGCTGCGAATCTGGATGCTATCTCAAGCAGTTCTTTGTGGGTCAATCCGCAAGCGTTGCGTTTATCGAAACATCATCAGAAACAGGAGCGCTAGTGTGAAGGCGGTACGCAAGACTCTTTTTGGAGTGCTTCGCCACATTGTTTTCTGGTCGGTCGTGTGGCCGTTGCTCATCAGCAGCGTGGTGTTCGCTGGGATGTTTTTTTATATTGTTTGCGCACAACGAGGAGACAGCGTCACGCTTCTTGCTCGTACTGTTGCTTATGCAACTGAAGCGGCGGTGATGTTCGGCGACCGTCAGACGGCAATTGAGATATTGAACGATGTCATTGCTAAGGAAGCGCTTTGCCGGATCACGATTTATTCTGGAACCGGGGGCGGCCATTCTGTGTTTGCCCAAGTCGCCAAGCCGTGCAGTGATGCGCCCGCCCTGAAAAACGCGCTTGCCCCGTACTTGCCCAGTAGCACCGTGCAGGTTGCTATCGACCGTGATGGGCGACGCCTGGGGAGCGTCGAAATCGTGAATGACGATGCTGTCATCATAAACGCTCTGTATCAGGGGGGGGCGGCGCTGTTTGCCTGCCTGGTTCTGGCGGTATTGATGGCCCGCGTGTTGTCGCGCTTGATGAAACGCCGCTTTGCCGCCGAGCTTGCATCGCTTACGGGCATGGCGCGCGCGGCGCGACTCGAAGGCGATTTCTCCCGTCGCTTGCCCGTGTTCAAAATTACCGAATTCAACGGGCTTGCCCAGGACTTTAATGCATTGTTCAGCGAGATACAGACTCGTAACGCTGAGCTCAAGCTACGGCAGTCGCACCTGGAAACCGTCAATCGCACCTTGTCGAATCTGGCTATGTGCGATGCGTTGACCGGGCTGGCCAATCGGGCCTGTTTCAGTGAGCAACTGGAAATCGCTATCAGCAAGTCACGTGAGAGCGGAACCCGGATCGGCATCCTGTACATTGACAATGACCACTTCAAGGACATCAACGACAGCTTTGGGCATGCTGCCGGAGATTCTTTGCTGGTCAACGTAGGCAAGCGTTTGAGTGGCGCGGTGCGTGAAAGCGATCTCGTCGCCCGTCTGGGGGGCGACGAATTTGTGGTTCTGCTCGCGCCCGTCAATGGCGAAGACGATCTGCTGCACGTATCGAACAAGATTCTGGCAGCCATGTCGCGCAAATTGCGCCTGACCGAACGGGAAGGGGTGGATATCGAGTTGGGCGTGAGCATTGGTATGGCGGTTTTCCCGGATCAGGCCCATGATGCAATCAGCTTGCTTCGCGCGGCCGACCATGCGATGTATCGGGCCAAACGCCTTGGGCGCGGTCGCGCCTGCATGTACGACCCTGCTATCGACGCCGGTTTGGAGGACAGCTGAGGTCATGCTGCGCGAAGTCGCAGCATCTATTCGACTTCTGTCGGGGCGCCCTCTCCCACAAAGGGGAGAGGGTGACTTGTCAGGCTTTTATACGATGCCTTGTGCCATCATGGCATCGGCAACCTTCAGGAAGCCGGCAATATTGGAACCCACCACAAAATTGTCAGTGTGACCGTATTGTTTGGCCGCATTGGCCGCGTTGTGATAGATGCCTTCCATGATGCCTTTCAGACGAGCATCTACATCCTCGAAACGCCAGGACAGCCGCGCAGAGTTTTGACTCATTTCGAGGGCAGAGGTCGCTACGCCGCCCGCATTGGCCGCTTTGCCAGGACAGAAGAAGACTTTGTTCTCGATCAGATACTCGGTCGCGTCCAGGGTGGTAGGCATGTTGGCGCCTTCGCCTACCGCAATCACGCCATTTCTCACCAGCGCCTTGGCATCTTCCAAATGCAACTCGTTCTGGGTGGCGCAGGGTAGCGCGATGTCGGCTTTCACATGCCACACGCCTTTACCCTCATGGTATTCGGCGCCAGGACAGTAGTTGACATATTCGCTGATGCGACCGCGTCTGACTTCTTTGATTTCCTTTACTACTGCGAGATCGACGCCGTTCTTATCGTAAATCCAGCCGTTGGAATCGCTCAGGGTGACGACCTTGGCACCCAGTTGAATCGCTTTTTCCGTCGCGTAAATGGATACGTTGCCCGAACCGGAAACCAGCACGGTTTTTCCTTCGATGGATTGGCCGTGATCCTTGAGCATTTCTTCCATGAAATAGAGCAGGCCATAACCAGTGGCCTCTGTGCGCGCCAGAGAACCGCCGTAGGAAAGCCCCTTGCCCGTCAGCACGCCTTCATAGACGTTCTTGAGACGCTTGTACTGGCCGTACATGTAGCCCACTTCGCGGGCGCCTACGCCGATGTCGCCGGCAGGGACATCGGTATCCGCGCCGATGTGGCGGGCAAGTTCGGTCATGAAGCTCTGGCAGAAGGCCATTATTTCACGGTCGGTTTTGCCTTTGGGATCGAAATCGCTGCCGCCTTTGCCGCCACCGATGGGGAGTCCCGTCAGGCTGTTTTTGAATGTCTGCTCAAAGCCCAAAAATTTGATGATGCTCAAGTTGACCGACGGGTGAAAGCGTATGCCGCCCTTGTATGGACCAATGGCGCTGTTGAATTGCACACGGTAAGCCCGATTGACATGTACTTTGCCATTGTCGTCCACCCAGGGAACGCGGAACAGGATTTGGCGCTCCGGTTCCACTAGACGCTCGAGCAGACCAGCTTTGGCATATTTGTCATCATTGTCGACTACCAGCTTGAGAGAGTTCAGCACTTCGGTAGCAGCCTGATGAAATTCTGGCTGGTTCGGGTTGTGGGCAATCAGATCGCCCAGCACTTTGTCTACGTATGACACCTTTTTCTCCTTTTAAGGAAACTTTTGATATATATCATGAGGCACCATATCAACACAATATGGTGCACTGCATCAGGGTAAAACTTTTTCAACACGATCGATTCCTTCCTCGAGGGGGGTCAAGCCACGCTAGGGAAAAACATGGCGGTGCATGAGCTCAGGTTCATTTCGACCGCTTCGCGGATGCGTAAAAAGCTGTTGGGGTTCAGCCCGATGTTGCTCCAGATGCGTGGATCGATCCGTTGGAGCGCCTGCTCGCTCGATTCGTTGTAGCGGTCGGCCTTGCTGAGCGCGAGCGCGATATGGAGTAATTGCGCTTCGATGATGTATTTGCCCGCCAGCCAAGGCGTGATTTGCGCGCTGATGATTTCGGCGAAATTCTCGGGCAATTCCCAGCTCTCCATCAGCGCAGCACCGACTTGCGCTGAATCGCAGCCGATGATGCGGCGCTCGGCTTCAAAGAGCGCTTCGCCTTCGGCGTCGGCAATGGTTTGGGCTTCGATGGCTAATTCGGGCACGGCCTGGTACATCACCAGGTGTCCGATGTCGGCCAGAAGTCCGATGACGAATAAGCGGCTGGCAGCGGGATTGCAGGTCAGGTGCGCCAGCTCGCGGGCGGTCAGTGCGTTCATCATGCTCCCGATCCAGTATCGTTTCATGTCCATGTGTTGGGGATGGATGCCGTCGAAGACGCTACTGACGGTGATGGCCAGCACTAATTCATGCGTTTGACGCAAGCCGAGAACAAGCACCGCGCGCTCGACGCTGTCGATTTTGCGGTTGAAGCCGTAGAAGGCGCTATTGACGAGCTTCAGGACTCCGGCCGTGAGCGCAGGGTCTGTTTCAATCAAACGGGTGACTTCGCTGCCGGACCCGCTTGGCGATTCAAGCTGCTCACGAACCCGGTAATACACCGAAGGCAAGGCGGCAAGCGACTTAATATAGGTGACAAGTTCCTGGGCGGAGTGCATGGGGATTTCCACAAGTACCGCCCCGATTATCGGCCATTGCTATGAAAGACATGAGCGCGCCACATTGGGTGGCGTGATAAAATGAATGTCCCGATTGTGTTCTACACGCGCTTAAGTACCCGTCCGGGCGTGCCAGCACGATTGCACGGTAAGCAGCAATTCGGTAAATACTTTGGGCGTTCCGGCGATGATGTTGCCGCTCTTCAAGTAGTTTCCTTCGCCCTCGAAATCCGCAACGAACCCGCCCGCTTCCTGGATGAGCAATGCGCCGGCGGCCATATCCCAGGGCGAGAGGCCGATTTCCCAGAAGCCGTCCAGTCGACCGCTGGCGACGTAGGCAAGATCGAGCGCTGCCGCACCGGCTCGCCGCAGGCCGGCGCTCTTTTGTGCAAGCTCACGGAACATGGCGAGGTAGACGTCGATGTGGGTGAACTGGCGGAATGGAAAGCCCGTGCCAAGCAGAGCATCGGCCAGGCGCGTGCGGCGCGAGACGCGGATACGGCGATCGTTCATGTAGGCGCCGCGCCCGCGCGAGGCGGTGAAAAGTTCGTTGGAAACCGGGTCGAAAATGACCGCATGTTCGGGAATGCCCTTGCGGGTGAGCGCGATGGAGACCGCGTATTGCGGGAAGCCGTGGATGAAGTTGGTTGTGCCGTCCAGCGGGTCGATCATCCATATGTACTCGGCGCCACGCCCGTCTTCGGCGCCGGATCGGCCCGACTCCTCTGCTAGAATGCCGTGCTCCGGGAAGGCTTCGCGCAGGATGTCGACAATGACCGTTTCGGCGGCACGGTCGATGTCGGTCACGAAGTCATTGGGCGCCTTGGTTTCGACATTGAGCAGATCCAACTGGTTGGCAGCTTGATTGATGACGGATGCCGCGCGCCGCGCGGCTTTGATGGCAATGTTGACAGCAGGATCGAAATTGGGGCGCATTCGTGGGACACCGTTCTCGGTGTTGGGCAGAAAACAGAAGATTCTAATATGTTTCAATCTACATCCGACACAGCCGGATGACATGGCAAGGAAGAGGTTACCCCTCTCCTGTGCCCGATTATCCCCTCGAAAGGGGAGGTTTCAAACCGAAAATTGTTTTCGATGAACGATCTTTCCGCGCTCGGGCGCATTCGCGTGGTGCTCTCCCGTCCCAGCCATCCCGGCAATATCGGCGCGGCAGCGCGGGCAATGAAGACGATGGGGCTGGAGCGTCTCTGGCTGGTTTCTCCGGCTTCTTTTCCCGATCCCGTGGCCGAGGCGCGTGCTTCCGGCGCAGGGGATGTGCTTGCTGGCGCGCAGGTGGTCGATTCTTTGCAAGAAGCGCTTTCCGGGACGGTGTTTGCGGCGGCACTGACGGCGCGCAGGCGGGATTTGTCGCTCGCACGGCTCGAACCCCGTGCGGCAGCGGCCGAGCTTGTGCAATGGAGTCGGCGCACGGGCGGCGAGGTGGCGCTGGTGTTTGGCAACGAGGCAAGCGGCCTTTCCAACGAGGAATTGGGGCTTTGCGCGTTACCGGTGACGATTCCGGCCAATCCCGCTTACGCTTCACTCAATCTTGGCGCGGCGGTGCAGTTGATGTGCTATGAGTTGCGTCTGGCAGCCATGGAGCAGGACGGCGGCGGCGCTTTTCTTCCCGCCGAACCGTTGCCCGATCCGGCGACGCATGGTGAGATCGAGAATTTTTTTGCGCATCTGGAGTCGAGCATCGTGGCGAGCGGTTTTCTCGATCCCGCTAAGCCCCGCCGCCTCATGCCGAGGCTGCGGCGACTCTTCGGGCGGGTACGGCTCGAAAAAGAGGAAATCGCCATCTTGCGCGGCATTCTTTCCAGTTTCGACACTAGCGTGAAGAACGGACGGTAGATTCAGTAGAATATTCGGCTGTGTCGGATGTGGATTGAGATATGTTCAAGCATTTGCGTGAAGATTTGGCCTGCGTGCGCGAGCGCGATCCGGCGGCGCGTTCGACGTGGGAGGTGCTGACCTGTTATCCCGGCGTCCATGCGCTGGTCCTTCATCGTCTCGCGCACGCAGCCTGGCGGCGGCGTCTCTTTTGGTTGGGCCGTTTCATCAGCCATATCGGGCGTTTTTTGACCGGCATCGAGATTCATCCGGCGGCCGTGATCGGGCGTCGCGTGTTCATCGATCATGGGATGGGCGTGGTGATCGGGGAGACCGCCGTCGTGGGCGACGATTGCACTATTTACCAGGGGGTGTGTCTTGGCGGTACGTCGCTTTACCGTGGCACCAAGCGCCATCCTACGCTCGGGCGTGGTGTTGTGGTGGGCGCGGGCGCAAAGGTGCTAGGCGGTTTTGAGGTCGGTGATGGCGCACGGATCGGTTCCAACGCGGTTGTCATCAAGCCCGTGCCTGCTGGGGCGACGGCGGTGGGCAATCCTGCCCATATCCTCGATCCTGCCCGACAATCGGACTCTGACTCTGATTCTGAACGCTCTTTGGTCTCTGACGGTTTTTCAGCCTATGGCGTCACACGCAACATGGATGATCCGCTGGCCCACGCCGTTCGCAGCCTGCTCGAACACGCGACCGATACGGATCTGCGCGTCAATCTCCTTATCGAGCGGCTTGCACAAGCGGGTATTCATCTCGGCCCGGCGGCGGAGTCGAAGGATGATTTCGACGCGGATGAATTGTCGAAAATGGTGGATTAGTAATCCTGCCCTTAATTAACGGACGAGCGCGCGCAGGAGCCATGCCACCTGGCGATAATAGCCTCTACACCTGTTCAAGCCCCCCGATCAACGCTTGCCGCGCGACGGTGACGCAGGCTTCTTGGGGGTTGCCTGCTGTTTGCCGCGCGGCGGCACGCTTTGAGGACTTGCCTGCGGCATTCCCGACCAGATCCACTCTATCAGCGCATCTTGCGCCTTTTGCGAATTAGCGGCCTCGGGGTGATTGATCGTCATCACGACAGCATGACGATGCCCATTTTGATCGAGCACGTAGCCCGCAACGGATCTCACATCATTGATCGTGCCCGTTTTCAGGTGCGCCTGCCCGCGCGCGGGGCTGTTGTTCAGACGACGACGCGCCGTGCCATCGCGTCCGGCAACAGGTAACGACGCAATGAAATCCGGCATCCACGAACGTTGCCAGGCGCGAATCAATAAGGTTCCAAGACTGTCCGCACGAATGCTGGCATTGCGGGATAACCCCGAACCATTGTCGATTTCCAGCCCGGAAACTTCGATATCCGCCTTGGCCAAACACTGGCGCGCAACCTTGTTGCCGATAGCCACCATGTCGACGGGCACGGAAGAGGCAGAATCAGCAAGCGTATTGCCCTCTGTACCGGCAGCCGCCGATAAAAGACCGGCGCGCCCCACCTGAGCCAGTAATTGCCGGGCAATGACGTTGCTCGACCATTTATTCATGGTACGCACAATCTCGCCCAACGGCATGGATTCGTCAGAAATCAGAACTTGCGCATCAACAGGCGTAACGCCGCTTCGCACCTGCCCACGCACCGTCCCCCCCAACTCCCGCCACAAGGCCCGCACCATTGCTACACCGTAATCGGGCGGCGCAAGCGGTGAAGTGGCCCAGATGCGCGGCCCACAATCGGCGGGTAGACTGCCCGTGAGCGTCAAGCGACCCTTGTTATCCATCTGGGCGTCGAGATCACGAAACCAAGGCTCACAACTCCTGCCGGAGGTAACGATCTGGTTGTCAATCTCCACTCCCGCCAGCGGCGGCTCTGCAACCAGCCTGACTGCATCCTGCACACGAGAACCAGGAAAAAGCACTAATTCCTGCGTATTGAAATGGATCAATAGCCCGCTTCCACCGCTATTGTATGGACGCAAACCACGATTATCGAAGGCATTGGGATCGTGTTCGGGCAACGCCAGCGCCGAATGATCGAGCACGATGTCACCCTCGATAGCGGAAAAACCCAGGCCGCGCAGCCGCCGCAATATCCGCCAGAGACGCTCATACGTCAGCACCGGGTCGCCGTCGCCCAGCAGATAAACATTGCCGACCAGAACGCCATCTTCCCGGAGGACGCCGCTGGTCGCAATGCGGGTCGTCCAGGTCCGCTCCGGTCCAAGCACTTCCAGCGCCGCGAAACTCGTCACCACTTTCATCACCGAGGCCGGGTTCATCGGGCGTTCTGCATTGAGCGCTAAAACAGGCTGTTTTGCATCCACCGATTGAACCCATACTGCCACCGAGTTCATTGGAATACGGGCGCGTTCCAGTTCCGCGCTGACGGCAGCCGGCAGCTTTCCCGCCGGAGCGGCCTGTACATGCGCCTGTAGCAGGAAGGCAAGCACAAAAAGCAGCACACCCGACACAAAACCGGACACGAAAGAGGCGCGAAGCGAGCAGGTTTTCATCGATGTCTACGGCAGTGGGCATTCCAGCGCATAAAGGGACTCCACCGTCTCCCGCGCGCGCACGAGATGAACCTCCTGCCCGTCGACGATCACTTCGGCGGCGCGGGGGCGGGAATTGTAGTTGGAGCTCATGCTCATCCCGTAAGCGCCCGCCGAGAGCAACGCGAGTAAGTCGCCTTCCTCCACGGCCAGATCACGGTCGCGCGCAAGAAAATCCCCGCTTTCGCAAATCGGCCCCACGACATCGACGGTTCGTTTGGGCACATCGCGCTCAACGACCTCCACCGCCGCATGCCAGCCGCCGTAGAGCGACGGACGAAGCAGATCATTCATTGCCGCATCGACAATGACGAAATTCTTCTCCTCGCCCGGTTTCAGATATTCGACCTGGGTCAACAACAGCCCGGCGTTCCCGGTGAGCGAACGCCCCGGCTCGAAACACAATTCTTCTGGCCGATCCTTGAACAGTTCCGGCGCGAGATAAGCATCCACCGAGGGAGTCGATTCATCCCGGTAGCGGATACCCAGCCCGCCGCCGAGGTCGATATGTTCCAGATGAATGCCTTCTGCCGCGAGCCGGTCGACGAGATCGAGCATCCGACGCGCGGCTTCCGTCATCGGCGCGGCATCGAGCAGTTGCGAACCGATATGGCAGGCAATGCCACAAACTCGCAGATGAGGCAAAGCCGCCGCGCGCCGATAAAGCGCCAGCGCGTCTCCGAACGCCACGCCGAATTTGTTGTTTTTCAGCCCCGTCGAGATATAAGGATGCGTTTTCGGGTCGACATCTGGATTTACCCGCAACGCGACGGGAGCCGTCTTACCCATCTGTGCCGCAACCTCGTTCAAGCGCTCGAGCTCAGTGGCAGATTCCACGTTGAAACAACGAATCCCCGCCTCCAGCGCTTGCTGCATCTCCGCGCGGCGCTTGCCCACGCCCGAGAACACCACCTGATCCGCACGCCCCCCGGCAGCCAGCACCCGTGCCAGTTCTCCGCCCGAAACAATATCGAACCCGGCCCCAAGTTGTGCGAACACCGAGAGCACGCCAAGGTTGGAATTCGCCTTGACCGCACAGCACACCA
>Ga0209737_10002026_pt1 | contig 14238 bp, 14 predicted proteins | sample TergutCu122P3_FD_187284 | JGI IMG/M metagenome (GOLD analysis project Ga0209737, IMG submission 187284) | Cubitermes ugandensis P3 segment gut microbial communities from Kakamega Forest, Kenya - Cu122 P3 (SPAdes) (version 2) | ecosystem: Host-associated > Arthropoda: Insects > Digestive system...
CATCGCTCCGCTACGCCAACGCAACGCAGCCACGCCCGAGTCTTCCACTTCGATGTTCCGCGCCTGTGTGCCGGTATAGGCCATGACGCTTTCTACCGGTCCGATCAGCCAGTCCAGGAGATCGATGTAATGACTGGCCTGGTTCATGAACGCTCCGCCGTCGAACTCCCAGGTTCCCCGCCATGCCGCACTGTCGTAATACTCTTGCGGGCGCGTCCAGAATACGTTGACTGCGACGTTGTAAATGCGTCCGAAGCGTTTCTGCTCGACAGCGTGCTTCAAGAGTTGCAAGGTGGCATTGCGCCGGTTTTGTTTGACGACGAACAGACGCACGCCCGCTTTGTCGCAGGCGGTCACCATCTCGAGTCCATCCCGCCAGCGGGTTGCCATCGGTTTCTCCGTCATGACATGACGACCGGACTCCGCCACCAGAATTGCTTGCGAGGAATGCAGCCCGCTTGGGGTGGCAAGTACGACGCAATCCGCCGAGGTTTTCTCCAGCATGTCTTCAATTCTGCGATGCCCTGTGGCGCCTGTCTCTTCCACGGCGTGCGCAAGCGCATCAGGGTCGACGTCACAGACATCCACAAGTTCACACCGTGCCTCATGTTGGCGGATGGAAGCAAAATGGTTTTTTGCAATGCGCCCGCAACCTACAAGGGCGAAGCGAATCTTGCGATTGGTTATGGGATGTATCAAATACATGGGAGTCACTAAACAAGGGTAGGGTTACTGAGAAAATCCGGTTTTACAGCCGCCACAGGTTTATTCCCCGTGACTGTATGGTTTCCGCCGGATAAGCCGATTTTATATCCACGAACACCCCCCCGGGCTTCAGGTTGTTCAGCAATATTTCCAATGGCATGGAGAGATATTGCCGGTGCGATACGGCAGCAACAATGACATCCGCCACAGGCAACGCATCCCACGGCGTCAGAGCAAACCCATATTCATGTTCGGCTTCTTCAGCCTTCGCGAGCGGGTCGTGGATAAACACTTCGCAGCCGTAGTCCCGAAGCTCTCGGATGAGATCAGCCACCTTGGAATTTCGCAGGTCAACGCAGTTTTCCTTGAAAGTCAGGCCAAGGACGTTGATTTTTGCGCCCTTGACGGAGATACCGGCGCGAATCATCTGCTTGACAGTCTGCTGGGCAATCCAGGCAGCCATGCCGTCGTTGATGCGCCGACCCGCCAGGATGACTTGCGGGTGATAGCCCAGTTGTTCGGCCTTGTGGGTCAGGTAGTAAGGGTCGACACCGATACAGTGGCCGCCGACGAGTCCGGGACGAAACGGCAGAAAGTTCCATTTGGTTCCAGCGGCTTCCAGAACTTCCAGGGTGTCGATACCGATTCTGTCGAAAATGATCGACAGTTCATTGACTAGGGCGATGTTGAGATCACGTTGGGTGTTTTCGATGACCTTAGCCGCTTCGGCCACCTTGATGGAAGTGGCGGGATGAACGCCCGCTGTAATGACGGAAGCGTATAGTGCACGAACGGTTTCGAGCGTTGCGGGATCGTCACCGGAGACGACTTTGACGATCCTGGTGACGGTGCGCTCCCTGTCGCCGGGATTGACGCGCTCAGGGCTATAACCAACGTGAAAACCCTCCCGCCATTTCAGGCCGGATGTTTTTTCAAGAATAGGAATACAGATTTCTTCGGTCGCGCCAGGGTAAACGGTGGATTCATACACTACGATTGCGCCCGGTTTCATGTACCGCCCAGTTACTTCGCTTGCGCCGACAAGCGGGCTGAAATCCGGGATGCGTGCATCATCCACTGGGGTAGGAACGGTAATCACGATGATATCAGCATCTGACAACCGAGCGGGATCCGTACCAACCGTCAGCAGGCGGGCCGCTTTCAGGTCATCGCTTGCAACCTCGCCGGTGGGATCACAGAAATTTTTGTACTGGGCAACTTTCTCTTCAGAAAGATCGTAACCGATCGTCCTGTATTTTTTGCCAAATTCAACGGCCATTGGGAGCCCGACATATCCAAGCCCCACGACGGCAACAACGATATCCTGCGACAAAGCCGCACACTCATCGGGAGTAACATTCATTTTTTATAACTCATCCATCAGGACTTAGGTTTGGGTTTAGCCCCCACCACTTCCAACCCCTTCAGCTTATTAAGCGCCTGGGACAATTGATAGTCGTCCTTGCCGCCAAGTTCAAAGGGTTTGAGAGGAGGAGAAACCGCCTCGGCCCCCGTGCCGTGGACGGGTTTGACGGTGGGGTTGTCATCGCGCGCTTTGCCTTCGGCGCCAGGATCGAGATCGTTGCCGAGATGCCTTTGGAGATCGGTTTCGCGCAGGCGCTTGACTGAACCGCCCTGCGCAGATTCTTCGACAACGATGTCGGGATCGATCCCCTTGGCTTGGATCGAACGACCGCTCGGGGTGTAGTAACGCGCCGTGGTGAGCTTGATCGCAGCAGCATTGCTCAGTTTGAGAGTGGTTTGTACCGACCCTTTGCCAAAGGTGCGCGTTCCCATGATGACCGCACGCTTGTGATCCTGGAGCGCGCCCGCAACGATTTCAGAGGCTGAGGCAGAACCGCCGTTGACCAGAACGACCATCGGCACTTCGCGCGCCCAAGAGGGCAGCGCACTCAGAAAATCGCCGCCAAAGCGTCCATGCGCGTAATCCCCCACCGTGGCGCGGTATTCGCGATGAGCCTCCGGCATGCGCCCGTTGGTCGTCACAACCGTTGCGCCTTCTGGAAGAAAGGCCGCAGCAACGCCAATCGCACTATTGAGCAATCCGCCTGGGTCGCTGCGCAAATCGAGCACCAACCCCTTGAGTTTTCCGTCCTTGCTCAACTTGCCGAGGTGCTCAACCACCGATTTGGTGGTGTTTTCCTGGAACTGGGCGACACGCAGGTAGCCATAACCCGGCTCGATAGCCTTGGATCGGACGCTTTGTACTTTGATGATTTCGCGTGTCAAGGTGACGACGATCGGCTGCGGCTCTCCTTTGCGCGCCAGCGTCAGGGTAATTTTGGTCGAAGGCTTGCCGCGCATGCGCTTGACCGCTTCTTCGAGGGTCATGCCCTTGGCAGGAGTCTCATCGATCCTGACAATCAGATCATCCGCCCGAATGCCCGCGCGAAAGGCAGGCGTGTCTTCGATTGGAGAAATGACCTTGATGAATCCGTCTTCCAGGCCAACTTCAATGCCCAACCCGCCAAATTCGCCCTGGATGCCGTCCTGGAGCTCTCTCAACGCATCAGCATCGAGATAGGATGAATGCGGATCGAGCCCGCTCAACATGCCAGAGATAGCTTGTACGATCAGCTTTTTGTCTTCGACCGGCTCGACGTAATCACGCTTGATGACACTGAACACTTCGGCAAAAGCGCGCATGTCTTCAACCGGCAAGGGTTGCGCCCCTTGCTTGTTGGCAACGGCAGAAAAATTCAGACTGAGCATGATGCCGGCAATAACACCCGCCAGCACCAGACTAGCCTGTTTCAATTTGCTGTTTGGCATGGAGTCTCCAAGAGAAAATCTATAGTTATGTTATCTGAGTCTCACCCACTGCATCGGGTCAACGGCCTGCCCCCGGTGGCGAATTTCAAAGTATAACCCGGATTCTGGCTCCGATCCGCTCGCGCCGACGCTGGCAATTGCCTCACCCGTACGAACGACGTCGCCAGTTTCTTTATAAAGAGCGTCATTATTACCATAAACGGACAGGTAGCCGCTGCCGTGATCGACAATCAAGAGGTTGCCATAACCCCGCAACCAGTCTGAATAGACGACTGCGCCGTCGCTGACCGCCCGCACTTCGGTTCCGCTGGCAGCACGAATGAAAACGCCCCGCCAGCTCGTGCCTTGCCCGGCGCGCGGCGCACCAAACCGCCCAAGAAGTTCACCCGCCACCGGAAAACTCAGTTTGCCGCGTAACTGGGCAAATTCTGTACTGCCCGATCCCGGTTCGGGAGTCTTCCGAACTCTGCCGATGACCGGCTCAGTCTCTCTTTTTTTGTTCGTACTCGAAAAACGATCCGCGCCGATATCCATTATGCTGTTTTGTTGCTGCGCGCGCGCTTGAGCTTTCGCGCGCTCACGCTCACGCTCGCGCTCACGTTTTGCGGCGGCGGCCCGCGCTTCGGCTTCAGCAGCGCGCTGTATCAGCGTGCCGATCACTTGGGTCAAACGTTCTTCGTCGGCTTTGAGCGCATTGATCCGTTCTTGCTGCGTTTTCAGTGTCGTCTCGATTTTTTCGAGCGATTCGCGACGCTGCGCATGCGTCTCTTCCAGCCTTTCCTGGCGCTTACGCCGATCATCTTCAAGACGGGCCAAGGTTTCCCGGCGCATGGCAACCTGCTGGGCATGCTCGGCCTTGAGCCGCAGGTCAGCCCTCAGTCCTTCGATCAGTTCGAGGCGGGCGTGGCCAAGGCGTTCGAGGTAATAGGCATCACGTACGAATTGATTGGGATCGCGCGCCGCCAGCAAAGCAGTGATGTCGCTGGCCGCACCGTATAGATAGTTCCGGCGCAACCATCCGGCCAGTTCACTCTGGCGGGCGGCAATGCGTTCTTCGAGACCGCGTTGTTCGATTTCGAGCTCATCGAGTTGACGGCTGGCTTCGCCGCGCTCGGCCGTAACCTGACGCAAGGCGCGCGTGGCCTTCGAGACTTCGCGCTCAACCTGCGCTACGGCGCGGGCCGCTTCGGTTTGCTGGGCTTCGGTTTTTTCCAGGTTACGCTGCAAATCTCCAAGGCGACGTTCGATGTCCTTGAGCTCAGAACGCTTGGCGCGAATCTCGGCTTTGCCCTGCCCGCTTTCCGCCTTGACGGCCCTGCCCGTCGGCTTGCTTGTCGTTTTGGCAGATTTGCCTGGCGCCTTGACCGCCTTGACCGCCTTGCCTGACTGGCTCGATGTCTTGGCGGTCTTGGCAATCTTGGTCGTTTTGGCCGTCTTGGTGGCCTTGCCCTGCCCGCTGCCTGTCGTCCTGGCATGCAATGGCTCGGACAAACCCATCCCCGCCCACATTATCAGTGCGCAAACCCAAACTAATACGTGTCGAATGGAGAAAGCGGTCACGGCGGAACTGAAAAGCCTTCACCCCCCGGCCTTGCCCTGGTTGGCCACAGCGGCCTGGGCGGCGCGGATGGTGTTTTCGTCGGCAAGGTAGTAATGCCCAAGTGGACGCAGGCTGGCATCCAGCTCATAGACCAGCGGCTGTGCCGTGGGAATATTGAGTCCGACGATGCTCGCTTCATCAACGCCATCGAGATATTTGATGAGCGCGCGCAGGCTGTTGCCGTGCGCAACGATCAGGACGCGACGACCGGCAAGAATCTGCGGCGCAATCACGGCCTCCCAATACGGCACGACGCGCGCGACGGTATCCCGCAAGCACTCGGTGCGCGGAAACGCCGATTCAGGCAACAGGGCGTAACGAGGATCATCGACGTTGAGCCGGGGATCTCCTTCTTGCAACGGCTCGGGCGGAATGTCGTAGGAACGCCGCCAGATCAACACCTGTTCGTCGCCATACCGGGCAGCCGTCTCGGCCTTGTTCAGCCCTTGCAGGCTGCCGTAATGGCGCTCATTCAGCCGCCAGGAATGTTCGACCGGCAGCCAGAGGGCATCGAGCTCTTCAAGCACGATATTGAGCGTCTTGTTGGCCCGTTTGAGCACCGAGGTGTACGCCAGGTCGAAACCATAGCCTTCGCGCCGGAGCAACTGCCCGGCCACGCGCGCTTCATTGACGCCCCGTTCGGTCAAATCGACATCGGTCCAGCCGGTAAAGCGGTTTTCTTGGTTCCAAACAGATTCGCCGTGGCGAAGCAAGACGATTTTGAACATGAGTCGATGATCCTGAAAAGGGGTAAAAAAACGTTCGATGTATCTTATACTAACGGTTTTCATGCCGCTTCATCTCTTCACCGCTGGATGAGTGAGGCGGCGCGTGGCTCGATGCCGAAGGCCGCAATGAAGGCTGACGGAACCTAACGTGCCATCTTCCGTGTTCTCTATCAACATCACCCTCGGAGCATATTTTACGTGGAGTTTCTGCAACAAAACCTGCTTTGGGTCGCTATGGCCGTCGCTTCCGGCACCTGGCTACTCATTGAATTCATCCGCCAGCAAAGCGACAAGAGCCAGCTCACGCCCATCGAGGCAACGATGCTCATCAACCGCGAAGACGCGGTAGCAGTCGACGTGCGCGCGCCGGGCGACTATGAAAAGGGCCATCTGCCCAACGCCCGCCACCTGCCATTTACCGAGTTCGAGCGCCGTAACAAGGAACTCGAAAAGTTCCGCGCCCGCCCGATCATTCTTTACTGCAACAGCGGATCGGAGGCGGCCAAGGGAATCACGTTTCTGAAGAAAGCAGGATTCGAGAAACTCTACAACCTGCGCGGCGGCCTGTACGAATGGGAAAAAGCCGGATATCCCATCGCCCGCAAGAAAAAATGAGCGAAGCCACCTCCATGCCCATGCTGCCTGTGAAGATCTATACCACTAACGTCTGCCCGCACTGCTGGCGCGCCGAACAGCTTCTGCACAGGTACGGCGTGGTTGAGATTGAAAAAATCCGTGTCGATCTCGACCCCGCCCGTCGCGATGAGATGGTGCAAATCACGGGTCGCCGCACAGTACCCCAGATTTTTATCGGTGATTATCATATCGGCGGTTACGATGATCTCCATGCCCTTGGCAGCGAAGGACGTTTGGTCACCCTGTTGAACGGACAAACCCCTTGAATCTGCCGCCTTTCCTTGTTTTATTTCCGTTCAACCAACACAGGACGCCAACATGACCGACAATTTCCAAGCCTCTGACAATCAGCCCGTTTTCGCCATCGAAAAAATCTACATCAAGGATCTTTCGCTGGAAGTCCCCAATTCGCCGCAAATCTTCCTTGTCCGTGAAACACCGCACGTCAACGTTCAACTGCGCACCGAAGGCGGCCTCATCGAGAAAGGTGTCTACGAGGTCAAGCTCACGATCACCGTCGAAGCCACCCTGAGTGAGAACCGTACCCTTTTCCTGGTCGAAATCACTCAAGCCGGCATTTTCCGCATCCAGAATGCGCCCGAAGAGGAACTCGAACTGATACTGGGCATCGGTTGTCCAAACATCATCTTCCCCTACGCGCGCGAGACGATTTCGGACGCCGTGACCCGCGCCGGCTTCCAGCCCGTGTTGCTCGCCCCGGTCAACTTTGAAGCCCTTTTCCAGCAATCACAATCACGTCAGAACATCGACGCCAACGCGCAGTAACCGAAGTCGCCATCGATCGAGGAGGAAACGCCATGACCCGCCCCGTCATTCTTGCCGCAGCAGTACTGGCTCTGACGAGCAGTGCAGCACTGGCCTTCGACTATGCTTCCGTTTCCCGAAACGCGATTCTTTTCGAGGCTTCCTCCCTGCAAGCCAAGAAGCTCGCCATTATCCGCACCGGCACGCCGGTAGAGATTGTGATAACGACTCCTGACCAGCAATGGGCAAGGGTGCGTGACCCTTCTGGCGCCTTGTCATGGATCGAAAGTAATGCTCTCAGCAAGCAGCGCACCGTGCTTGTCGCCGCTGGGCAAGCGACGGCGCGCCGCGAAGCGAACGAGCGTTCTGCGGTCGTTTTCGAGGTCGTCCGTGATGTCGTGCTCGAATTCGTTTCCTCCAGCCCGAACGGATGGGTCAGAGTGCGACATCCCGACGGCGAGGTCGGCTTCCTGCGCGCCACCGAGGTATGGGGGCTTTGAGGTAGCGGAGACGAAAAATGCGAATCGCCGTTTTCGGGGCAGGCGCATGGGGTACGGCACTGGCGCAGGTGTTTTCTGCCGCCCATGAAGTCTGCCTATGGGGACGCGAGTTCGACAACATCGAAGCGATGCGCCGCGAGCGGGTCAACAAGCTTTTCCTGCCCGACATCACCTTGCGGCCTGAACTGGCCTTCAGCACTGATTTTCATCAGGCCGCCCGAGGCGCAGATTTGCATCTCATCGCAACGCCGTTGGCCGGGCTGCGTGAAGCCGCGCGCGCCCTGCGTGAGTTCCAGCAACCCGGCCCGACCACACCGCTCGTTTGGGCATGTAAAGGGCTGGAAGCAGGCAGCGGCAAGCTGCCGCATGAGATTATTGCCGAGGAAATGGGCAACGATGCTGTCTGTGGCGTACTCACCGGCCCCAGTTTTGCCGCCGAAGTCGCACGCGGGCTGCCTGCTGCCATCACGCTGGCTTCGAGCGAAGCCAACTTTGCCACTGACTGGGTGCGCAAGCTGCATCAACCGAGGTTTCGGATTTACGCCAACGACGACATCATCGGCTGCGAAGTCGGCGGCGCGCTCAAAAACGTCATCGCCATCGCTACGGGGGTGTCTGACGGCATGGGTTACGGCTTCAACGCGCGGGCGGCGATCATCACCCGTGGGCTGGCCGAAATTTCCCGACTCGCAGGCGCGCTCGGCGGACGCCCCGAAACCCTGATGGGGCTGGCCGGAATGGGCGATCTCATTCTCACCTGCACCGGCGATCTTTCCCGCAATCGTCAGGTCGGGTTAGCGCTTGCCGCCGGAAAAACCCTCGCTGACATTCTCGTCGAACTGGGCCACGTAGCCGAGGGCGTCCCCACCGCGCGCGAAGTCGCTCAACTCAGCCAGCGCCTCGGCGTCAACATGCCGATCTGCACCAGCACAGACACCCTCCTGCATGGCGGCCTCAACGTTCACGACACAGTGAAGCAACTGCTGGCGCGCGACCCGAAACAGGAGTGGGGACATTACTGACCCTACCCCGCCCCCGCGAACCCGTTCTGCCGCCAACCCTCATACACCACCAGCGCCACCGCGTTGGACAGGTTGATGCTGCGGTTGCCGGGGACCATCGGGATACGCAACCGCTGCGAGGGCGGCAGTTCTTCCAATACCGCATCCGGCAACCCACGGGTCTCGGGACCAAAGAGCAACACATCATTCTCGGCGTAGGCCACGCGGTCGTAACGTTCACTGCCGCGCGTGCTCAGCGCGAACATTCTCCGCCCGACAAATCGCGCCCGGCACGCGGCCCAATCCGGGTGCACGGTCACATGGGCAAGACTGTGGTAATCCAGCCCTGCACGCTGCAACTGGCGGTCGGAGAGATTGAAACCGAGCGGCGCTACGAGATGAAGCCGCGCCCCGCCATTGGCGGTGAGACGAATGACATTGCCGGTGTTGGGCGGAATCTCCGGCTCAAAAAGAATGATGTCGAACATGTCGGGATTTAAGGCCTCAACACGATCCGGGTATCTTTTTCGATAAACCCCAGAAAAAACACCATCGCCGCTTCCGACACCGCAACACAGCCTGCCGTAGGGCTGCCCGTGGCGACATGCAGAAAAATCGCCGACCCCTTGCCGGGCACGATAGGTGAAGTGTTGTAATCGATCGCCGCCACGTATTTGTATTGTTTCCCATAATCCGCGAGCCGCTCGGCGGATGACCAGTCAACATCCGGCGCGTCCGCGGATGCCCACTGGTTGTAGAACTTCGAGGCCGGATCATCCACCCAGACATCGTTTGGGGAAATCTTCGTGTAAGGCAACAACGCGCCAGGATCATCCGCATTGCCGAAGACGCGACTGAACGTAAACACCCCCGTGGGCGTCGCGCCATCCCCTTCGCGCTTCACCTGCCTGAAACCATTTTTGCCGAGCCAGCCATCTGTGCTGAACCGCAAAGTCCAAACGCCATCCACCCCGGCGTAAGCACGCACCAATGCCCGGTTTTTCTTCCCGCCCGTCCCATCGCGTTCGGTCACGACGATGACCCGCGCCGCGCCGTCTGCATGTTTATCCAGAAGTTGCTGCGTAACCGCATCGACCGGCCTAGGCGCGCGCACCGGGAAATCGAAAAAAGTTTTCGGATACGGTTCGTCTTCCAGGCGGTAATGCCACCATTCCTCCTTCAGTTGCACAAATCCGCGCGCTTGCATTGCTTCACGCAAAATGGCGCGATTCGCCGCCTGTGCTGGCGCAATTTCTGCCGCCCCGTGATGCGAAATTTTCCCGAAGAAATCGAAGGCAGATCCCATATCGACCTCTTGCCCGCTTGCCAGCTCAACCAGGGTCAAATCCGCCACGCTGCCGCGCGAATGCCCGCTTCGCCTGCCGATATAGCCTTTCTCGAACAACATCGCCTTGTCCACGTCAGGATAAAACTGCGCTTTCATCCGGGTATCATTCACATCCTGCGCCCATCGAACGAAGTGCTGCACGGCTCGTTCCGGTCGATAAGCATCGAAAACCTTCAAACCATACCCCTTTTTTCGCAAATCTCCGTTCACCGCCTTGAGCGCTACGGCGGCTTCCACGCTCAAAATGGCCTGCGGCGCTTCGTACCCATCGGCTCGCGCGCCCATGAAATTGTTCGTACCGAAATAACGGATATCGAGCACCACCTCTGGAATCACATCCTGCACGAACACGAAGCCCTTCGGCAGATGAGCCGCATCATCCGCCCGTGCAAATTCCGCACAAAAGCACAGGAGCAAAAGCAATGCGACGATGAATGGATTTTTCGAGCTCATTTCATTTCTTTTCAGACGAAAAATAATTGGCGGAAATACCGGAAATCACCACCAGCGTCATGCCCAGGAATTCCATCCAGCCCAGATGTTCGCCCCATAAAACGGCGCCAAATAGTGTAGCAAAGACCACCGTCGTATAAGTCAGGCTTGCACTCAACAGCACCTTGCCCCGCGAATAAGCCTGGGTCATCGCCAGTTGTCCCAGCGTAGCAAACACGCCCACGCCAGCAAGCATGAAAAAACCTCGAAAAGTGATCGGATGCAAGTGCGAAAAAGCCATCCAGATCAGGCCCAACAATGTGGAGATAAACGAAAAATAAAGCACCGTGCGCGCCGCCGGTTCCCCACGCCGTCCCAAGTCATTCAGATCGAAAAACACCATTGCCGTCAGAACGGCAGACCCTAGCGCCACCGCCACGCCAAATAGAATTTGTTCCTCGAACGACGGATGCAACAAAAAAACGACACCCAAAAACCCCATCCCCAAAGCAAACACGACCTTCCAACTGGCTTTGAGTCCACGAAAACACATCAGCATCAGCATCAGAAAAACAGGAGACGTGTAATTCAGCGTCACCGCCGTTGCCAGCGGCAACAGAGAAATGGCGTAGAAAAAACCCGAAAGCGAACAAAACCCCGTCACGCCCCGCTTCATCTGCCTGCGCCAATGCGGCGTTGCCAACCGCACATTACGCCAGCGTATCAGCGCCAATGTAATGAAAAGCATTATTACAGAGCGATAAAATACGATCTCCGCCAGCGAATACCCTTCCTTCGCTGAGAGCTTGACGCATACGCCCATGCCCGCGAAGAAAAAACTGGCAACGATCATCCACAGAGATTGCATAATGCGTACCTGGAAGAAGCACTCCAGAAAACCTTTCGACGTGTTCAAAAAAACAGGCTACGGATTATACTTATCCTTCTACGCCCATATTGCCAAATCGGTTATACACAGGTAATGACGCCTTATTTCCCTGAAGCGTTTTCTTCCGCACCGTCCCTTTTTGTGGTTTGCCACGTTTCGCGCCCTCCTCCATGAGCAAGATCCTCCTTACCGGCTCCAGCGGATTCATCGGGCAAGCGCTAGCCCGGCGGCTCCTTGCAGAAGGACATCGCCTGAGGCTGCCGGTCAGGTCGCCGCTTTCCTGGCAATCGGGCAATGCGATGGTTTTCTCTTTTGAAGGGCTCGAAGCTTACACGGACTGGTCAGGCGCGCTTGTCGGCGTCGATGTGGTCGTTCATTGCGCAGGGCGGCCACGCGTCATGAATGAGACGGCCTCCGATCCGCTGGCCGAGTATCGCCGCTGCAATGTCGATGCTTCCGTACGGCTCGCCAGCCAGGCCGCGCGCGCCGGGGTGCGGCGCTTTCTGTTTGTAAGCGCGGTTGAGGTCTGCGGCGAACAGAGCCGACCAGGCCAGCCTTTTTCCGTTGAAACCGTGCCCGCACCAACCAGTTTCTACGCCATCTCCAAGCTCGAAGCCGAGCGCGCCCTGTTCGCACTGACAGCGAGCAGCAGCATGGAAATCGTCATCATCCGCCCACCCTCGGTCTATGGTCCTGGCGTGAAAGGCGATTTTCTGTCCCTGATGCAGTGGATCGATCGTGGCAAGCCCTTGCCGCTGGCGGGGGTCGAGAGTCGGCACAGCATGATTTCACGCAGCAACCTCGTCGATTTCATGACGAAATGCCTGCATCACCCCGCCGCCGCCGGGCATATCCTGTATGTAAGCGATGGCAACGACTTGACGGTTTCCGCCTTGCTGTCTCAACTCGGCGAAGCGCTTGGAAAGCCTCCGCGACTCACCCACATGCCCGCCTGGTTGCTCAGGAGCCGCGCTCGTCTGTCCAGCCGGTATGCGCTGATCGAGCGCTTGAAAGCCTCCATTCAGGTCGATATCGAGCATACCCGCCGTCTGCTCGATTGGACTCCGCCCTACGAGACCGACGACACGCTCGCGCAAACCGTCGCCCATTTCCGCAAAACCCGCAGCGCCGATAGTGTCGATATTGCGTAGCCGCATGGGTAGCACGTTTGCGCTATAATCATTCGGATATGCCTCCTCGCTTCTCGGTGCATACCTTCCTGGTTTTTCTCTTCGACCTCCTGGCCGTCGTTGTTGCCTGGGCAGCTGGTTTGTTGATCCGCTTCAATTTCGTATGGCCGCCCGATAGCTATTCTTCTACGTTTCTGATCCTCGCGGCGCTACTGCCCATCCATGCCCTGGCCTGCTACTGGGCGGGCCTGTACCGCGGCATCTGGCGGTTCGCCAGCGTACCCGACCTCAAGCGCGTATTACGCGCGATTACCCTGTCGGCTATCGGGTTGCTGATGGTCAAGGCATTTCTCGACATTCCAGGCTCAGCGCTGCCGCGCGCAATGCTTGTGCTCTATCCGTTATTGCTTGCAACCATCATGTGCGGCGCCCGGCTGGCCTGGCGGATCTGGAAAGAACATCGCATGTACCGTGGTCTGCCCGCGTCAGGAGAGCCGGTCGTCATCGTCGGTGCAGGCAACAGCGGCAGAATACTGATACACACCCTCGAACACCGTGCCGACTGGCAAGTTGTCGCACTACTCGACGACGACACGGCCAAATGGGGGCGGGAACTCTCCGGCATCCCTGTCGAAGGCGGCATCGATGCCCTGCCTCGGGTACTGGAAAAATACGATGCAGCGCATGTCATCCTCGCCATGCCATCGGCGCCTCCTGCATCCATCAAACGCGCTGCCAACATCGCCATAGACGCGAACGCCAAGGTGTTCATCGTGCCAGGCATCGAAGAATTGATGTGCGGCCGGGTAGAAATCGATGCCATGCGCCCGATTGAAGTCGAAGATTTACTTGGGCGCGAGCCGGTGCGCATCGATGCCGCACACGTACATCAAGTCTTCGCCCACCGCACGATTCTCGTCACCGGCGCGGGAGGATCGATCGGCAGCGAATTGTGCCGCCAGCTTGCCCATTTCGAACCAGCCAGGCTGATCCTGTTGGAAATAAGCGAATTTGCGCTTTACTCGATCACGGAATGGTTTGCTTCCCATCGCCCCGGAGTGACGATCATCCCGCTGATCGGTGATGTCCGAAACGAAGCGCGCATCGAAGAGATTTTCTCCATCTGGCATCCGAAAGCCGTTTTCCATGCCGCCGCGTACAAACACGTTCCCTTGATGGAAACCGGCAACGCCTGGCAGGCAGTATCCAACAACGTCTTCGGCACCCTTCAGCTTGCCCGTTGCGCCCTCCGGCATCAGGTAGAACGTTTCGTATTGATCTCCACCGACAAGGCGGTCAACCCGACCAACATCATGGGCGCCACCAAACGACTGGCCGAAATGGTCTGCCAGGCATTTTCCACGCTGAGCAATACCCGTTTCGGAATCGTGCGCTTCGGTAACGTGCTCGGCAGCTCCGGCAGCGTGGTGCCCAAGTTCCAAGCCCAAATCGCCCAGGGCGGCCCCGTCACCGTGACGCACCCGGAAATCACCCGCTACTTCATGTCCATTCCCGAAGCAGCGCAACTGGTACTCCAGGCCGCCGCCCAAGAAGAAAAAGGGGAAATATTCGTCCTCGACATGGGAGACCCGGTAAAAATCGCCGATCTGGCGCGCAATATGATCCGCCTGTCGGGATACACCGAAGCGCAGATCAAAATTGAATTCACCGGCCTGCGTCCAGGAGAAAAACTCTACGAAGAATTGCTGGC
>Ga0209737_10002027_pt1 | contig 14236 bp, 12 predicted proteins | sample TergutCu122P3_FD_187284 | JGI IMG/M metagenome (GOLD analysis project Ga0209737, IMG submission 187284) | Cubitermes ugandensis P3 segment gut microbial communities from Kakamega Forest, Kenya - Cu122 P3 (SPAdes) (version 2) | ecosystem: Host-associated > Arthropoda: Insects > Digestive system...
TTTGGTTCTGCCTCGATATTGGTTTTGGGGGATGGTGGCCCCTCCGGTTCAACTAGTTCTAACATCTCTGGTATATAACTTTCATAATCAGAGTTGATACGCAAAATATCTTCAACCGCTAACCTAAGGGCACCTAAGTAATCTTTACGATGAACTCTATCGACCATTTCACAGTAATTAATAAAGCCGCATTCATCACGGATGTTTTTATTGTGCAAATTATTGAACGCGTAGCTAAATCTTCGATCCAGATCCATACTTTTGACAGATACAGTATAATTGTGAACACCACTGTTGCCGCCAAGAAAGACTCTAAAGTGGCCAAATTCGTACATCTCACTCCTGTATTTAATGCGCGGATGCACATCAAAGATGTGGCAGTCGCCACTTACTCGAGCATCTGTAACCCACAGCCCGAGCAGATCGTATTCATTATAATCTGCTATGGTTTCATTCATCAGCTTTGTGCGTTCATCACACACGTCATTCAACATCCTCTTGTAGCTTTCGATTGTTGATGCTACCGAGGCAACCTCATCATCGTGAATTTTCTGGATCTGTTGCTGACGATAGTCTTTGTATGCTCTGAAGTCTTTCTTATTTATGGCTGCCTTTCGGCGATGATGAGTCGATGGGTGTCCGGCGTGAAAAGTCTCTGGAATCCTGTCTCTTTCGGCTTGGTTGTTTACTGCATGCAAGCAAGATACGATCATTCTGGCCGCGTCCAAATATTGATTATTGGTGACAAATTGATCTACGTCTTCTTGTTGTTCACCAAGGCAGAAGCCGGTTGTGTTGTCCATACCCCAATTGTAATCGGGATATTGACCGGCGCCAAGCGGCAACAAACCAGACCTAATACGCTTGATATAATATGGCTTTATACTTCCTCCCCTGGAAGCACTACTGTCTCGATTTGAACCTATTGTGACTAAATAGTCGCCAAAATCATAAATTTGATCCTGGTGCGAAACCCGCACCTCGGCAATAAACTGTAAACAGTCACGACTGACTATGACGCGGCACACGCCGCTCATCCCAGCAATCGTATCGAGCTCCCCATACAGGCCTTCGTCTGTGACAACCTCCAATATGGCTACCTGTAATTGTCTCTGTCTCACCGTTAGTGCTCGGATCTGCTCTTGATGGTTTGCGATTTTATCGCCGATGCTCTGTAGCCGTGCTATCCTGTGCTTTTGTGCAATTACGATCGACTGCCTCATAGCATCATGTATTTTTGTCGAGATTACCAAACTACCCACCTCCATTTCTAAGATTTGCATTATTCATCATTGTTCTTCGTAACTAGGAATAGATTTTAAAAGGTCATAAAGCCATGCTCATCTACTCCCACCCAACAACAGAACACTTCTTTATGTCTACCATTATATATATATATATATATATATATGTCAAGTACTTTTTTATAAATTTGTCAAAAGCGCAATAGTTCAACATATTTTTTTGACATGTGGTGCGATACCTGATACACTTTTACTGATATTAATTAATCTGTGGGAGAGGCTAAAACCCTCGTTCGAACCACCTGGAGATAAACTATGGCAAAAAAAGCCGAATTGTATGCTGAGCTTAAAAAGCTCGATAAAAAAACTAAACTGACAGAGAAGAATACCATCAAGGAGCTTGAGGCAGCGCTAGAAGACGTAAGGCGTAAGTTGGAAGGCGTAAGTGAAGAAAATCAAGAAACCAACCAAGGTCATTCCGGGCTTGACCCGGAATCCAATATTAGTAGTGTCGCCAAAGGCGACAAAAAATCGATTGGATCCCGTGACGAGCACGGGAAGACAGCAGACGAAGCACAGTACGCCAAAAGTGGCAAAAGAAGCAAAAAGTACGAAGAGGAAGTTAAGGCCGAGAAAGAGAAGGAAAAACGAAAAAGCACTGGTGACAACACACCGCAAGGCGACGCGGAATCTGGAGCAAAAACTGGGCCGAAGCCAAAATCCCGCCCATTGATCGAACGCCGGGGCAAAAATTATCGAAAAGCCGCTGAAAATATTGAGAAGGGCAAAGCTTACACTCTGGACGAAGCCATTAAGCTCGCCACCGAAACTTGCCCGGTTAAGTTTGACTCAACCGTGGAAATACACGTTCGATTGGGTGTTGACCCCAAGCAATCTGACCAAAATATCCGTGGAACTGTGGCTTTGCCACACGGTACTGGCAAAACTGTTCGCGTGGCAGCTTTTGTGCCAGCCACCGACACTGAAGCCGTGGCCAAAGCTGGTGCTGATATCGCTGGCGAAGAAACCATTATCGCCGCGCTTGATAAAGAAGAAATCAACTTCGACACGCTAATCGCCACACCAGCAACTATGGCAAAACTTAGCAAATACGCCCGAATTTTGGGCCCGCGCGGGCTGATGCCAAATCCAAAATCTGGCACTGTTAGCACCAACCCCGCCCAAGCTGTTCGTGAAGCCAAAGCCGGCAAGGTTGAATATCGTGTCGATACTCAATCAAACGTTCATCTTGGTGTTGGCAAGGTATCTTTTGGCACCGACAAACTAATGCAAAACATCGATGCTTTCCTGACCGACCTTAAAAACCGCAAACCCAGTTCACTAAAGAGCGATTACATCCTATCCATCACCATCGCCACTACTATGGGCCCGGGGATAAGAGTTAGTTTGTAAACAGCATTTATAGCGAAAAACCGTGCTGTTTAAGGTGCGGTTTTTTGTTATAATAGGTGTGCAAAACCAAAAAGGAGGGAAAATGAAAATATTTTGCTACGACGAATTTGCGCCCGAGGACAGCGCTATGATGCAGGCGCTTTATTCGCGTAGCGCGGCTAGTGTAGTGGATCACGTAGAGAAAGTCCGCGCCACCGGCAGCGGCAAATTTATGGAGAGTTTTTATGTTGGCTATGGGCATAATAGCATCGCTGATTGCGGCTCGACGACGATTTTTATTGAAGGTGTTTCGACTTTGGTGACTAAGGCGTTTCAGGCGCACAATTTATACAGTGGTCAAGAAACTTCCACTCGCTATATTGATATGAGCCAACAGGCGATCTATGACCCTGTTGGTAGCGCTGAGTCAAAAGCAATTACTGGTGGTTGGATGGATTTTTATTTGGGTAGTCAAGCGGAAGTGCGCGAGCATTTGCGCACCCAATATCCGCGGCGTGATGGCGAAGACGAGAAAGTTTATGAAAAAGCCATTGCTGCGCAGACTTTTGATATTTTGCGCGGGTTTTTGCCCGCCGGTATCAACACTCAGTTTAGCTGGCACACCAATTTGCGCCAGGCTCACGATGCGTTGGATGTTTTGATGCATCATCCTTTGGTCGAAATGCGCGAAACTGCTCAGGCAGTGCTAGATGAACTAAAAACCAAATACCCCAATAGCTTTTCGCACAAAATTTACCCGGCTAGTGAAGAATATCGCGAATATATCGGGCAAAACTACACCTATTATCACGACCCAAATTGCCCAGATTATAAATTCTCGACCGATATCAGGTCGGCAGACGTTAATAAGTACAAAGATATTTTGAGCACACGCCCGCTTAAAACCTTGTTGCCGCAGTTTCTGCTGGAGTTAGGACTGCTGACTTTTGATTTTAAACTCGACTTTGGCTCGTTTCGCGACATTCAACGGCACAGAAACGGTGTCTGTCGTATGCCGCTACTCACCACCGAGCTTGGGTTTAATAAATGGTATATCGACCAACTGCCGCCCGATCTTCAAACCAAAGCCAAAAAGCTAATCGAAAAGCAGACCGAAAACATCGCAAAGTTGAATGTCAGCGCTGAAGAGAAGCAGTATTTAATAGCTATGGGCTTTAATGTGTCTTGCCGCGTAAGTTATGGTTTGCCAGCTGCGGTTTATGTAATAGAACTGCGCTCGGGTCAGACCGTTCACCCAACGTTGCGCCACGTCGCCCACCAGATGAGTAAATCAGTTGAAAATAAATTCCCGCACATAAAACTGCACAGCGACTACAGCCCCACCGAATGGGACATCCGCCGCGGGACAGAGGATATTGTGAAAAAGGGAGCTAAATAATGACCCCCCCCCATGGCAAGTATATTGTCATTGAAGGGCACGACGGAGTTGGCAAGTCAACTCAAATAGAGCTGCTGGCAGAGTATTTCAGAAAGCAAGGGAAGAAGGTTCTTACCACAAAAGAGCCTGGTGGCGGCATCCCATCAGTTGATGATATCCGGAAGATTCTCAAAGACAAGTCGTACAATCTAGAAGATATAACAAATGTGCTATTGTTCACCGCAAACCGTTGCGAATTATGGCAAAAAGTTATCGAGCCTGCACTGGCGCAAGGACAAATCGTTATCTCTGACCGAAACTGGTGGTCGACCCTGGCATACGAGTGTAGTGGTATGGGCGTAGATAAGCACCTAGTGACAGATCTCACCACGCAGTGCCTGCCCAAGCGCTATGTTAAGCCTGATTTTGGAGTGATTCTGGCACTTGACGAAGCTGAACGCATAAAGCGCATTAATATACGTGACAACATAACCAGAACAGACGCTTTTGAGTCCCGCCCTGATGATTTTCAAAAACGCGTGGCTGAAGGCTATGCAGAAATCGCAAAAGAATACAGAATATCCACTATCGATGCTGCTCCTTCACCTGAAGAAATTCATAAACAAATTATCGCTTGCATTTTTCCACAAACTAGACTATAATAGGTGTAACGTTATCAAAGACAGTGGCTGGGGAAACCCTTAATCGTGCCGCCGAGATAAAAGAATCTCTTTTTTGGTGACGCCGCAGCACCAATCAGCCCTTCCGGGTGATTGGTACTGGGTAAATATACCTTAACATTTCGGGGCTAAAACAGAATATGGAATACGGATTATAGATTATGGAACCACAGCACCAGTTCCTCCGGAAGTGGTGCTGGGCACTGTAGCACAGAAGATAGAGGTCGGGATTTCTAGTATCTAAATTCTAAATTCATTCTATAATCCATAATCAAAATTCTAAATTCAACCAACAATATTAACTTAATTTCGAAAATCGGTAATACTAGGCACTAACTACTAGCGTCTAACTACTGATTTCCGGAGGAAATCTATGGCAATTAGCAAAGATAAGAAACAACAATTGGTTGCCGAGCTGACAGAGCTGCTGGAGCAGGCCAAGATGACGGTTTTTGCTAAATATCAGGGGATTAACGTCGCTGATATGCAAAAATTACGTCGCGCGGCGCGCGAGCAGGGAGTCAAGATCAAAATCGTCAAAAACCGCCTGGTCGGTAAAGCGATTTCGGATATCGACAGCTATAAAGAAGTCGATACCGCTCAGTTGAGCGGGCAATTGCTTTATGCAATTTCTAGCGACGACGAAGTCGCACCAGCACAGGTTTTGGACCGGTTTGCCAAGGATCACCCTGAACTAGAATTAGTTGGGGCATTCAGCGGCGAAGGTGCCAACCTTGACACCGCAGCCGTCAAATCATTGGCGGTCCTACCCAGCAAAGAGCAACTCATCGCGGAGGTGGTGGCAACATTGCTGGCGCCAGTGGGCGATGTCACTTCAGGCCTTAACAGTCTGGGTGGTATATTGAGCGCTTTGGAAGCGAAAGTCGGAGCGTAAGCAGAGATCCAGCACCTGTTTCGAAGAAACTGGTGCTGCGACAACCAACTGACACGCAAGTGTCATCCTGAACTTGTTTCAGGATCCAATAAATAATAGATTCCGGAACAAGTCCGGAATGACAATCGAAAGGAAAAATTTACTATGGCAGATATTAAAAAAATCGCAGAAGAATTGACCAAGTTGACGGTCTTAGAAGTCAACGAACTAAAAAACATATTAAAAGACGAATATGGGATTGAACCAGCTGCCGCTGCAGTAGCAGTAGCCGCTGGCCCAGCCGCGGGTGGCGATGCCGCCCCAGCCGCCGAGGAAAAAAGTGAATATACTGTGCAGCTAAAAGAAGCCGGCGCGCAAAAAGTCGCCGTCATCAAAGCTGTTAAAGAAATCACTGGCCTTGGCCTAGGCGAAGCTAAAGCTATCGTCGATGGCGCACCAGCACCAGTCAAAGAAAAAGTCAACAAAGAAGAAGCCGAGACAGCAAAGAAAACTCTCGAAGAGGCCGGCGCAACTGTAGAGTTAATATAAAATAAAACCGCTAATAGGTCCGACCTAAATGGGTGCTATTTTATATCGCAACCCCTTAGGTCGAACCTACCAAATAGCCCGAAATGTTACCCTCACCACCTCCTCTAGGAAGTGGTGAGGGTTGTTTTGATTACGCCCAACTTTGACTTATCGACACAACTTTGACCAGCCTAAAAAATCAGGGCTTTATATTTACAACGTTTTTCGTTATACCAGATATATACTTGTGGAAATGTTTTGTTTGACTTTTTTTGATATGTTTGATAAAATGCGTTCCAGAGGTAGTATTTAAAAACAGATAGGATTTAAGCGAGAAGATGTCTGAATTTCTAAGCGAGAAACAAGTTAAGCGGCTCCGGACTTTAATTAACGAAGCGGAGACGAATTTGGCGGCAGCCAAGGAATTATTAGTTAGTATGTTGGGCGACGAAGAAATGCCCATGCGCACAGCTGGTGACGAACCGGTTGGCAAAATTATTGAAGGCGTGTTTGACGGTCAGACCATGCATGATGCCGATGGCAAATCTTACCCCGTGCCAGCCAACTATGCCAGCAAATCGAAACTGGTCGAGGGCGATATTTTGAAGTTGACCATTGCCGAAGATGGTTCATTCATCTATAAGCAAATCGGACCTGTAGCCCGTAAGCAAATCATTGGCACTCTGGTGCAGCATGATGGTGCTTACTATGTCGAAGCTAATGGCCGTGAATATCGCGTGCTTCTTGCTAGTGTGACATTCTTTCGCATTAACGTCGGCGACCAGGTCAGCGTGATAATTCCCGAAGACAACCGCAATGCCGAGTGGGCAGCCATTGAAGCAGCATTGTAAAATCAGAATAAAGAATTAGAAGTTAGAATTAGGATCCCCCTTCCATACTATTGTGATTTCGCTAATTAAGTTAAAAAACGCCTATTCAACAGAGACAAATGTTGATCTAATTATGAAACTAAAAAATACTATTGACTTTTTAACAAATGTTTGCTATAATGGGGGTATAGGTTAGCGTTTTTGGACCAAGGAGTAGGGGAAGGCGCGCCCTAGCTCTTTTTATAGGTTGACCACAATTCAGCTGAATCCATTTCCCTGAACTGGAAGGAGTTTATATGTCGATTTTTAGTCAGATTAACCTCGGAGAGGTTATCGAAGCCATCATGGATTATCATGAGGTAGTGCCCAACAAAAACTTTCAAGAAATATTGGCAAAAGCCACAGAAATTGATAAGAAAGTTGCGGACACCAACCGCGACAAGGGGATACTTGCTCAGGTAATTAGATTCCCAGATCCCAGGCCCTGCCTTCACGAAGCAAGCGATTCATTGCTTGCAAGTGAAGAGGCGGCTGCTGAGTACTGGTACCAGGAGCAGATTAAGGCCGCAGAACTGCAACGCAAGAATGCGCTAAAAGCAGCCAAGACTGGGCACAAGAACCGCGCACAGACCATCAACTCTTTGCCATAACTCACCTCCCTCCTCCTTGCTGACGGGAGGTTCGGGCGCCTCCGAACCTCCCAGGTAGCCCCCTCTATATCAACCTACTAAAAACAAGATCCCTCGACCCTGGCTCTATTGCCAGCCAGTCGAGGGGTTTTTCTTTTACGGGTCCAAAGTCCCGCTCATTAAGCTCGAAAGAGCTTATATGAGCGGGGGCTCAGCCCAGCACCATTCACCCGGAAGGGCTGAATGGTGCTGGGGTAAATTCTACAACAGACATTTCGTCGGTTTTTTTATATACTAGTAGCAAAGGGAAAAGTGGAGGTTCAGCGCGTTTAATGAACGGCTGGTGTAGTTTCCTAGTGATAACGCGAAAAAGGAGTTTAAGGGGGTAAATCATGACGTGGAAGGGTATCTAACGGGCGAAATGAGTAGAACTGCGCTATATCGAGAATATCGTCCGCGGGCACTTGATGAAGTGGTGGGGGAAGAACACATAACGTCGGTGCTCGATGCCGCTATCAAAAGCGGTAATTTTTCTCACGCTTACCTACTGACCGGCCCGCGCGGTATCGGTAAAACCAGCGTAGCGCGCATTATCGCTCATATGATTAACAACCTGCCATACGACGATGCGGGGCATATTGATATTATTGAGATTGACGCCGCCAGTAACACCGGGGTCGACCATATCCGCGACCTGCGCGAAAAAGCTACCATCATGCCGACGTCCGCCAAGTATAAAATTTATATCATCGACGAAGTTCACATGCTGTCGAGTGGTGCTTTCAATGCGTTATTAAAAACATTGGAAGAGCCGCCCGAGCACGTGATTTTCATCCTTGCTACTACTGAAGTTCAAAAAATACCCGCGACCATCCTATCGCGCACGCAGCGTTTTCATTTTCACCCAGTTTCGGCCGACCAGGTCGCTGGGCACCTGCGGATGATAGCCGACAAAGAGAAAATCAAAATTGATGACGAAGCTTTGAATTTAATTGCCAAACGGGGCGGGGGGAGTTTTCGCGATTCGATTAGTCTATTAGACCAAATCAGCGGCACCGGAAAGCCTATCACTAAGCAAGATATTGAGAATATTTTGGGGCTAGTCCCAGAAGAAATGATTGAGCAATTAGCTGGTGCGGTGATAAATAATCAAACCAAACGGGTTATCGAGATTTTAAGAATATTTAGGGACCAAGGAACCGCTGTTAGTACTATTGTCGAGCAACTGATTGGGCAATTGGTGGAGAATTCTAGCCAGGGACCGAAAGTTTATGAACTTATCGAAAAGCTACTGGAAGTGCCAAAATCAGCCAACCCAGAAATAAAGTTGCTAGCGGTTTTGGCGGGAGCTTGTAAAGAGCAAAAACCTGCTGCGGTTAAGTCTCAGCCTGCGACGAAAATTGTCGTCGAAGAAAAAAAACCCCTATACGAGTCACAAGTCACGAGTCATGAGTCACGAGTAGAAAATGACGATTTTGAAAAACTCACTGATAAATCAGGAGAACAAGTAGGACCAGAGTCTGCGGCAAAAACAACAACTAACAAAAAACCTGGATTGCTTCTCCAGCCTCAGTTTGAAAAACTGGAGCTGGATCGCAATGACGAAAAACTGACTACTGACAACAGAAACCTGACAACTAATATCGATTGGGACAAAGTTGTAGCTGAGGCGAAGAAATTAAACGAACCGTGTGGTTGCCTGATTGGCGGGGCTAGTATAAATTACGAAGACGACACCCTGACCCTGTATTACCGTTATAAAATTCATCGCACCAAAATGAAGGATTCTAAGTGCCAAAAAGTTCTTCTTGAAGCCCTGGCCGATTTATATGGTTCGGTGCCTAAAATTGTGGTTTCGGACGGCACAAAACCTAAAAGTGAAGTCGCCGCCAAAGTTGCTGATATAATGGGTGGAGGAGAAGTAATATGAGCGAGAATGAAGCCGGCGGGCGGGTCCCGCCTCAAGATATCGAAGCCGAAATGAGCCTTTTGGGTGCGGTTCTACTTGACGAAGAAGTTTTAGCCGACGTCATCACCAAAGTTTACCCGCCAGACTTTTATGATTCACGCCACGAAAAAATCTTTGGGGCTATGCTGCGTTTATATGAAAAAAATTCGCCAGTTGACCTTTTGACATTAACTAACGAACTTAAGAAAGTTAAGCAACTAGACGACGTTGGTGGTAAAGTTTATATCACTGAATTAACTAATTATGTGCCAACCGCCGCTCACGCCGCTGCCTACGCCGAGTTAGTCGCGGCTGCATCTACCCGGCGACGACTAATCAAAATCGGCACAAATCTAGCAGAGTTGGGTTACGATAGCGAACAAAGTGTCGAGGACTTGCTACAGCAAGCCGAAAGCGGTTTATATAACGTCAGCAGCGATAAAAGAGACGACTTGGTGCCCATCGAGGCCATATTAGCATCAGCTTTCGACCGTATCGAGGAACTCCACCGCAACCCAGACAAATTGCGTGGTATCAAAACCGGTTATCCCGATCTTGATAAATTAACAGCCGGACTGCAAAAGTCAGATTTAATAGTTTTGGCGGCTCGGCCAGCCATGGGTAAATCTACCTTGGCGCAAAACATCGCTTTTAACGTAGCCACGCGCGAAAACAGGGCAGTGTTGTTCTTTAGCCTAGAAATGAGTCAAGACCAGTTGGTGGAACGTATGTTGTCTGAAGCTTCCGGGGTCGATAATACTGGCATTCGTACCGGGCGACTCCAGGGCGACGACTTCACCAAGATTTCTGAAGCAATGGGTGAGTTAGCCGAAGCCCCGATTTATTTTGATGACACACCCGGCATGAGCGTGCTCGAAATGCGCACCAAGGCCCGTCGCCAGGCCCACAAAACGCCGCTCGGTTTGATTATTGTAGACTACCTGCAGTTAATGAGCGCCTCTTCGTCGCGACGTAGTGGCGATAATCGTGTGCAGGAAGTTTCTGAAATTAGCCGTGGGCTTAAATTGATTGCCCGCGAGCTTGATGTGCCAGTCATCGCCATTAGCCAGTTGTCGCGTTTGGTTGAATCGCGTAATCCACAAATTCCGATTTTGTCTGATTTGCGCGAATCGGGTTCTATCGAGCAAGATGCCGACATTGTGATGTTTCTTTACCGCGAAGATTATTACGACCCAGACACCGAACGCCAAAATATCGCCGACCTCATAATCGCCAAACACCGTAACGGGCCCATCGGCAAAGTCGAACTCTACTTCAACCCGAACAAGCAGTTGAAGTTCCTCTCACTCAATAAAAAAGCGAAGTAACTTACGCCTAACGTCCTGGGCCCAGCACCAATTCCCCCGGAATTGGTGCTGCGGTAACGTCTAGCATCTAACGTCTAACGTCTAACGTCTAACGTCTAACGTCTAACGTCTAAATTATGCTATAATTTCTATACAAATGTTCCAGAAAGGTTTCACTGACTCGTTCATCTATCGCCAACGACATGTGCTGGGTTTTGTCGTTTTGGGGTTTTTGCTATATTACTTTTTGGCATTCGGATTTGCGCGCATTCCAGCCGGACTTAGCGCATCAGAAATTCAAAGTGCAATTCTTTCGACCAACCTAGTTTTTCCCGATTCAGTAGTCAATTTTCTATATCATTTGGTCCAGCGGGTCAGTATTGATTTCTTTGGCGTATCAACCTTTTCAATTCGGTGGCCGTCGGTTGTTCTGGCACTTGCCAGTGGCGTTTTAATCATTGCCACGGTGCGCAATCTATTTAAAAGCAATGTGGCCATCATTACAGGTATGATTACCGTTTCGAGCGTGCTTTTCTTAAATGTGGCTAGATCTGGCTCGCCCATGATTATGAGTGTGTTTTTACTGATACTAGCAACTTTTGCTTTTTCGCAATATCTAACCAATAAAACCGCGCGGAGCCTTTGGCTGATTTTAACCGCCCTGGCGCTGGTCTTGGCGACATACTCGCCGTTGGGCATTTATTTCTTGGTCTGTAGTGTACTTATAGCCATATTTCATCCACGCGTCAGGGCAGTGGTTCTAAGGTTTAAGGTTCATCAAATTGTGTTGATTTGTCTTGCGGGCATCTTGCTTTTAGCCCCATTAGTCGTAGCGATTGCTTTTCAGTCATCTATTTTGATGACCATCTTGGGTCTAGATAATCTTCAATTGTCACTTAGCACGGTGACAAATAACTTAGCAGCCATATTGTTGCCATGGAACAACACTGCCGGGTTTGTAACCCCTATAATCAGCCTAGTCGAACTTGCCATTGCAGCAATTGGCATTGTCGGACTTTGGATTGATCGTCACTCGGCTAGGTCATACCTGACAATCGCCCTTACCGTAGTTGGCTTAGTATTTGTAGTGATAGATATTAGATTCAGTTATATGTTATTGATTCCTTTGATATTGTTGGTCGCAATTGGCATAAATACTCTAATCAGAAGTTGGTATGGGCTTTTCCCAACCAACCCAGTCGCTCGATTAGCCGGCCTGGTGCCACTTACGGTGCTGATTGTCGGCCTGGTTGCCACTGGCCATACACATTTTGTTAATAGCAACCTGTATAATGCTGATATTGTGCACAGCCGCGACCATACTTTCGAAGCTGTCAGTTCGACCGTCAATCAATACAGTGGGCACACTATCAACTTGGTGGTATCAGAAAATGAAATTGAGTTGTATGGGCTACTTGGTCGGGAATATCCGAACTTGGTTGTCAGCCAAACAGTAGCGAAGGGCGTAGACACTGTCATTTTGGTGCCGTCAACTTTTGATAAAAAAGACAGTACTCCATCACGAGTCATCACGGGCTGGACCAGCCAAAACAACGTCCTCGTCAAAATCTTCGAGAATTAATAGGTCCGACCTAAGAGGATGCGATATTAAAATCGCACCTACTTGACCCAGCACCAAATCCGTAGGATCTGGTGCTGTGGTTTAGGTCGAACCTGCTAGAACTTAGGGCTTACAACTTAGAGCTTAGAGCTTAGAGCTTAGAGCTAAACTATGTTACAATTACTATCATGACAAGCTAGACTAACTAATTAAGAACAAGGAGAAACACTATGGGTAGCATGGGCGATCAAATGAAAATGTTAAACAAAATGCGAAAATTACAGGCGGAATTAAAGAAAGAAATCGTCGAAGTCGAAGCTGGCGATGGGGCAGTAATTTTACAGATCAACGGTGAAATGAAAGTGGTTGATTTGCAGTTAAACGCCGATAAAATTGACACTGATAATTTGGACGAACTGGCCGATTGGGTTAAAGCCGCTTTCCGCGATGGCATAAAGGAAGCTCAAGAAATGGCCGCCGAAAAAATGAAACCGATGATGGGCAGCCTCGGCAATTTAGGCTTCTAACAGAGAGCAGGTCAAACCTAAGAGGCGGCGACATGTGGTCGCCCCCAGTTAGGTTTGACCTGTTATGATATCAAATGTTAAAAGTTTTGAGTTAATAGCCAAAAATCGTGTAAAAATTAACGCCCTTTTAACTTTTTTTGCTGGTTAGAAACACATTTACTATTTGTCGTTGACGTTGCGGTGTCATGCCACGGTGTGCTCGTAATAACTCACTTAAGCGAGCGTTGATGCCGCCCTCTATACCGTTGGTGGTTCGTGGTAAGTTAAGCTCAGGATGAGTAATGTAAGCAAATAGCTGGTCTTTCTCTAAAAGATCAGCTATTTGCCTATATGCACTTCTAACTCTACGATGAGTATAGAACCATTTACGCCTAGACAGTGGGCTAGAGCTATATGTTCTTTCGCCTAGAAAGCTATAGTGCGTATCGTAGTAGAAATAGAATATGCCGACAAAGATAGCCATTTGGTACTCGTCATTAACATGACTTAAAAAACCCATGAGCCACTTTAAATCTTGACCAGCTTCGCTCTCTGGGTTATTGGTTAGTTTGGCTCTAATGTTCTGCTTAATATGAAAGTGACAACGTTGTAGAATTATGTCTTCTCCCCATAGGTTATACAGGGCTTTTAAAACACCCTTTTGGCCATCAGAGACAAAGCCACCTGGTTTATTGAATCTATACAGTGTCACTTCCCATAGTGAACTGCTCTCATACATAGAAAACGCCCAAGTAAGTACGTACTTTTGACCACGGACAATCGCTACAACCTCACAGTTTAAGTTAGTAGCATCTATGATTAGATAAGGATGGTAAGCGGCGAAGATGGTCTTACTAGAAGCTTCATCCTCGTCATTTAAAGTTACATAACTAGCATAGCGACGAGAGAAGGTGCGCCTAGAGACACCGCGTCTCTTAGCGACATCGTTGGCAGTTTCTTTGCGTAGTAGGTGGTTTTTGTATGTATTCTCTTGGTTGCGCTTGGTTACGTCTTTGCGCTTGCAAATGCGGGCCGTGCCACATGACAAACAGCGCCAACGCTGCTTGCCGCACTCAACACCATTCTTTAATAGTTTTTGCCCACACTTTTCGCACTTCCTGACATACTTTCTAACTTCTTTCATCTGCATATTATGGGGCCATATCCCATAATATCTATACTTTTACAGATGAAAAACGTTAGGTTTTTACACGATTTTTGGCTATTAACTCAGGAATACAGAAAATACACGCCAACACTAGACTGCCCATACGACATAAAGAGGACTTCACCACCCTAAGCAAAGAACAGCTCGTCGCTCAAAAAGCCATCAATAAAGAGATCTCCAGCATTCGCATG
>Ga0209737_10002028_pt1 | contig 14231 bp, 12 predicted proteins | sample TergutCu122P3_FD_187284 | JGI IMG/M metagenome (GOLD analysis project Ga0209737, IMG submission 187284) | Cubitermes ugandensis P3 segment gut microbial communities from Kakamega Forest, Kenya - Cu122 P3 (SPAdes) (version 2) | ecosystem: Host-associated > Arthropoda: Insects > Digestive system...
ATTGTGTGGGAAGACGACCAACTTGCACTACATCCACAAAAAAGTGGGCCCTAATATGAAGGGCAAGCTGATTTCTCTGTCCACAGAAACAGAGCGCACTTTGTTTTTCGACTTTTTGCCGCTCTCTTTGGGGGAAATTCGCGGATTTCGCACACGTTTTCACCTCTACACCGTGCCGGGCCAGGTTTTCTATGATGCTTCGCGCAAACTCATTCTCAAAGGCGTCGACGGCGTCGTCTTTGTCGCGGACTCACAGCTGGAGCGCATGGAAGCCAACATTGAGTCTTTGGACAACTTGCGCGTCAACCTCGCCGAGCAAGGTTATGACTTGGACCGCATTCCCTTCGTCATTCAATACAACAAGCGGGACTTGCCCAACGCTGTGCCGGTTGAAGAGTTAAGGCGCGAGCTCAACTACCGCAATGTCCCCGAGTGGAATGCCATTGCACCTCAAGGCGTCGGCGTTTTTGACACCCTCAAATCCGTCGCCCGCCTCGTGTTGCGCGAGCTCAAAAAAGGCGGAACCCGTTAGAGGGGTTTTTCTTCGGTTCTTGCCGGGCCGCCTGCCAATACCTTCAGAGACTCGAAAAGCCCAAACAGCAAATAGGCCGAGAAATAGACAACCAATACCCCGGCGGGGTGCCAGGCCCACCCTATCCCCAGCCCCACCGTGAGAATGCCTACAATGCCGACGAGGGACTTGCGGTTAATGCGTACGTCTTTGAAAGTGCGGTAGCGCACCGTGGAAACCATCAGCAAGGCCAAAAACACTGTCCCCGCTGCCACCAGGCTGTGGGCATTTAAACCCAGCACCCCCAGCTTCTCAATGTCCTGGTGCGCTACAAAAACCCACGAAACCACCACCCCCGCGGCCAGAGGAATGGGCAGGCCCACAAAATAGGCGGGGTTTTTGGGGGAGGCCTCACGCAAAGCCAGTACATTAAAACGCGCCAAACGCAAGGCGCCGCATAACAAAAAAAGAAAAGCAACCAGCATGCCCGCTATGCCCAAAGGCTCCAGGGCCCATTTGTACAGCAAAAGGGCGGGGGCTACGCCAAAAGTCACCACGTCGGCCAGGCTGTCGAGCTCCATGCCAAACTGGCTTTGCGTGCGCGTCAGCCGCGCGACGCGGCCGTCAAAGCCGTCGAAGAAAATGCCGAAGAAAATGGCAAGCGCTGCCTGGTAAAATACCACGGGGGTCGCATCGGCAACGGCGCATACCGTCAGGGCATAAAACCCACACAGAATGGAGGAGGCCGTGAAAAGGTTCGGCAACACAAACATGAGGTTATGCAACTTCATGGACAAGGGCACTCTAGCAGGTATTCGCGCTGACAAAACGAATCCATCATTCCAGCCCCTCGCATTCTCCACCGGGTTTCTTCATGGGTTGCTCCACTGCTTCTCTTTTCCCTTCCACCACCTGAGGCCGGCTCTGTCAATACATGTCGCTTATACCTTGGCTTGGGCTTGCGCCACCAAAGCAGCTTGGCTGCAAGGAAGGCAACTAAATTCGCTTTCCCCTCTGCAACCGGCCTAGACCGGCTTAGGGTTGAAGTGAGCCGGTCTAAGGCAAATGTAACGTGGGGTCTACCGGACGGCCCCCCTTCCATAACTCAAAATGCAGGTGGACTCCGGTGGCCTGGCCGCTGTCGCCTGCCAAACCCACGACGGTGCCCATCAGCACTTTCTCTCCAACCTTCACCTTCACCTTGGAAAGGTGCGCATAGCGCGAAAAACTCCCGCCGGGGTGCAGCACCTCCACCATATAGCCGTAGCCGCCTGCCCAGCCGGCGTAGAGCACCCACCCGGACTGAATGCTGTTTACCTCCTCTCTTGCTGTCGCTTTCAAGTCTACCCCCTGGTGGAAACGCCTCCTCCCGGTGAGCGGGTGAATGCGGTAGCCAAAAGGGCTGCTGAGCTCTGCAGGCCATAGGGGCCATATGAAAGCCTCTAAGGTGTCCGGTGGCGACACAAGGTGCATCTGCAGCTTTTCTAAAAAAGCCTGCGCGCGCGCATGCAGGGCTTTGGGCAGCCTCTCCTTCCCTCGTGCCTTCCAGGCATGCTCCAGGCGGGTTTTGAGCCACCCAAGTTCTTCGGCCTTTAGCTGGCCCGCCTCCAGCCTTAAGTCCAGCTCCGTCAACAAGGCCTGCCATAACGCAGCTCTCTGCCTCAGGGCATGCGGTGGGGCCTCCTCCAGGGATATGTCTCTTAACGGCGTGTCTCTTAACGGCGTGTCTCTTAACGGCGTGTCTCTTAACGGCATGTCTCTTAACGGCGTGTCCCCCAACGGCGTGCCGCCCAAGGAAGTGTCCCCAAACAGGACTTCTTCCGAAAAAGCGTGGGCGCTTGTCGGTGGGGGGTGCAGGCAGGCCAACGTTCCCCAGGTGGCGAGAAAAAACACGGCGCGCATATTCATTTTCTATTGCGGGGCGCTGGCTTTGGCTAAACATTGCGCATGAGTCCCCCTGGAATTCCCCCTCGCTTGCGGGCGAAAAAAGTCTCCGCCGCCCTTAGGAAAAGCCTTCCTCACCCGCAAACGGCGCTGCATTTTGAGACGCCTTTGCAGCTGCTTGTGGCGGTATGCCTTTCGGCACAATGCACTGACGAGCGCGTCAATGCGGTGACGCCGCGCCTGTTTGAGCGCTTTGTCGACGCGCACAGTTATGCCAAGGCCCAAGAGGCGGAGGTGGCCGGCTATATCCGCTCCTTGGGGTTGTTTCGCAACAAGGCCAAAAACCTTGTTGCCCTGGGGAGGGCCCTGGTGGAAAAGCACGGAGGGGAGGTACCCCTGCGGCGCGCTGTCCTGGAGACGCTGCCGGGGGTGGGGAGGAAAACCGCCGGCGTCGTCAGCATGCACCTGGGGGGGGACTTGGCCTTCCCGGTGGATACGCATATTGCGCGGGTTTCTTGGAGGCTGGGGCTCAGTGCGCAAAGCCACCCGGACAAAATAGAGGCAGAGTTACAAAAACACTTCCCCCCCCAGGAGTGGAAGGAGGGGCACCTGCGCCTGCTTTTGCATGGGAGGCATGTTTGCAAAGCCCGAAGCCCTGACTGCAAAGCCTGCGCCTTTGGCAGCTGGTGCCCCAAAGTCGGCCTTAAACCGGTTTAGCCTTCTCCTTCGCGCGCTCGCTTTTAAGCCGCCTCATGCGCTTGCGGATGAGCTCCCGCTTCAGCGAAGAGACTTTGTCCACAAAAACGACGCCCTCCAGGTGGTCCATCTCGTGCTGCACGGCAATGGCCAAAAAACCCTCGCAGTCCAAAACCTGGCTTGCGCCCTCTTCGTCGAGGAATTCCACTTGCACAGAGGCTGCCCTCTCCACCGGCTCAAACTCCCCGGGCAGGGAGAGGCAACCCTCTTCGCACAGCTGGCTGCCTGCTTTTTGGACAATGCGGGGGTTAATCAGCACAAGCGGCTTAAAGTCCGGAAGCCTGGGCCTGACATCCAAAACCACCACGCGCTTGTGTACGCCAATTTGCGGCGCCGCCAGGCCAACCCCTTCAGCGGCCTGCATTGTTTCAAACATGTCCGAAACCAGGTGGCGCACTTCCTCGTCCACCTGCGCAACAGGCTCGGATTTTTTTTCCAATCGCTCATCTGGCCACAGCAGAATTTCAAAAACCATGTTGTGGGTTTTAGCTTGCAAGGGAAGAGAAGGGCAACCTTTCTACCCCCAACCCGGTTTGGCAACCCACAAACGAAGGAAGCAAGCAACATAAGCAAGCATTCACGCAAGGCCCTGGGCAAAAACGAATATGGCCAAGCAAGCGTTTGTAAGCAGCCTCCGGCAAAAAGAGGGCACTGCATGGAATTTGGTGCTAGGCGCCCTGGGCATTGTTTTTGGCGACATAGGCACAAGCCCTCTGTATGCGCTTAACGAGTGTTTTTCGGGGAAGAAGGCGATTTCCACAGCAGAGCCGGTGGTGCTGGGGGTTTTGTCCTTGCTGTTCTGGTCCCTCATGGGGGTAGTCACCTTCAAATACATGTTGTTTATTATGCGGGCCCACAACAAAGGCGAGGGGGGCATTTTTTCCCTGCTGGCCTTGGTGCCGAAGCATTTAAGGGGCTGGCTTAAGCCGGTGGTGGTAACAGGGGCCCTGTTTGGGGCGGCATTGCTTTTTGGCGACGGGGTAATTACGCCGGCCATTTCCGTGTTGTCGGCCATGGAGGGGCTGAAGGTGGTTTCCCCGGCGGCCGGCCCCTGGGTGGTGCCTTTGACAATATGCATTTTGCTCGGGCTGTTTTGCATGCAAAAGCGCGGCACCGGAGGCATAGGAAAAATATTCGGCCCCGTCATGCTGTTGTGGTTTGTGGTGCTGGCGGTGTTGGGCCTCATTCACCTGGTACAAACGCCGGAGGTTTTGCGCGCCATCAGCCCGCACCATGCGGTGTTGTTTTTTATGGAGTACAAAACCCGCGCCTTCCTTTTGCTGGGGGCGGTGGTGCTGTGCATAACCGGAGGGGAGGCGCTGTATGCGGACATGGGGCATTTTGGCGCAAAGCCCATTCGCGCAGGCTGGTTGTGGGTGGTATTGCCCTCTTTGCTTTTAAATTATTTTGGGCAGGGCGCCCATTTGCTCAAAGAAGGAATAACGCCCGGGGTAAGCCCCTTTTATGCCGTGGTGCCCCCGGCCGTTTTGCTGCCCGTTGTCATTTTGGCCACGGTGGCTGCCGTCACCGCCTCCCAGGCCCTCATTTCCGGCGCCTTCTCCGTGGCGCGCCAGGCCATCCAACTGGGCTACTGCCCGCGCCTTCAAATAGTGCACACCTCCGCCGAGCACGAGGGGCAAATTTATGTCCCCTTCGTCAACCGCGCCCTCATGGTTTCCTGCATTGCCCTGGTGTTGGTTTTCCGCGAGTCCTCCCAGCTGGCCTTGGCCTATGGCGTAGCGGTTACGGGCTCCATGGCCATCACCTCCCTCGTCTACTTCCTCGTCGTGGTTTTCCATTGGAAGTGGAAGCTGTGGAAGGCCCTCCCGCTGGTGGCGTTGTTTTTGTGTTTTGACGTGGGCTATTTTGCCGCCAACCTGCTCAAATTCCCCGACGGGGGGTGGGTGCCCATTCTCATAGCGGCGGTGGTTTTCATATTGATGACAACCTGGAAGCGAGGGCGCGAGGAGTTGTCCAAGGCCTATGGGAAGTGGGCATTGCCCTTTGAGCAATTCACCGAGGAGATGGAGGCGGCGCCCCCCCTTCGCGTAAGGGGCACCGCGGTGTTTATGTCCAGCTCCCGGCGGGGGACGCCGCCGGCGTTGTTGCACCACCTAAAGCACAACCAGGTTTTGCACCGCCAGGTGGTGTTGCTGTCCATTGCGGTAGCAGACGAGCCCTGGGTAGCCGTGGGGGAGCAAGTGAAGGTAGAAGAATTCGGCCATGGTTTTTTCCGGGTGGAAGCTTCCCTGGGTTTCATGCAGACGCCGAATGTACCGGCTTTGCTGTTACAGGCGCGCCACCAAGGCCTGGTATGCGAGCCTTCCACCACCAGCTATTATTTGGCCCGGGAGACATTGCTTTTGGATGGCAGCTCAAAACTCATGCGCTGGCGCAAAATTTTATTCTCCTTCATCTCCAAAAACGCGCAGTCGGCCACCGCCTATTTCGGCATCCCCCCCGGGCGCGTCGTGGAGTTGGGCATGCAGTTAAATTTCTAACCAGGCGGGCCAAGCAACTCCAGGAGGCGGGGGCCATAGTGTCGGAAGCGTTTGTTTCCAAAATAGGGGAAGCGGAGCAACGCCTCAGGGGTTTGAGGGGGGCACTGGGCCAACTGCTCGATGAGGGCATTGGTAAGCACCTGAGAAGGCGAAAGCGGGTGGGCAGCCAATTCCTTTTCCCGGAATTTATGCAGGGCTTCGGCGCGCTTGCGAATGTGCTTTTCCAGCTCTTTGGAGGAGGAAGCCCCCCCACCCAAAGCGCCGAAGGGGGCTTTTTTGGCCTCCTCTATCTGCTCTAGGACACAAGCGCCCAGTTGGGTGACGAAGTTTTTTTGAATGCCCGGGAGTTTTTGAAGTGCGTCCAGGCTTGTTGGCGCCGCATGGGCAATGGCATGCAAGGACTGGTTGGAGAGAATTTGGCCAAAGGGTTTGTTTTTCTCTTTGGCCCATTGCAAGCGCGCAGCATGCAGGCGGTGGGCAATGCTTTGGGCGAGGTGTTGTTGTGCAGCAGACAAGCGGGCTGCCTGGCGAAAAACAAAGCCTTCGCCAGGCTGCGTGGGCACGGTGGCTTCGTCCTCAAGGCGCAGACAGTCCAGCAGCACTTCCTCAAGCAGGTTTTTGTGCAGGCAGTCTGCTTTCAGCAGGCGGCCCAGTTGCAGAAGGAAGCGCACATCGCTTGCCGCATAACTCAAAACGTTGTCTGGCAAAGGCCGTTTTGCAAAATTGGCGCGCTGGTGTGTTTTGTCGAGCGAAATGCCCAAATAGTCTTCCGTAAGCCAGGCAAGCCCCAGCTTGGGTTTTTGCAAATAAAGCGCAGCCCTTTGGGTGTCAAAGAGGCCGCGGACACGAAGTTTTTTTGTCAGCAAAAAAGACAAGTCACTGCCGGCTGCATGAAAATATTTCGTGGTGTGGAGGTTTTCAAAAATGGGCGAAAGGAGTTGCAAGTCGAGTTGTTTGCTTAAGGCATCCACAAGAAAAATGTCTTTGTCCGTGGCAATCTGAATCAAACAAAGCCGTGCGTGGAAGGCATGGAAGTTGTCTGTCTCCGTATCCACCGCCAGCTCCCTGGCCTCGCCAAGCGCATGGACGACACGCTCAAGCTCTGCTTGTGTGTGGACCCAGCTGAAGAGAGTTTGTGAAAGCATTTGGCTCCTCAGAGTCGCCGGAGTATAGGGCCTGGTGTGAGGGAAACGGAGCAACTCGAAAAAACACTGCTGTCATATATCGGCAAAGCCATTGGCGATTTCAAGTTGATTTCGGAAGGAGACAAAATTCTCGTCGGGGTTTCAGGCGGGAAGGACTCTTATACTTTGCTTTATTTGTTGCGAAAGCTTCAGCAGCGCTCGCCTGTGAAGTTTGAGTTGTTGGCGTTGAAGCTGGACCAGGGCCAGCCCGCTCACCCGGTGGAAGTGCTGGAGGAATACCTCCGGGCGGAGAAACAGGCATACCGCATTTTGCGTGAAAACACTTTTGAGATTGTTCAGCAAAAACTCAAGGCGGGGCAGAACCAATGCTTTTTGTGCGCGAGGTTGCGGCGAGGCATTCTCTACCGCGCCGCCCGGGAGATGGGGTTTAACAAAATTGCGCTGGGACACCACCTGGATGACCTCATTGAAACTTTTTTGATGAATGTGTTTTTTGCGGGAACAACAGCAACCATGCCCCCTCGACTGCATTCCAGGGATGGCCACAACATTGTCATTCGGCCGCTGTGCTATGTGCCGGAAGCACTCATTGCTGAATTCGCCAGGCAGAAAAAATTTCCCGTCGTCTCATGTGGCGATTGTGGCGAGCAAAACAACCACCGCCGCAAATGGGCAAAGGCGCTTGTCAGCACACTGGCACAGGAAATTCCCAACCTGCGCCAAAGCCTGCTGGCGGCGATGGGCAACATAAAACCTGCGCACCTCCTGGATGGGCGGCTGCTTCCCGACATCCCCCTTGAGGACACCCATGCGCCGCTTTCATGAAGCCTCCTGTGTGCCTCCCTCCTTGACTGGAAATTGTCCATGGAAGAGCGCGCTAAAAGCTTGACAAGGCGCTGAGGTTGTTGTTCTACAGCAGTGGATATTTTCACTTGGGGTGTACTTGAAACAGGCCTCCACTTTGAGGCCTTCGCTTTTTTAGCCGTCGCTGTTTTTCAGAGAGGGAGTTTACTTTGGGCCTTGTCAACTCTTCCGCCGGGGGCGTGTTGGAACCCATCCTTGAGCGCTATTGCCGTAACCCGCACCACCTCATGCAAATTCTTCGGGAAACCCAGGAGCGCCTGGACTTCATCCCCAAGTGGGCTGTGGACTACCTCGCCCAGGCCCTCTGCCTGGATGGGGCACAAATTCAGGCCGTCATCGACTTCTACGCCTTCTTCTATGACAGCTCCCGCGGGAAATACCGCATCCTCTTCTCCGACAATGTGACCGACCGCATGCAGGGCAACACCGCTTTGCTTTCGCGCATGTTGTCGAAATTCAGCCTCACCCAGGGACAGGTTTCCGGGGATGGACTTGTCAGCATTGACACCGCCTCTTGTACAGGCATGTGTGACCAGGGCCCTGCGCTTCTGGTCAACAACTATGCCATTACACGGCTTTCCTCGCAGCGCATTGACCAGATTTGCGAGCTGATAAAAAGCCAGACGCCCCTCGTGGAATGGCCCGCAGAATTTTTCAGCGTACAAGACAACATCCACCGCAAGGATGTGTTGATGACCACAGAAATGGCTAACGGCCAGGCACTCAAACGCGCCATGGAGCTGGGCCCTCAGGGCATGTTGGCTGAAATGAAAACCTCCAACTTTCGCGGCCGCGGCGGGGCGGGGTTTACCACGGGCGTCAAGTGGGAGGCCTGCAAAAACGCGCCCGGCCAGACGCGCTATGTCCTTTGCAATGCCGACGAGGGAGAGCCCGGGACTTTCAAGGACCGTGTGCTGCTGACTTCATTCGCCGAGCGCGTTTTTGAGGGGATGACGATTGCGGGCTATGTCATCGGCGCTTCCAAGGGCCTTGTCTATTTGCGCGCGGAATACCGCTTTATGCTGGAGAGGCTGCAGGCCCAGCTGGAGGCCAGGCGCAAGGCCAACCTCCTGGGCAAGGACATTCTGGGGCAACAAGGTTTCAACTTTGACATTGAAATCCACATGGGGGCCGGCGCCTATGTCTGCGGGGAAGAAACCGCCCTCATTGAGTCCCTTGAGGGCAAGCCGGGCAGGCCCCGCATCCGCCCTCCTTTTCCTGTTACCCATGGCTACCTGGGCCAGCCCACCGTCGTCAACAATGTCGAAACCCTCGCCAAGGTCACCCTCATCGCTCAAAACGGCGGCGCCTGGTATAAGGGCCTTGGCACCAAACTCTCCACCGGTACCAAACTGCTGTCCATTTCAGGGGACTGCGACAAGCCCGGCATTTATGAGTACCCCTTTGGCGTGCGCATTTCCAAAGTCCTTGAGGACTGCGGCGCACGCAATACCATGGCTGTGCAAGTCGGCGGCGCCGCGGGGACTTGCCTGGCGCGACATGAGTTTGGACGAAAAATCGCCTTTGAAGACGTCTCCACCTCAGGCGCGCTCATGGTGTTTGGCAGCAACCGCGACATGTTTGAAGTCGCCAGAAACTTCTCGCACTTCTTCAAACATGAAAGCTGCGGCTTTTGCACCCCTTGCCGCGTCGGCACCACGCTGCTTTGCAACATTCTTGACAAAATAGCGGAAGGCAAAGGCACCGGCTATGAAATGAATGAGCTCTCCCGCCTCCACCAGCTCCTTAAAACCTCCAGCCATTGCGGCTTGGGACAAACCGCCGCAAGCCCCGTTTTTGACACCATGCAGAAATTCCGCCCCTCTTATGACAGGCGACTGAAACAGAAGGACTTTGAGCCGGCCTTTGACTTGGATGCTGCCTTGGCTCCTGCACGGGAAATTATGGAGAGAGATGATGCGGACGCCCACCTTGAGAATGAATTATGAATGAAAATACTTTTGTCATTGACGGTACCCCTATCCCCTTTGAGCCAGGTCAAACCGTGCTTCAGGCCGCCCTCAAGGCCGGTGTTTTTATTCCCCACCTTTGCTTCTTCCCTGACTTGAAACCCAACGGCAGCTGCAAACTCTGCACCGTCACCATCAACGGCCGGCCGGGCTCCGCTTGCACCCAGCTTGCACGCGTGGGCATTGAGGTTGAAAACAACACGCCGGAGCTAAACGACAGGCGCAGGCTTATGCTGCAAATGCTGTTTGTCGAAGGCCACCACTTTTGCCCCGGCTGCGAAAAAAGCGGCAACTGCCAACTCCAGGCCCTGGCCTATGAGTTGGAGATGATGACGCCTCACTTTCAGCATTTCTTCCCGGACCGCCAGGTGGACACCTCCCACCCTGAAGCCTTCCTGGACTTCGGCCGCTGCATTATGTGCAGCTTGTGTGTCCAGGCCAGCCGCGACATTGACAAGAAAAATGTTTTTGCCATTTCCGGCAGAGGCATGGCTTCGCGCATTGTCGTCAATACGCCCTCCGGGAAACTCAAAGACAGCGCCTTCTCCGTAACGGACAAAGCCGCCAGTGTTTGCCCGGTGGGAGCCATTCTGCCCAAGCGCTGTGGCTTTGCGCTGCCCATTGGACAGCGCCGCTATGACTCTTTGCCCATCAGCGCTCAAACCGAGTTTCTGACAACAAGGAAGGCCTGACATGTTAAGCCCGGAAGAGCTTCCCCATCGAAAACTGCGCGTGGCTACAACCTCTTTGTCAGGTTGCTTTGGTTGCCACATGTCATTCTTGGACATGGACGAAAACCTGCTTGAGTTGGCGGAGCTGGTGGAGTTTGACCGCTCTCCCATTACGGACGTCAAACATTGCAGCAGGGTTTGCGACATCGGCATTATTGAAGGCGGTGTCTGCAACTCTGAAAACGTCCATGTCCTGCGCGAGTTTCGCAAAAGCTGCCGCACGCTGATTGCGCTGGGTGCCTGTGCCGTCAACGGAGGGCTTCCCACTTTGCGCAACCGCTTGGATGTGCGTGAAGTCCTGCGCGAAGTCTATTTTGAAATGCCGGGCGTCATCGGCAACACCATTCCGAATGACGTTGAATTGCCTTTGCTGCTTAACAAAGTCCACCCCATCAACGAAATTGTGCGCGTTGACTATTTCATTCCGGGTTGTCCGCCCTCCGGGGATGCCATCTTCAAGTTTTTGATGGACCTCATCTCCGGACGCACCCCCCGTTTGGACTACCCCCAAATGCACTTTGATTGATTTTGGAGCCACCATGTTTGAGTTTGAAAACGCCAAAACGACTCAGGGCCTGCGCCGCATCGCCATTGACCCCATTTCTCGCGTCGAAGGACACGGCAAAGTCACCTTGTTGCTCGACGAGCAAAACAAAATCCACCAGGTACGCTTGCACATTGTCGAGTTTCGCGGCTTTGAAGTCTTCATTAAGGGCCGCCCCTATTGGGAAGTCCCCGTCACCGTGCAGCGCCTGTGCGGCATTTGTCCCGTCAGCCACAGCCTGGCTGCCTGCAAGGCCATGGATGTCATCGTCGGCGCCAAACAACTGACGCCTACCGCCGAAAAACTGCGCCGCCTTATGCACTATGGACAAATTGTACAGTCCCATGCCGTGCACTTTTATCACCTGGCTTCGCCGGACTTGCTGCTGGGTTTTGACAGCGATGTGGCCCAACGCAACATTGTGGGCGTCGCGGCCAAGCACCCGGACATTGCCAAACAAGGCATCCTCCTGCGCAAATATGGACAGGAAGTCATCCGCCTCGTCTCCGGCAAACGCATCCACGGCACAGGCGCCATCCCAGGCGGCGTCAACAAGGCCCTGAGCGCACAAGAGTGCAAGGAGCTCACAAAAAACCTCCCGCAACTCATGGAGTGGGCTCAGGAGGGCATCGGGTTGATGCAGCGCTTTTATGAAACCAACCCGGCTTTCTATAACAGCTTTGGCCTGTTTGACTCCAGCATGATGGGCATGGTTCGCGAAGATGGGGCTTTGGACCTTTATCATGGCTTCCTGTGCGCCAAAGACGCCAGGGGCAAACCCATTTTTGAGCGCCTTAATTATGAAACCTATACCCAGGTGCTGCGCGAGGAGGTGAAGCCCTGGAGTTATATGAAATTCCCCTTCATCGCCGAGCTTGGCCCCGAAAACGGCTGGTATAAAGTCGGCCCCTTAGCCCGCCTCCAAACTTGTGGCTTCATCCCCTCTCCCCTCGCGGAAGAGGCGCGCAAAAACTTTCTTTCCATCGGCAATGGACAGCCGGTGCACTCTACGCTGAGTTACCATTGGACGAGGCTCATTGAAGTCCTCCACGGCCTTGAAGTCATTGGGGGCCTCCTGGAGGACCCGGACTTGCTTGGCAAGGACTTGGTGGTGAAAGGAGAGCGCCAGGAAGAAGGCGTCGGCGTCATCGAGGCGCCGAGGGGGCTGCTCATTCACCACTATAAAGTCGACGAGGAAGACAAAGTCACCATGTGCAATTTGATTGTGTCTACCACGCACAACAACCAGGCCATGAATGCGGCCATCCGCTCCGTTGCCAAGCAGCACCTGGAGCGCCGCGTCATTTCCGAGGGCCTCCTCAACCACATTGAGTGCGCCATCCGCGCGTATGATCCTTGCCTCTCCTGCGCAACGCATGCGCTCGGCAAAATGCCCCTGCAGGTGGAGCTTATCGACGCTGAGGGCAAGCAGCTCAGCTGCCTTTCGCGCAACTCCAGCGGCGAATTCATTTCGGGGTGAGCTTTGGCTGACATTCTTGTGACGGCCTGGGGAAATACCAGCCGCGGCGACGATGCCCTGGGCCCGCTGCTGCTTCGGCGCCTGGAGGCCTGGGCTTTGTCCCAGGGGATTGCCGGGCATTTCGAGTGGGTGGAGGACTTCCAACTCCAGCTGGAGCACGCCCTGGAGCTGGAGGGAAAAACCCTGGCCCTCTATGTGGATGCGGGGGAGAATACCCCGGCTCCCTTCTCGTTTGGCCCTGTTTCACCCCTCAAGCAACCCTGGCATACCACGCATGCCATGCCCCCCGAGTCTGTCCTCGCCGTCTTTGAGCAGTTTTCTGGCAAACCCCCCTGCCCCGCCTTCGTGCTTTGTGTGAGTGGCCAAGACTTCCACCTCCACGAAGGGCTTTCTGCAAAGGCCCAGGCCCACTTTGAGGCCGCCCTGGCTTTTGCGCAAAGGCTGCTGCACAACCCGAGCGCAGAGGCCTGGCGTGCCCTGTGTTCCTAAATGGTCTTTTTGTCCCCTGGCGGCTGAAGCCTGCGGTTCCGCTCAGGTCACGCACTGGGGTGCGCTCCCATCGCGAAATCCTCGCCTTCAACCACCAGGAAACAAAAATCCTCATTTAGGTTTAGGGATAAGCCCCCCTAGACCGGTTTCAGGTTGAAGTGATTCTAGCGAGACCCACAGTTTTCGAGCAGATTCCCGCGGCCCGGACTTCGGACCCCGCAGGCGTGGCAGCGCCACGTCGAGGACGGCCGAAGGAGGAAGCGCGGGAAGGTGCCGAAAAATGGGGGGCGCAGCGAATCAATTCAACCTGAAACCGGTCTAGGGCTCCGACCTTCAAGTGCGTGACCTGAGCGGCGCCTGCCTCGTTCGTTCAGCTGAGGCCAAAAAGACCATTTAGGGCTCCGGCCTCAAAAGCAACCTGTCCAACCGCGCCTTCTCCACACGCAGGCGAAGGGTTTTCTCCTGCCTCAACAACACGGCGCCGGGTTTGCCTTTGGGCCTCCTTAGGTAGCGCGCCTCCACATAGGACACTTCCCCTACGGGCTCCTTCCTCCCGTCTGAAAAATGCCAGGCCAGGTGCGCCGCATCCAAAAGCGTCTCCGCCTTCACCTCCTCGTTGCGGCTCAAAGGCACAAGTACATGCGCGCCGCTTTGCCCGCGCGCGTGCAGCCACAGGTGCCAGGGCTTGGCCAGCTGAAAACTCAGCGCCTCGTTGTGCTTGGCACCGCGGCCTACCCAAATGGGCTGGCCGGCGGCGCTGAGGTAGGCGCGGTAGGGCAGGCTTTTGGAAGCCCCCGAGGGCGGCAGCCTGGGCCCTGCCTCTTGCGCGGGGGAAGCAGGGGAAGCAGGGGCAAGGCCACTTTCTATGTGCCTGCGCAAAGCCTCGGCCTCGGCTTCCAACTGCCCAAGGCGCGCCTTCGCAATGCCTATGCCGCGGCGCAGGCGCTTGGCCTTATGGAAGCGCGCCTCCATTTCCTCTTTTGGGGTTTTGGCGGGGTTGAGGCTCAGCACCCGCGTTTCCACAGTGCCGTCGGGGAGGAAGGCCTCCAAGGAGAGGCAGGAGGCGCCGCGCCTGAGTTTGGACATGTTTTGCGCCAGCGCCTCGGCCTCGGCCTGCAGCGTTTGTGCAAGCGGCAGGCGCTCGGCTTCCGCCTGCACTTTGGCCATGGTTTTTTGAAGGCTGAGCAGCCGGGCTTTGAGGGGCCTGAGTGTGTCGCTCTCCTTTTGGGCTTTGGCCTTCTCTTCCATAAGCCTTGCCGCCGCTTGTAGGGCCCCTCCCTCCGGGGGGGAAACCAGCCGCGAAACCCTCCCATCCTCCTCAAAGGGCGGAAGCAGGCAGGGCATGCCCACCTTCAG